>Ga0068855_100002994_pt1 | contig 20648 bp, 21 predicted proteins | sample KBSCornC52_FD_66592 | JGI IMG/M metagenome (GOLD analysis project Ga0068855, IMG submission 66592) | Corn rhizosphere microbial communities from Kellogg Biological Station, Michigan, USA - KBS Corn C5-2 | ecosystem: Host-associated > Plants > Roots > Rhizosphere > Soil ...
ACTTCAGCGAGTCGTACTACGGCTTCCGCAGCTTCGGCGGCCTGCTCGAGGAGATGCAGTCGCGCGGCTTCCTGAAGATGGGCCGCGACGAGAAGTCCAACTCGTACGTGTACCGCAGCGGCGGGGCCGAGGGCTCGCCAGGGGCCGCGGAACCGGCGGTGCCCGAGGTGCTGCCGATCACCCACCGCGCCGGCGAGGCCGAGCCGCGCGGACGCGGTGGCCGCGGTCGCGGCAGCCGCCGCGAGGCGACGCAACGCCACGACTACGAGCCCGTGGTGGCGCTGGAGGCGCGGCGCACCGCGCCGGCGCCGGACGAGGACGACGACGCCGCCGAACGCTTCGCCGACGCGGCGCGCGCCACGATGGCCACGCACGGCGCCGTCAACCCGCCGGACGAGCCCGCGCCCGACGCCGAGACCTACGTGAGCGACAAGGCCGTGGAAGCCGAGGAAGCCGCGCAGGCCGAGGAGGCCGCGGCCCGCGAGGGCGGCGCACGCCGCGGCGGTCGCGGCGGTCGTGGCCGCGGCGCGGCGCGCAAGAACGCCGGTGCGGGGGAGACACCGGTCGCCGCGCCGGCGCCGGCGCCGGCACCGGCGGCCGCTCCGGCCCCTGCCGAGCCGCGCGCCGAGACGCCTGCGGCCAAGACGCCGCGCGCCCGCAAGACGCCCGCCGCGAAGGCGCCTGCCGCAAAGAAGGCGGCGGCGCGCCCGGCGCGCAAGACCAAGGCGGCGAGCGCCGAATCTTGAGCGGAGGATCGGGGCTGGAGGGGTCTGGCCTCTCCGGCGCATCGCCGCGGGGCGTAGCCGATGGCCGGGATCGCGGTGGCGATGCGTGGACAGGCCTGACCTCGATCGTAAGCCGGGGATCGGGGCTGGAGGGGTCTGGCCTCTCCGCGCATCGCCGCGGGGTGTAGCCGATGGCCGGGATCGCGATGGCGATGCGTGGACAGGCCAGACCCCTCGGGCCTGGCGCGCGGCGTCCTGCCAGCGGCCCCGCTTCGATCCTTCAGGGCGCCTTGGGGACGTCCGTGGCCTTCAGGCACTTGCCCAGCGCCACCGAGCCGGCGCCCAGCGCGCGCGACACGCCGCGCATGGTGCCGTCGCTGAACGACAGCGCCGCTGGCGTGCCGAGGTAGTCGGCGTACTGCTTGAGCTCGTCGTCGTCGAGCGCGAGGTAGGTGAACGCGTAGGCCGGCACCGAGATCTGCGTGAAGTGCGCCACCAGCTGCGGCCGGCGGCCGCCCATGCTGGCCTTGAGCTCGGCGATCGTCGCGGCCGAGGCCGCCGGGTCCGCGCTGGCCAGACCCTGCTGCACGGCCAGCGCCATGCCCATCAGGGTGTCGGCCATCAGGTCGACGGAATGCGTCTCGCCGACGATGGCCTGCAGCGACGCGCGCCGGGCTTCGCTGGCGTGCGCCAGCGCCTCGGCGCCGCGGCGCAGGCGCTCCTGCGGGTCGGGCGTCTGCTGCGACGACGTGGCCTCGATGGTGGCGATCTTGCGGCCCAGCGGGCTGTCGTACCAGGCCAGCAGCGGCGCCACGTCCTGCGGCTGCAGCGTCCCAACGAGCGCATCGAGCGCCGTCGCGCGCAGCGCCTCGCCGGCGAAGGCCGACTGCGTGCATGTCTGCATCCTCGAACGCTGCGCCGCGCTCGCCTGGCTGCGCTGCAGGCCCGCGGCCATGCCGGCCTGCACCTGCGGCAGCAGCGAGTCCAGCTGGGTCCACAGGCCGGACTTGCGCGCCAGTTCCTGCGCCGCCTCGGGCGCGATGGCCGCCTGCGCGGCGCCCTGCGCGATGGCCAGCGCAAGCGCCAGGGCCCCCATGCGGTGCAATCGGTTCATTCGAGTTCTCCAGCTCCAGCGAAATGCCATCGAGTATAGGGACGGCCTGTCACTGGCACGTGAAGGGCGCGCGGGGATGGATCCTGCGACTGCGCTTCGCTCCGCACAGGATGACGGCTTTGCTGGCGGATGACGGTCTTGGCTGGTGGACGCCGCCTCACCTGGCCTCAGGCCCGGCCCGCTCGTGCGCGCAACTCCGCCACCTCGGCCTGCAGCCGCTTGCGCTCCGAGATGTCCTGCACGATCACCGCGAACTGGCCTTGCGCCGGGCGGTAGGCGACGACATCCCACCAGCGGCCGCTGGCGCCCTGCTGCTCGAAGCGCACCGACTCGCCCGTCAACGCCACGCGGCCGAAGCGGCCGATCCAGTCGGCGGGGTCGCTGGCAACGCCCGGGAACAGGTCGGTGACGCGCGCACCCACCGCGGTCGCGGGGTCGATGCCCAGCATCGCGCTGAAGGCTGCGTTCATCGCGACGAAGCGGTAGTTCACCGGCTTGCCCGTCGCGTCGACCTCGATCGAGTGCAGCGCGTGGCCGCTCGCGAGGTGGTCGAACAGCAGCCGGTGACGCTGCTCGCTGTTGCTCTGGCGCAGCTCGAGCGCCTTCATGCCGGTGATGTCGAACCAGGTGCCGTAGAAGCCGTCGATGGCGTCGCCGAACGGGTGCGCGGGCACGAGCGTCACGCGCAGCTGGCGCAGGCCGGACGTGGTGAGCATGGCCCACTCGAACTCCTGGCGCCGGCCGCCCAGCACCGCCTCGATGCGCGGCGCCAGCGTCGTCCAGCCGACGGCGTCGACCGCCGCGAGCATCTCGCCGAGGCGGCGGCCGACCAGGCGGTCGGTGGGCAGGCCCACGGCGGACTGGAAGTCGCGGTTGACGAAGCGGGTGATGGTGTCGCGATCCCAGTAGCCGACGAGCGCGGGCATGTTGTCCACCACGGCGTCCAGGTGCGCGTGGGTCCGGCCCAGCTCCTTCTGCAGCGCCTTGGTGGCGGTGATGTCCTCGAGCACGGCCAGCGAGCGTGCGGAGCCGCCGGCCTCGTCGCGCTCCAGCACTGCCGACAGCAACACATCGATGACCGTGCCGTCGCGCCGCACGAACTGGTATTCGACGCGGTCGCAGTGGCCATGGCGGAAGAAGGCGGGCAGCACGACGTCGCGCGCATGGGCCTGCGACTCGGGCGTGAGGAAGTCCGACGATGGCCGGCCCACCACCTCGTCGCGGCGGTAGCCCAGCAGCGCGAGCCAGTGGTCGCTGACGTTCAGGATGCGTCCGTCCGGCCCGATCGAATGCAGGATGGCCGGCGTGGCCTCGTACAGGCGGCGCACGCGCTGCTCGCTGTCGGCCAGGCGGCTGGTGGCCTGCAGCAGCTCCTTGCGCTGCACCAGCATCGCGCCCACGATCGCGGCCAGGCGCGTCAGCATCGCGCGCTGGGCCTCGTCCAGCTGGCGCGGCGCGCGATCGATCACGCAGACGGTGCCGATGCGCTCGCCGCCGGGCAGCACGATGGGCGCGCCGGCGTAGAAGCGGATGTCGGGCGCCGAGGTGACCAGCGGGTTGTCGGCGAAGCGCGGGTCGCACGTGGCGTCGGCCACCTCCAGCAGCGCGTCGTCGCGGATCGCGTGGTCGCAGAACGCGACGTCGCGCGGCGTCTCGGCGACGCCCGGCAGGCCGACGCTGGACTTGAACCATTGGCGCTGCGCGTCGATCAGCGATATCAGCGCGATCGGCACGCCGCACAGTTGCGCGGCCGTGGCGGTGATGGTGTCGAACGTGGACTCGGGCAGCGTGTCGAGCACGCCCAGCTCGCGCAGCGCAGCCAGGCGGCGCCCTTCGTCGGACGGGCGAGGCGCATTCACTGGACGAGTCCCACGGCGCCGGCATCCACGCGCTGCAGCGGGGCGGGGGCGATGCTGCGCAGCACGTCGACGGCCGCGCCGCCCCCACCGCTGGCGCGCGCGGCCCAGCGCGCCTCGCCCTGCATGGTGGTGACGAGCGACTGGTCGAGCCGCACGCGGTAGTCCTGGCCGTCCATCACCGTCGCGGCCACGGCGGGCGTCAGGTGCAGGCGCTCGGCGAGCAGCGCGCGCGCGGCGGCCGGCTCGTCGCGGATGATGCGCTGCGCCTTCACCAGCGCGCGCAGCAGGCGCTCGATGTCGGCCTCGCGGCGCGCGATCGTCGGCCGCGCGCTGACCAGGTTGAAGTGCTGCGTGTAGACGCGCGGGCTTGCGAACGTGATGGCGTCGCCGCCGAGGGATTGCGCGGCCAGCGCGGCCAGCGGCTCCCAGATGACGACGGCGTCGACGTTGCGGTTCTCCAGCGCCGGCACGAGCTGGTCGGGCGCGAGGCCCACGACATGCACCGCATCGGGCTGGATGTCGTTGAACACCAGCCAGTTGTCCAGGAAGTACTGTGCCGAACTGCCCGGCACGGTGCCGATGCGCTTGCCGCGGATCTGCGGCGCCTCGATGATCTGCGCGCTGCGCCGCGCCACCAGCTTGATCTGGTACGACGAGGCACTGATGGTGGCGACGATGGCCAGGTCATGGCGGCTCGCGGCGGCGGTGGCCACCTGCAGTTCGGCGGCGGTGGCGATGTCCACCTGGCCCTCGGCCAGCCACTCGTAGCACTCGCGCCCGCTCGCGCAGGTCCGCACCGCCAGGTCCAGCCCCTCGTCCTTGAACAGGCCGCGCGCCTGCGCCACGTAGATCGGCAGCGACACCGGCCCCGACGACACCGCCAGCGTGAGCGGTGCCGCGTGCGCGCGGGTGGGAAACAGCGCCAGGGCGCCGGCCCAGGCCGCAGTCCAGGCGAGCACCCAGGCCGCGCCCGCGAGCGCGCGTCGCGCCACGCCCGCGCGCGGGCGGCGGTCGAAGCTCTGCGTTGCGGCGCTCATTCGACCCCCGCCGGTTCGAGGAGCACGTCCTCGGCCATCACGCGCCAGGTGTCGCGGCCGGCCTTCTTGGCGGCGTACAGCGCGGCATCGGCGCGGCCGATCAGCGTCTCGGCCGTGGCCGCATCGGCCGCCGCGACCTCGCGCCGGAACGCGATGCCGATGCTGGTGGTCAGCGCCAGCACGCGGCCGCCCGCCTCGAGCGGGTTGCGCACGTTGGCGATGATCTTGCGCGCCACGATCTGCGGCTCCTCGGCATGGGCCAGGCCTTCCAGCACGATCACGAACTCGTCACCCCCCAGGCGCGCCACGGTGTCGGTGACGCGCACGCTCTGCTGCAGGCGCGACGCAAAGGCCTTGAGCACCTCGTCGCCGGCAGCATGGCCGAGCGTGTCGTTGATGCTCTTGAAGTGGTCGATGTCCAGATACATCAGCGCGATGCCGGTCATCGCGCGGCGCGCCCGCGACAGCGCCAGCGGGAACGTCTCGTTGAACGAGTAGCGGTTGGCCAGGCCGGTGAGCACGTCGGCGCGCACCAGCAGGCTCAGCTGCCTTTCGATGTTCTTCAGCGCCGAGACGTCGGTGGCCAGGCCGTACAGGCCGGCCACGCGGCCGTCGGGCTCGATGTCGGGGATGTAGTCGTAGTGCAGGATGCGCGTGATGTCGCCGGTGATGGATTCGGCCTCGAAGGTGACGCGCCGGCCCGCCAGCCCCTGCTCGATGGCCTGGCGGCGGCGCTCGTAGGCGATCGGCCGCAGGATGTCGCCGATGCGCTCGCCGATCACCTGTTCCGCGGGCCGGCACAGCCAGGCGAGGCCGGTGCGGTTGACGAAGCGGTAGCGCTGCTCCGCGTCGAGGTAGGTGATGGCCACGGGCAGGTTGTCGGTGATCGCGCGCAGCTGGCCCTCGAGCTTGGCGCGCCGACCCTCGGCCTCCTTCAGCGCCGTGATGTCGAAGGTCATCAGGTAGAAGCCGCGCTGGCCGCCGCCGTCGCCGCGGTCGGGGATCAGGTGGGCCTGGAAGTGCGCGCCGCGTCCTGCGAACGACACCTTGCCTTCCAGCCGCGCGCGCCGGCCCTGCAGCACCTCGCGCACGTAGGGCTCGTGCTGCGCGTAGACGGTCTCGCCCAGCGCCTCGCGCATCGCGATGCCCGGGATGCGTGCGCGGTCGACGCCCAGCGAGCGCAGGCCGGCATCGTTGGCGTACAGGCAGGTCTCGTGCATGTCGAAGTAGCCCACCATCGCGGGGATCGCGTTGGTGAGGTCGGCCATGCGCTGCTCGCTGCGCGCGATCTCGAGCTCCGCGGCGCGGCGCTGGGTGATGTCCACCGTGAGCGCGTAGCAGCCGCGCACACGGCCATCCGCGCCCAGGTCGGGGATGTATTCGACAAGCAGGTGGCGCTCGGCGCCGTCGCGGCGCACGCTGCGTGCCCACTGCACCCGCTCGCCCGCCAGCGCCTTGTCGAGGTGGCCCTTCATCGCGGCATACGTGCTCTCGCCCATCACCTCGGCCACGTGGCGGCCCATCATGCCGAACGGGTCGTGACCCAGCCATTCACGATATCGCTCGTTGGCGAAGCGGTACTGGTGCTCGGGGTCGATGTAGCCCACGAGCGCGGGCAGGTTGTCCGTGATGTCGCGCAACTGCTGCTCGGAGCGGTCGCGCTGCGCATCGCTGTCGATCAGGGCGGCGGTCATCGCGTCGAACTCGCGTGCCAGGTCGCCGAACTCGTCCTGCGCGGTGTTGTCGAGGCGAAGACTCATGTCGCCGCGGCGGATGGCAGCGGCGGCCTGGTCCAGGCGCTGGATCGGCAACAACACGCGCCGCAGCACCACCAGGCCGGTGGCCAGCAGCAGCAGGAGCATCACGCACGGCGCGGCCAGCGCGATCCAGCGGAACTGGGCCTCGGCCGCGCGCCGCTGCCCCACCGAATCCTGGAACCACTGATAGGCGTAGTCGCTCATCGCCTGCGTGTTGGTGAGCAGCTGGTCCAACAGCGCCTCCTTGCGCCGCAGCGTGAACTCGTCGGCACCGGTGGGCAGTTCCTCCAGGCGCGTGAACAGCGCCGGCAGCGCGTGCGTGACGTCGCGCAGTTCCACCAGCGCCGGGCTGCCGTCGCCGGCGACGCGGTCGTCGGCCAGCGCGCGGGCGATCGCGGCATGGCGCAGGCGCCACTGCTGCGCGGCGCGCGGCTCGGCGTAGCGCGCATATTCCTGGGTCAGCGCGAGCAGGCCGGCCACCTCGTGCTCGGTGACCTGCGCGCGCGCCTGCGCGTCGCCGGCGGCGTCCTCGCGCCGACCGGCCGCGAACACGATGGCCGCGGCCAGCAGGCCGGTGCACACCGAGGCGCTGACGAACGCGAGGAGCTGGGTGCGGATGCGCATGACTAGCCCCCGATCCCGACGGCCGCCGGCTTGACCGCCTTGAGCGGGCCGGCGTGCACCAGCAGGAGCACGTTCGGGCGCGCACCCTCGGCGACATGGCGCTCGCGCTGCGCCCAGCGCGCCTCGCCCTCCATCGTCGACAGCAGCGACTGGTCCAGCGACAGCCGCCATGCGAGGCCGCCCCACACCCAGTCGACGAAAGCCTGGTCCAGCTGCAGCCGATCGCGCAGCACGGCCTGCGCCTCGGCCGGATGGGCCTGGATGAATTGCTCGGCGCGTTCGACGGCCCGCAGCAGGCGCACGACGGCGTCGTCGCGCTGCGCGAAGAGCGCCTGGCGCGCGACCAGGTTGTAGGTCTCGATGTAGCCGCCGGCCAGCGGCAGGCGCAGGCCGATCGGATCGGTGCCGCGCAGGGCCGTGAAGCTGTAAGGCTCCCAGACGGTGACGGCGTCGATGCGGCCGTCGCGCAGCGCGGCGACCGTCTCCTCGGGCTGCAGGGGAACCATCGTGACGCGGCGCGGATCGACGCCGACGCTGAGCAGGTGCAGCTCCAGCGCGTACTGCGCCGCGCTGCCGACGATCACGCCCACCCGGCGACCTGCCAGCTGCTCGCTGCGCACCACGCCGCTGGCCTTGCGGGCGATCAGCTTGATGTTGTCGTTGGCGTGCACCATGGTCGCCACGATGGCGACGTCGGCGTGCTGGAACGCCTGCTGGACGACGGAGCTCTCGGCGCTGGTGGCGATGTCGGCCTTGTCGTCGAGCAGCGCGCGCAGGCAGCGCGACCCGCCGATGCAGTCGCTGATGGCGATGTCCAGGCCTTCGTCGACGAAGAAGCCGCGGCGCTGGGCCACGTACAGCGGCAGCGACACCGGCGAGCGCGAGGCCGCGATCCGCAGCGGGTCGGCCTGGGCCGCCCCGGGCGACAGCCACGCCAGCGTGGCGACGGCGAGCGCCGCCGCGGCGCGGCGTCGCGGCACCGGCGCCGGCGGCAGGGGCGTCGCGGAGCGAGGGCGGGTCATCTTGTCGGGTCTTTTGTTGGTATCGACCGCCTTCGCGGGGGGAAGGCCGGCCGTCACCCGCAAGCTTCCCGTATCCGGCGGCAGGGCGAAAGCGTGAAAAGACGAGGAAAGGGGCTTCAAGTCCATGCGGGCAGATGGCGTCCTGCCGGATGGGGCGCTCCGGGAAGGGGGCTTCAAGTCCATTCGGGCAGATGGCGTCCTGCCGGAGGGCGGCGCTCCGGGAACGCACCCGGCCCAGCCCGCACCGCGTGTCATCCTGCGCGAAGTCGCAGGATCCACCTTCGCCGGGACGCCTCCCCTGGCCGGAGTGGATCCTGCGACTTCGCGCAGGATGACACGTCATTTGGGCTGCGCGCACCGCTTCGCGCGGCCAACGTACTGCGGCCCCATCGCCGACGGAGCCGGCGCACCGACCCACCGGCGCACCGACCCACCGACGCACCGACGCACCGACGCACCGACGCAGCCGATCAAGCCTCCAGGCGCTCAGTTCTGCGTCGAATGGGCCACGTACAGCGCGACGGCGCGCGGCCCGCGGAACTCGATCATGGTCGAGCTGACCATCTGCAGGTTGCCCGTCTGGCCCTGGAACAGGCTGGAAAAATGGGAACCCGTCCTGGCGGGGATCCCCAGCGCCTTGCGCAGTTCGCTGGTGGGCGTGCCCAGCCACAGGCCGTCGTCGAACCGCACCGGCTTGAACCGGGCCGGCAGGTCGGGGCACTCGGGGCTGGGGGCGGCGCCGGCCGCCATCTCGGTGGCGATGACCGCATCGATGCGTCCGCGCGACAGCTCGCTGGAGGTCAGCCAGAGGCGCTGCACCGGCGCGGCGTCGGCCAGGGTGTAGCAAAGCCAGTCCAGCGCGTCGGTGCCCTTGCCCTGGCGCTGCGGCACGCCGGCGCCGATCGCCTTGCGGGTGTCGGCCAGCGTGGCACTGTCCAGCGAGAGGCGCAACGTGCCCAGCAGCAGGGGGCGGACCGGATCGGTGCCCAGCATGACCGGGCTGTCCTTGGCCGCCGGCCAGGCGGGAGGCGGCACGACGGGGTCGGCGTACGCGGCCGCGGCGCCCAGCAGGAGCAGCGCGGACAGCCGGAAGGGCGAGCGGAACGGCATGGTCTTCAAGGGTCTCCGATATCGTTTGTCTGCATCGGACGCCTCTTCGTGCGCCCGGCGCGGGCAAGGCCCCGCACTGCCGAACAGTCTGCAGGGAATCGCGACAGCTGTCTTGCCATCTGCCGCCAAGTCCTGCGATCCGTCAATCGTCCGCGATTTCCCTCGCCGGCGAGTGACTTGGCGAGCCATTCGGCGGTCTTTTCGCACGTTTCGTGGCACGCCGCCGACGCCCGCCGCGTCACCGCCGCCGGCGCCCCGGCGGGCGATGCCGCAGTGCGGCGAAGGGTCGCGCCGCGTTTGGTAGATTGGCGGGCTGTTTCCAAGACGCTGGAGGCGATGGGGCGATGATCGACAAGATCGTTCAAAGCGCAGCGGCCGCCCTGGCGGACGTCCGGGACGGCGCCACGGTGATGATCGGCGGGTTCGGCACCGCCGGACTGCCCGACGAACTGATCGCGGCGCTGCTCGATCAGGGCGCGCGCGACCTGGTGGTCGTCAACAACAACGCCGGCAACGGCGACACCGGCCTCGCCGCGCTCCTGGGTGCCGGCCGGGTGCGCAAGATCATCTGCAGCTTCCCACGCCAGGTCGATTCCTGGCACTTCGACCGCCTGTACCACGAAGGCCGCATCGAGCTGGAACTGGTGCCGCAGGGCAACCTCGCCGAACGCATCCGCGCGGCCGGCGCCGGCATCGGTGCGTTCTTCACGCCCACGGGCTACGGCACCATCCTGGCGCAAGGCAAGGAGACGCGAGAGATCGACGGCCGGATGCAGGTGCTCGAATACGCCATCCACGCCGACGTGGCGCTGATCAAGGCCGAGCGCGGCGACCGCTGGGGCAACCTCACCTACCGCAAGACCGCGCGCAACTTCGGGCCCATCATGGCGATGGCCGCCAGGTGCACCGTCGCCACCGTGCACGAGGTGGTGGACCTCGGCGCGCTCGACCCCGAGGCGGTGGTCACGCCAGGCGTGTTCGTGCAGCGCGTCGTGCCCATCGCACGCACCGCCACGCGCGGCGCCGGCTTCAAGGCGTCGCTGGCATGACCCACCCCCTCCCCCGCTGGACGCGCGCCCAGATGGCGGCCCGCGTCGCCCAGGACATCGCCGACGGCAGCGTCGTCAACCTGGGCATCGGCCTGCCCACGCTGATCGCCAACCATCTTCCCGCCGGCCGCGAAGTGATCCTGCAGAGCGAGAACGGCATCATCGGCATGGGCCCCGCGCCGGCGCCCGGGCAGGAGGACTACGACCTCACCAACGCCGGCAAGCAGCCCGTGACGCTGCTGCCCGGTGGCTCGTTCTTCCACCACGCCGACAGCTTCGCGATGATGCGCGGGGGCCACCTGGACATCTGCGTGCTGGGCGCGTTCCAGGTCTCCGCGCGCGGCGACCTGGCCAACTGGCACACCGGCGCCGAGGGGGCGATCCCGGCCGTCGGCGGCGCCATGGACCTGGCGATCGGCGCCAAGCGCACCTTCGTGCTGATGGAGCACCTGACCAAGTCCGGCGAGAGCAAGCTGGTCGAGACCTGCACCTACCCGCTGACCGGCCTGGCCTGCGTCAGCCGCGTCTACACCGACCTCGCCGTGATCGACGTCGGACCGCGCGGCGCGCGCGTCGTCGACATGGCCGAGGGCCTGGCCTTCGACCAGCTGCAGGCCGTCACGGCGATCCCGCTGGCGCGCGCGTGACGTGCGCAACGTCAGCGCGCCGACAACGGAGTCTGGTAGAACCCTTCGAATCGAGCGGACGCGCCACGACGCGTCCGCCATCCACCCCGAAAATCCACCTCACCAGGAGCACCTCATGCAACTCAAGGACAAGGTCGCCATCATCACCGGCTCGGCCAGCGGCATCGGCAAGGAGATCGCGATCGAGTATGCGAAGGAAGGCGCCAAGGTCGCGATCGCCGACCTGTCGCTCGCCGCCGCGCAAGCCACGGCCGACGAGATCATCCGGTCCGGCGGCCAGGCGATGGCGGTCGCGATGGATGTCACCGACGAGGCCGCGGTCGATACCGGGACGGCGGCCGTCGTCGAGCGCTTCGGCGGCCTGGACGTGATGATCAGCAACGCCGGCATCCAGATCATCGCCCCCATCGTCGACTTCACGTACGCGGACTGGAAGAAGCTCAGCGCCATCCACACCGACGGCGCGTTCCTGACCACGCGCGCCGCGATGCGCGCCATGATCAAGCAGGGCCGCGGCGGCGCCATCATCTACATGGGCTCGGTGCATTCGCACCTGGCCTCGCCGCTGAAGTCGGCCTACGTCACCGCCAAGCACGGCCTCCTGGGCCTGGCGCGCACCGTCGCCAAGGAGGGCGCCAAGGACGGCATCCGCGCCAACGTCATCTGTCCGGGCTTCGTGCGCACGCCGCTGGTGGACAAGCAGATCCCCGAGCAGGCGCAGGCCCTGGGCATCAGCGAGGCAGACGTCATCAAGAACGTGATGCTCAAGGACACGGTCGACGGCGAGTTCACCACCGTGCAGGACGTGGCGCAGTGCGCCGTGTTCCTCGCGGCGTTCAAGACGAACGCGCTGACCGGGCAGTCCATCACGGTCTCGCACGGATGGCACATGCAGTGATCCGCGCCGGTACTTTCAAGGCGGCCCTCTTCGACATGGACGGCCTGTTGATCGATTCGGAACGCGCCATTTCCGAGGCATGGATCGAGGGCGCAAAGGCGCTGGGGTTCAAGCTGGAGATGGCCGATTTCCTGCGCGTGGTCGGACGCGCCGCGCAGCAGTCGGTGCCCATGCTCATCGAGATGCTGGGCAGCGAGGAGGCCATGCGGGCCACGGCCGCCAAGGCGCGCGAGCTGCTGCCGCACGCCGGCGGCGGCCCGGTGTTCCCGCTCAAGCCCGGCGCGCTGATGCTGCTGGAGGCGCTGCGCCAGGCGGGCATTCCGTGCGGGGTGGCGTCGTCGTCGGATGTCGACGAGATCCGCCACCGGCTGGGCCATGTCGACGTGCTCGAGTACTTCCGTTGCGTCACCGGCGGCAACGAGGTGGCGCACGGCAAGCCCGATCCGGCCCTCTACCTGCTGGCGGCCAGCCGCCTGGGCGTCGCGCCGGCCGACTGCATCGCGTTCGAGGACAGCGAGAACGGCGCCCGCGCCGCGCAGGCGGCGGGCGTGCGCGTGGTGATCGTGCCGGACCTGAAGCACCCGCCGGCGGACGTCGCCGCGCAGGCGCACGGCATCATCGACTCGCTGGCCGACGCCATCGCGCACGTGCCGCACTGGTTCCCGCGCCTGTGAACACGCCCCGCAATCCGCACGACCTGCCCTTCCTCGGCGGCTATCCGGCAGCGACGCTGGAGCAGGTGCGTGCACTCATCGCCCGCGGCGAGCTCGGCGCCTACCTGGAGCGTCGCTACCCCGAGCGGCATGCCGTGCGCAACGACGGTGCGCTGTACGAGCACGCGATGGCGCTCAAGCAGCGTTTCCTGCGCAACGCGCCGCTGCTGTCCAAGGTGCACTTCGACAACCGGCTGCAGGTCGACCAGCGGGCGCTCGGCACGCTGACGGCCGTGTCGCGCGTGCAGGGCGGGCAGCTGAAGGCCAAGAAGGAGATCCGCGTGGCCGCGGTCTTCAGGGACGCACCCGCCGACATGCTGCAGATGATCGTGGTGCACGAGCTCGCGCACCTGAAGGAACGCGAGCACGACAAGGCGTTCTACGCGCTGTGCGAGCACATGCTGCCCGACTACCACCAGGTCGAGTTCGACACGCGCCTGTACCTGACGTGGCGCGCGCTCGAAGCGGCGTCCGTGACACAAGTCACACCTCCAGACACCTGACTGCAGCGGCGTCGCGCACACTGCGCACGCGCGTTTCCGGTTCGCGTGGCCGACTTCACGAAGTGGGTCGGATTGCCTCGGTGTTTCCACGGATCAGCAGGGGCCATTGCCCCTATCCTGTGGGGCATCCGCTCAGCACCATCGGCGACGCCCCATGACCACCCTCCTCATCGCGCTCTTCGTTGTCCTGGCCGTCGGTTTCGCGGCCTGGCGCGTCGTGGTCGCCCGCCGCGCCCCGAGCCGCATCGCCGACACCGAGATCACCCCGCCCGTTGCCGCGCCGGCCACCCCGCAGGCCACCGTCCCGGCCGGCCAGCGTACGCCCGAGCAGGAGGCCGCCCGCGCCACGGCGCGCGCCAAGGCCGAGCGCGTGATCGCCGCCGAGACGGCGCGCCGCAAGGCCGCGATCCAGAAGGCGCAGAACGTCGCCCGCGCCGACGCCGAGCGCCGTGCCGCCGAAGCCGCCCGCACCGCGGCGTCGCTGGTCTCGACGCTGCCCGCCACGCAGTTGCCCCCGGCGCCGGTCGTCGCCAAGGCGGCCGCCCTGCCCACCGTCGTCGAGCGCACCGTCCCGCTGGCCCGTCCGGCGCCCGCCGCCGCGCCGTCCGCGCCCGCCGTGGCGACCGTCCTCAAGACCGCCGCCCAGACGCTGATCATGCTGGTCGACGACTCCAAGATGGTGCGCGTGAAGTCCAGCCGCCTGCTGGCCGCGCACGATTTCCAGGTCGTCACGGCCGTCGACGGCATCGACGCCCTCAAGCAGCTCGAGAACTGCTGCCCCGACCTGCTCATCACCGACGTCGACATGCCCGAGCTGGACGGCTTCGGCCTCGTCGCGGCGCTCAAGGGCGACGCGCGCACGCGCCAGATCCCGCTGGTGATGATCACCTCCGCCGAGGATCGCCATCGCGAGGAGGCGCTGCGCGTGGGCGTGGGCCTCGTGATGGGCAAGCCCTACGACGAAGCGGCGCTGATCGCCCACATCCGCAGCTTCAAGTTCTTCGCCAAGGCCGAGGAAGCCGAGGCGCTGGCCTGCGCCTGAGCGCGAGCGGCCGCCGCGGCGGCGGCCGTTAGCATGGCAGGATGCCCCTGCCGACGTTCCTCAGGAGCCCGATCCCGGGCGGCTCCTTCCACTGGCTCCTCTGGAGCGATGCGCTGACCCTGCTGTCGATGATGGTGGGACAGGTCGCACTGCCCTGGTGGATCGCGCAATCGGGCGGCGCGCACGACCTGGCGGTGTTCGGGGTCTCGGTGGCGGCAATGTCCTTCGTGGCGATGCCCCTGCTGTCGCCGTTCGCCGACCGCCATCCCAAGCGCAGCCTCATGGTCGTCGCCCTCGTGGGCCTGGGCATCGCCGCCGGCTCGATGGCGGCGTTCGCCTCGCTGTCGCACTACCGGCTCGGGGTCGTCATCGCGATCGAGGCCGTCACCGTGCTCGCCAACGCGCTGATCCTGCCCGCCGTCAACAGCATCGTGACGGAACTCGTGCCGCCGGCAGCGCTGTCGCGGGCGCTCGGCCAGCAGCAGACCGCGCAGGCCAGCGGACGGCTGGTCGGACCGGCGATCGCGGGCGCGGTGCTCGCCGCGGTCGGCACGGCGCGCACGCTGTGGCTGCACACCCTGCTGCTGTTCGGCGCCGCCGCGCTCGCCACGCGCCTGCCGCGTCCCGCGCGCGCACCCGACACATCGAAGCCGGCACGCCGCTGGTCGGCCGAGTTCCGCGTGGGCCTGCGCGTCAACTGGGCCATTCCCATCGAGCGCGGCTGGGTGCTGTGCAATTTCGTCGGCGCGCTGGCGATGCTGCCCTGCGTCACGCTGCTGCTCCCGCTGAAGGTGCAGTCGCTCGGCCTGTCCGCCGCCTGGCTGGGCGGGTGCGAGGCCGGGCTGTCGCTGGGGATGCTGGCCGGGTCGCTGGGCATCGCGCAGGCCTGGGCCCGCGCGCAGGGACGCTTCGCCACGCGCGTGGGGGGCGCGGTGCTGATGGGCGTGGCGTTCGCCGTCGCCGGCTGGACCCGCGACCCTGGCGTGCTGGTGGCGATGTTCGTGCTGGCCGGCGTCTGCAACGCGGCCATGACCCTGGTGGGCAAGACGCACCGCATGCTCGCGCGCCCGCTCGCGTTCCGCGCGCGCATGTCGTCGGCCGCGATCATGACGACGCAGGTGTCGCAGACGCTGGGCCCGGCCATCGCCGGCGTCGCGCTCGCCCACGCCGGCGTCCGCGCGGTCTATGTCGGCTTCGGCCTGGCCTCCGTGGTGTCCGCGCTCGGCTTCTTCCTGATCCCGGGCTTTCGCGCATTCATGGCGCTGGAGCACGACGAGGTGGACAACTGGTACGGCAGGACGTATCCAGAGGCGTTCGAGACCTGAGTCGCGCCCGGGGGCGGCTCAGCTCTCCATGCGATGGCGCCGATGCCAATCCGCCAGCGATTCCTTCGGGTAGTCGTCGAAGGTGTCGTCGGCGGGCCGGACGTGGGCATCGACCCAGTCGGGCTTGAACTCCAGCATCATGTGGGTGACGTCGGGCGGCCGCGCCAGCGGCGTGTCGACGGCGCCCGCGTGCGGGTGGACCAGGTCGGGCCACTTCGGGTCGTAGAGCCATAGCGCCGTGCCGCAGTGCTTGCAGAAATGGCGCTGGCCGTTGCTCGTCTCGCCGTTGTCCAGCCGGGCGTGGTAGACCGACAGGTGCTCCGCGCCCCGGATCTTCAAGGTGCGCTTGTCGGCGCCCAGGTTGATCGCGTAGCCGCCGGTGCCGGCCGTCTTGCGGCAGATCCCGCAGTAGCAGCGCATGTAGGGCACCGGCTCGTGGGCCATGACCGTGTACGACACCGCGCCGCAGTGACAGGATCCTTCCAACAGCATCGTCGCTCTCCGCGTGACGGGCGCGCGCCCCCTGGCGCCCACCCACGGGGCAGGGTCTGGCAAGGCGCGTACCGAGAGCCGTGCCGCGATCGAGGGATGGCTCAGGACGCGCGTGCCATGGCAGGCGTCTTCAACGCTCCCCGGCGGGCGCGAGTCGCGCCACGAGGTAGCCGGCGAGCATCGTCTCCAGTTCGCGCGCCGCCGCCTTGAGCTCCGCGCCGTCCAGGTCGCCGCGCAGTTGCACGGCCGACTTCATCACGTGCTGGACGACGGGCGCCATCGCGCGCAGCACCTTGCGATCGGCCGCCGGCGCGTGCCGCGCAAGGATCGCCTCGACGCGTTCGCGCACCGTGCGGCGCACGCCGGCCACCCGCGGCGACGGCGGCCCCGGGCGTTCGACGAGCGTGGCGAACGACGGATGGCCGGCGCGGAAGTCGACGAGGCACGTGGCCAGCGCATGCCCCAGCTCGGGCGTGGACAGGACGGGCGCGCGCTCGGCCAGGCCGTCCAGCGCCACCCACAACGCGTCGACCTGCGCGCCCAGCAACGCCTCGGCCACGGCCTCCTTGGTGCGGAAGAACTGGTACAGCGACCCGATCGAGGAGCCGGACTGGGCGGCGATCTCCGTCATCGTCGCGGCGTCGAAGCCCTTGGCGGCGAAGACCTCGGCCGCCGCCGCGAGCAGGGCATCGACGCGCAACTGGCCGCGCGCGCGACGCGGTGCGCGCGCCGCGGCCGCGGATCCGGCGGCCAGGGCCGATTCCCCTGGCGTGGCCGGGGTGGTGGACATTTGTGAGTCTTTCCTCATAAACTTGAATGCGAGGACATCCTCATGTTAATGCCTGGAACGCCATGACAACCGCCCTTTCGCTCGAACTTCACCCCGCGTCGACGGCACTCGTGCTGATCGACCTGCAACAAGGCATTCTTCCCTATGCGAAGGCACCGTACGACGGCGCGGCCGTGATCGCTCGCGCGGTGCCTCTGGCGGCCGCCTTCCGTGCGCGCGAGGCACCGGTGGTGCGCGTGAAGGTGGGGTTCTCGGCGGACGGCGGCGACAGGCTCAAGGCGATCGTCGACGCCCCCAATCCGCCCGGCGCCCCGCCGGCCGACTGGCTGGATGATCCGTCCGAGCTGCCCACGCGGCCAGGCGACATCGCCATCGTCAAGCGCCAGTGGGGCGCGTTCCACGGCACGGAGCTGGACCTGCAACTGCGCCGGCGCGGCATCCGCACCATCGTCCTGGCGGGCATCGCCACCGCCGTGGGCGTGGAGTCGACGGCGCGCTTCGCGTGGGAGCTGGGCTACGACATCGTCTTCGCCGAGGACGCCACGAGCGGCCCGGACGCCGCGATGCATGCCAACTCCTTCGGCAAGGTCTTCCCGCGACTCGGGCGCGTGCGGACGGTGGCCCAGGTGCTGGCCGCCCTCGGTTGACGCAAGCTTGGCGACGGCGTCCGCGCAAAGTATCGCGACCGGCGTGTCAACCGGTCGCCCGGGCGTCCCGTTGTGGTTGCAAGCCTGGCCGATGCCGGGCCTGCTCGAGAGAGTCGGAGCCAAAGCGAATCTCGTCTGAATACGGAAATCCTCAAATGACCAAGACCCTCATCGTCGCCGCCCTGCTCTCCTCGTTCGCGGCGGTCTCGTTCGCCCAGGGCGCGTCCGCCCCGGCCGACGGCGCTTCGGCCCCGGCCAAGCACGCCAAGCACCACAAGGCGCACAAGGCCCACAAGGCGGCCTCGGCGGCGACGAACCCGGAAGCCTCGGCTGACAAGAAGGGTGGCCAGTAAGCTTTCCGCCGGCCCGCGGGCCGGCCGACGCTGCTGCACGCCGGGTCCGTTCCCGGCAGCCAACGAGAGGGTCGACGCGAGTCGGCCCTTTTTGCTGGGCGCGCGGCCGTGGCGCGGGCCGACAATGGCCCCCTGACGATGCCCGCCGGCCGCCCGCCCCGCCAATCCCACCATGTCTACGTGGTGCTGCTGGACGACCGCGTGTGGAACGAGCCCGCGTTCCGCAAGGCCAACCCCGACCACGCGCTCACCCGGCCCTGCGTCTACGTGGGCATGACCGGGCTGGACCCCGACCTGCGCCTGGACAAGCACAAGGCCGGCATCCAGTCGAACCGCTTCGTCTTCAAGTACGGGCTGCGCCTGCTGCCCGAGCTCTACGCCGTCTACAACCCGATGCCCTACGAGGCCGCGCGCGAGATGGAAGTGGAGCTCGCGATCGGGCTGCGCGAAGCCGGCTACGGCGTCTGGCAGGCCTAGCGGACCGACGGCCCGCTTTCCGGCCCCGCGCCGGGCTATGCTGGCGGCCTCTCCACTGCCGGGCAGACCGACATGACGATGACCAAGACGCTGATGATCGTGGCCGAGCTGGCCGTCATCAACTGGGCGCTGATCGTGGCCGCGAGCCTCATCAAGGCCAGGGCCTGGACGCCGTCGGGCATGAAGGACGCCCTGGGCAACCGCGAGGCCGCGGTCGACTGCCACGGCTTTCCTGCGCGCACCGAGCGCGCCGCCAGGAACATGCTGGAGAACATGGTGCTGTTCACGGCGCTCGCGCTGGTGGCCGTGGTGGGCAACGTCAGCGACCCGAACGTGGAGCTGGGCGCGCGCATCTTCTACTGGGCGCGCCTTGTCTACATCCCGGTCTACATGGTCGGGATCCCGGTCGCCCGCACCGGGGTGTGGGCGATCAGCGTGATCGGGATGGGGATGATCTTCGCGGCGATCGTCCGGGCGCTGGCCTGACGGACCCTCAGCGCGCTCAGCGCCGGTTCATCTTCCAGATCGCCGTGCTGAGCACGGTGGCGAAGCCCACCCAGGCCACCAGTGGCAGGCCGGTGGCGGCAGCCGGCCGGTCGACCGGCCTGGCCGCCGCGACATAGGCCGTCGCGGTGGCGGCGATCGCGGCCGAGCCGACGGCGGCGGCGCCCAGGTCGTGGCGGCCGAAGAACAGCTTGGACCAGCCCGTGATCATGGCGACGTTGGCCGCGAACAGTCCCAGGGCGCGGTTGCGCGCGGGCGTGGACGGCTGCCGCGCAAGGCGGTAGGCGCCGACGGCCAGCGCGCTGTCGAGCGCCGTCCAGACCACCGGGAACACGGCCTTGGGCGGGTTGAAGCGCGGCTTGTGCAACAGCGCGTACCAGACCTTGGTCGAGAGCGAGTTCGACGGACGCTTGCCGAGCGCGGCCAGCGCAGGCGCCACGACCGCGGTGGCGGCGAGCGCGGCCGCTGCAGGACGCGACAGGCTGCCGTCTTCGAACAGGTTCTTTTGCTGCATTCGGACACTCCACGAGACGAATGGGGCGGGGCGGGCAAGGCACGCGCCTGCCGGACAAGGCTGACGCGCACACGGCTTGCCGCGTTGGCCGCATGCTGGAGAACCTGCCCGACTTCGTCGGCCACGCGCTGCGCGACCAGCGCGCGGGCCTGGACCAGATCGCCTTCCGCCGGCTGCCGCTGCGCGGCGGCCAGGGCGCGATCGCGGTCGCCAGCCTGGCCTTCGTCGACCATGGCCCGCTGCCGGCGACCTACACCGCCGACGGCGAGGGGCGCTCGCCGCCGATCCACTGGAGCGGTGTTCCGGCCGCGGCCACGTCGGTCGCCCTCGTCGTCGAAGACGCCGACTCGCCCACGCCCCACCCGCTGGTGCACGCGATCGCCGTCGGCCTGCCGCGCGGCGATGGCTCCCTGCCCGCCGGCGCGCTGGATGGCGGCGACGCCGCGCCCGCCGATGCCCCCGACGACGCGCGGCTGGGGCGCAACTCCTACCTGCAGCACGGCTGGCTGCCGCCCGACCCGCCGCCCGGCCACGGCCCGCATCGCTACGCCTTCCAGGTGTTCGCCCTCGCCGGCGACGCGCCCCTGCCCGATTCGCCAGGCCGCGACGCCGTGCTCGCGCTGCTCGAAGCGCGCGCGATCGCCAGCGGCTTGCTGATCGGCACGTACGAGCGGCACGACACCTCGGTGAGTGCGAGCGAGGCCGCCAGCGATTCGGTGCCCGCGGGCGCGGCGCCTGCGTAGGCGCGGCAGGACTTCGCGGCCCCTCGATCGGATGCGCTGAGCTCATGTGAGCGCCCCACATCGGTGGATCCTGCGACTTCGCGCAGGATGACACTGGGTCGGCGCTTCGCCGCGCGCGCCTGGGCGCAACGCGAAGGCTGGTTGCGAGTGGCTCCCCCGCGACACGATTCCGATCGAAAGCCACCACCGCTTGTAGAGCTATCGCCCCCGCCGGATAATGACACCCATCATGAAAATCATTCAGCACTTCCTCGCCCGCGTGGGCCAAGTGAACAAGGCCACGCTCGCCACCTGAGTGCTCTTCGACATTCGTCGGAGGGCCGCTGCGCCCTGCCGACTGCAAACGCAAACCCCGGCCAGGCGCAAGTCTCCCGGGGTTTCGTTTTTTCCCTTCCACCTGCAAGGCTCGCCATGCGCACGTACGACAAGCTGATCGCCACGATTCCCGCTCGCCGGGACATCGCTCGCGCACGCCCGTGCCCCGGCCACGGGCCCCTCGAACAACGCTGACCATCTGGTGGATCGCACCGGGTGGCAGCTGGAACAGCACACCCGGTGACGCGGCAGGACGCCGCGTCCAGCAAAGGATTCATCATGACAAGGATCAACACGCCCCTCAGCAAACCGCGCGACCTGCGCAACATCGGCGTCATCGCGCACGTGGACGCGGGCAAGACCACGACCACCGAACGCATCCTGTTCT
>Ga0068855_100002995_pt1 | contig 20645 bp, 20 predicted proteins | sample KBSCornC52_FD_66592 | JGI IMG/M metagenome (GOLD analysis project Ga0068855, IMG submission 66592) | Corn rhizosphere microbial communities from Kellogg Biological Station, Michigan, USA - KBS Corn C5-2 | ecosystem: Host-associated > Plants > Roots > Rhizosphere > Soil ...
CGTGACGCACGAAATCCTCATCAACGTAACGCCGCAGGAAACGCGCGTCGCGATGCTCGAGCAGGGCGTCGTCCAGGAGCTGCACGTCGAGCGCGCGAGCGCGCGCGGCCTCGTCGGCAACATCTGCCTCGGTCGCGTCGCGCGCGTGCTGCCGGGCATGCAGAGCGCATTCGTCGAGATCGGTCTCGAGCGCGCTGCGTTCCTGCACATCGCCGACATCTGGGAGCACCGGCAGAACGGCCACGGCGAGCACCGGCCGATCGAGCGCATCCTGCACGAAGGCCAGACACTGCTCGTGCAGGTGATCAAGGATCCAATCGGCACGAAAGGCGCACGGCTGTCGACGCAGCTCTCCCTCGCCGGCCGGCTGCTCGTCTACCTGCCGCAGGATTCGCACATCGGCATCTCGCAGCGGATCGAGAACGAGCAGGAGCGCGAAAGCCTGCGCGGCAAGCTGCAGACGCTGCTGCCCGAAGGATCCGCCGGTGGCTTCATCATCCGCACGATGGCCGAGGCGGCGTCCGAGCGCGAGCTGCAGACCGACATCGCCTACCTGACGAAGCTGTGGCGCGACCTGACGGACCGGTCGACGCAACTGCCGGTGCCCACGGTGCTCTACCAGGATCTCAACCTGGCCCAACGCGTGCTGCGCGACATGACGACCGACGAGACGGCGCGCGTGCACGTCGATTCGCGCGAGACGTTCGCGCGGCTGCAGGAGTTCGCGCGCGAATACACGCCTGCACTCACCGACCGCATCCAGCATTACGTCGGCGAGCGGCCGCTGTTCGATCTGCACGGCGTCGAGGACGAGATCGAGAAGGCGCTCGCGCGCCGCGTCGACTTGAAGTCCGGCGGCTACCTGATCATCGACCAGACTGAGGCGATGACGACGATCGACGTCAACACCGGCGGCTTCGTCGGCGGACGCAGTTTCGACGACACGATCTTCAAGACGAACCTCGAAGCCGCGCAGGTGATCGCGCGCCAGCTGCGGATGCGCAATCTCGGCGGCATCATCATCATCGACTTCATCGACATGGAGAATCTCGACCATCGCGCTGCCGTGCTGGCCGAGCTCAACAAGGCGCTGGAGAAGGACCGGACGCGGCTTACGGTGAACGGATTCACGCAGCTCGGCCTGGTCGAGATGACGCGCAAGCGCACGCGGGAATCGCTCGCGCACGTGCTCTGCGAGACGTGCCCCACGTGCAGCGGCCGCGGCGAGTTCAAGACGGCGCAGACGATCTGCTACGACATCCTGCGCGAGATCCTGCGCGAATCGAAGCAGTTCAACGCGCGTGAGTTCCGCATCCTCGCGTCGCAGTCGGTGATCGACATGTTCCTCGACGAGGAGTCGCAGGGGCTGGCGCAGCTCGGCGATTTCATCGGCAAGCCGATTTCGCTGCAGGTCGAGACGCTTTATACGCAGGAGCAGTACGATATCGTATTAATTTAACGAGAAAAAGTTTCGGTCGGCTGCGCCTCCCACGATACTTTTTCTCGGGATGCTTCCGCAATCTGCTTGGGACGGCCCTGCGCCGATTGCGCGGAACGTCGGCAGCGCGCCGATCGTGTCTTGCTGCGCTCGCCGCTCGGTAGCGCGCGTGAGCACGCTGCCTCCCTCTGTGAACGCTTTCATTTTGCAAGCGCGCTTGGGGAGCATCCGCGCCGGTACCTGACGCATCGATGAGCGGCCCTCCACCTCCCAATCCGCCCGGTGCGTTGCGTCGGCTGTGGCTGCGCATCAAGTCGTTCGTCGCGCGGCTCTTCCGGCGCGAAGTCGCGCCGGGCCGCTTCGAGGCGGGTCGCGCGTCGTCGCTGCGCGGCCTCCTCACGACGGCGCCGCTCGTGCCGGCGACGCGCGACTACCTCGTGTACGTGCCGCGTGGACATACGCGGCTGCGCCGCGCGCCACTGGTCGTGCTGTGCCATGGCTGCCGCGAAACGCCGGAGGATGTCGCGGGCCTGACGCGCATCGCCGAGCGCGCCGACCGCGAAGGCTGGCTCGTGCTGCTGCCGCGCCAAGCCGACGCCGCGAACGCGTTCCGCTGCTGGAACTGGTTCGAGTCGAACACGTCGCGCGGCGACGGTGAAGCGGCAATCGTCGCCGCGCAGATCGTCGCCGTGCGCCGCCACTACCGTGCGCGCCGCGAACGCGTGTGGGTCGCAGGGCTGTCGGCGGGTGCAGCGCTCGCGGCCGTGCTGGGCCTGCGCTATCCGCGGCTCGTGTGCGGCGTCCTCGCGCACTCGGGGCTCGCCTGCGGCGCCGCATCGACGCCCGCCACGGCGCTGACCGTCATGCGGCACGGCCCCGACAACGATGTCGCGCGAATCGCCGACGACGCCCGCGAAGCCGAGCGCGGCGCTCCGCAACGTGTCGCGCTGCTCGTCATCCAGGGTGACCGCGACGATGTCGTTGCGCCGATCAATGGCGTCGGCCTCGTCGATCAGTTCCTTCGCTTCAATGCGCACCCGGCGGGCCGCGACGGCTACCGGCCGGCGGCGGCACTTCCACCCGCTGATGCGACGGCGCGCGAAGCGGGTACCGGCGAACGCCACGGCGTGCGCGTCGACGACTGGATGGCCGGCGGCCGTATCGTCGTGCGCCACGTCGCCGTCGAAGGGCTCGCCCATGCGTGGAGCGGCGGCAATGCGGACCACGCGTTCGCCGATCCGTTCGGCCCCGACGCGCTCGAGTTGCTCGTTCGTTTCGCCGCGACGTCGGCCGCTTGAGATAATGGCCGCCTGACAACCCGCGCGCCGAGGTCCCGATGCCCGCCACTGCGATGAACCATTTCACGATCCTGACGGACGACGTACCGACGACCGTCGCGTTCTATCGTGAGTTGCTCGGGCTGACCGACGGCCCGCGCCCGCCGTTCGATTTTCCCGGCGCGTGGCTCTATGCCGGCGATACGCCGATCCTGCATGTGATCGGCGGCCGGCCCGCCGACGAGCTTCGCGCGGGCGTCATCGACCATATGGCGTTCACCGCGCACGACCTTGCCGACACGCTCGCGCTGCTGACGGCACGCAATATCGCGCACACGTGCCGCCGCTTGGTCGGCGCCGGCACGTGGCAGGTATTCTTCTTCGACCCGAATGGCGCGCGCGTCGAGCTCGATTTCGCCCCGGACGAGCCGCGACACGCTACCGCTTCCGCCGCCTGATGACGTCGCGCCACCAGACGCCCGCGAAGCTCGAGCTCGATCACCTGATCGTCGCGGCCGCGTCGCTCGACCAGGGCGTCGCATGGATCGAGGACAAGCTCGGCGCACGCGCGCAGCCCGGCGGCAAGCACGTCGCGATGGGCACGCACAACGCGCTGCTGCGCATCGGCGCGCGCGTGTATCTTGAAATCATCGCGATCGACGCCGCCGCGACCGCGCCGCAACGGTCCCGCTGGATGGACCTCGACGAGCCGCGGATGCGCGCCGCACTCGCCGAAGGACCTGCGCTGATTCATTGGGCGGTCAGCACGCATGACATCGACAGCGATGTCGCGCGAAGCTCGATCGACCTTGGCGAGATCCTGCCGATGCAGCGCGGCGATTTCCGCTGGCGGCTGACCGTCGCCGAGGATGGCCGCCTGCCGGGTCGCGGTCTCGTGCCCACGCTGATCGAGTGGTCGGACGCGCGCCATCCGACCGTCGCGCTGCCGGACTCGGGCGTGCAATTCGTCGCGCTGGCGGGCGAGCATCCCGAGCCGGCACCGGTGCGCGACGCGCTCGCCGGCCTTGGCTTGTCCGAAACGCTGAAGGTTACCTACGGGCGGACGCCGAGGCTCGCCGCAATGCTGCGCACGCCGCGCGGCGTCGTTACGCTCTAGCGAGCCTCGCTGCCGTCGCCGTGACTCAGCCGAGCGCGCCGCGCGCTTCGACCGGCCACACGCCTTCGACGACACCGCCGCGGACCGCGACGATCCAGTCGTAGAGATTGACCGTCGGGTCGCAATGGCCCGGGATCAGCCACACGCGCTCGCCGGTCGTCGCCGGCGCAGCGCCCGCGACGCGCAGCACGCCGTGCTCGTCGGACGCCTTCACGTACGCCGCACCCGCGCGACCGTGGACGAGCGGCAAGCCGGAGTCGAACGCGAACGCCTTCAACCCGGCATCGACGATCGCGCGGTCCGGCGCCGGCGTGCTCATCACGCTCGCGAGCACGAACAGGCTCTGCTCGAAGCGAAGCTCGGCAGCGCCCGCGACGTTGCGTCCGTAGTCGGCGTCCATGAACACGTAGGAGCCCGGCTGCAACTCGTCGTAGACGCCGGAATCGCGCTCGTGTTGCCACGTGCCTGTTCCCGCGCCGGTGACGATGTCGCACGCGATGCCCGCGGCGCTCAGCAATTCGCGCGTGCGGCGCGCATCGGCGACGGCGGCGCCAATCGCGGCTGCCCGCGCGGCCGGCTCGCGCAGGTGCTGGGCGGCGCCCTGGTACGCCTGCAAGCCGCGCAATCGCAGGTTGGGCGAGCGCACAACGGCGCCCGCAAGCTCGAGCGCCGCGGGTCCGGGCGTCACGCCGCAGCGATTCGCACCGACATCCACTTCGATGTAGACGTCGAGCGTTACGCGGGCGCGCGACGCGGCGTCGGACAGCGTCGCGACGCCCGCCGCCGAATCGACGAGCACGCCGATCGTCGCCTCGTGCGCCAACGCAGCGAGCCGCGCGACCTTGGACTGGTCGACGATTTCGTTGGTGACGAGTATGTCGCGGATGCCGGCTTCGACGAACGCCGTCGCCTCGTCGGTCTTCTGGCAACAGATGCCGACGGCGCCGCGCGCGATCTGCGCCTTCGCGATCGTCGCGCACTTGTGCGACTTGGCGTGCGGGCGAAGCCGAACGCCTTTTGTCGCGTCGGCCATGCGCATGAGATTGCGCTCGAACGGGTCGACGTCGACGCAAAGCGCCGGCGTATCGATTGCGGCGAGCGGATCGCCGATGCGGGCGGGAATGCGTTGCATGTCGGAACCGGCTAGCCGATGCGCTTCGACGCGACGAGCCGGCCGCTCTCGCGTATTCCCCAGAAAGCGCCGAGCTCGCGCTCGGACAGAGTGGGCGCGCCTGGCCGCACCCTCTGCGTGACCTCGCTCACGTGGAATGTCCGCGTCGCGAGGCAGGTCCAGACGGGATTGTCGAGCGCGGGCGCGGTCACCTTCAGTAGATGAAGATCCAGTATGCGACGGCGGCGATCAGCGCGTATTTGACGGCGCGGAACACCGTGCGGTTGCGCCGCTTCAGCCGCCCGAGCACGTCGCTGCCCCGCCCGAGCAGCGCGTAGATGCGGTTCGCCGCGCCGATCGGCTCGGTCTCGGTGTTCTGCGTCGCGCCTGCCCGGATGAACGTGCGGCTGACAAAGCGGTTCACCGCCTGCATCACGCGCGTATGCAGCGGCCGCTCGACGTCGCAGAACAGGATGATGCGCGTCGTTTCGGTCTCGTTTTGCGCCGAGTGGATGAACGTCTCGTCGAACAGCAGATCCTCGCCGTCGCGCCACGCATACGGCTCGCCGTCGACGTAGATCCGGCACTTGTCGGAGTTGGGCGTGACGAGCCCGAGGTGATAGCGCAGCGATCCGGCGAACGGGTCGCGGTGGCGATTGAGCTTCCCGCCGGGCGGCAGCAGCGCGAACATCGCCGCGTTCACCGTCGGCAGCGATTGCACGAGCGCAACGGTCTTCGGACACGCGGCCTGTGCGGACGGCAGCGGCTCACCGTACCACTTCACGTAGAAGCGTTTCCAGCCGTTCTTGAAAAACGAGTTGAAGCCGAGGTCGTTGTGACCCGTCGCCGCGCGGATGTGGCCGTCGTCGAGCAGCGAAAGCGCCTCGTCGCGGATCGTCTGCCAGTTGTCGCGCAACACGTCGAGCTCCGGCAGCGACCGCGGATCGAGGATCGGCCTCGCCGGGACCGCCGAGAACAGATACATCAGCGTGTTGTACGGCGCCATGATCGTCGAATGATCGGCGAGCTGCTTCGTCAGCTTGTGCCGCACGCGGCCGCGCAGATGGACGTACAGCGCCGACGCCACGAAGACGTACAGGACGATGAATTTGGGCGCGAGGAACGTCGTGATCACGAGTTCGGTCAGTCGATGGGCGACGCCGAGGTCGCTGTGCCGGTAGCGCGGCGCCACGCATTGTACTCTGGGACCGTCGCCGGCTCGAACACCCACACGGGCTTGCGCAGGCTGTTCCACAGGCCGCGCGGATTCATCCGTTGTGCGAACAGATGGCGCCCCAACATCCGCCCGATGCGGACGATGTCGCGCACTGGACGAAAGTGGCTGCGCCGGGATACGGCCGGATAAACGGCGTCAATCGGAATGGCCACCGAGCGGCACCCGAGCGCGGCCGCCGCGATCAGGATTTCGCTTTCAAGCGTGAAACCGGCATTCTCGTCGTGCGGCAGGTCGAGTGCCCGCAGCAGCGCCGCCGGATAGAGTCGAAGGCCGGATTGCGAATCGGCGATCGGGTAGCCGCACGTCCACGAGAGAAAGAAGTCACCAAACCGATTCGCGAAGCGGCGCGCGCGCGGTGCCGCAGCGACGCGCCGCAACCGCGCGCCGATGACGATCGATGCCGGATGCGCGAGCCCCGCGGCGATCAGCCGCTCGACGTCTTCGGGCTGATGCTGGCCATCGCCGTCGAGCGTCACGATAGCGTCGGCGCCGCGCCCGAGCCCTTCGGCAAAGCCCGACCACAGCGCCGCCGCCTTGCCGCGGTTGCGATCGTTGCGCAGTAGCGTCAACGGCAGGCCGTCGAGCGCGGCGGCCGTTCCATCGGTCGATCCGTCGTCGACGACGATGACGATGTCGCATTGCGCGAGCGATCTTTGCGCGATGTCGCGGATCGTCCGTGCTTCGTTGAACGCCGGGATGACGATCGCGCAGTTCATCCGTACATGCCGCCGTTGACGCCGAGCACCTGGCCCGACACGTAGGACGCGCTGTCTGACGCGAGAAACGCGACGACTTGCGCGACGTCTTCCGGCGATCCTGGACGCTCCATCGGTACCAGCTGACGGATGCGTTCGGCCGGGAACGCCGCGCGGCTCGCGGCGTTGTCGATGATGCCGGGCGAGACGGCGTTGACGGTGACGCCGCGACGGCCGAGCTCGAGCGCAAGCGCCTTCGTCGCCCCGATAAGGCCCGCCTTCGCGGCGGCGTAGTTCGTCTGCCCGCGATTGCCCATCTGGGCCGCCACCGACGCGATGCTGATGACCCTGCCCCAGCGCGTCGCGAGCATCGGCAGCAGCAGCGGGCGCGTCACGTTGAAAAATCCATTGAGGACGACGTCGATGACGCCGGTCCACTGCTCGCGCGTCATGCCGGCGAGCGGCGCATCGTCATGGAATCCGGCGTTGTTGACGAGAACCTGGATCGGTCCCTCGACGAGCACGGCCTCGAGTACTGCACGCGTCGCAGCGCTGTCGGTCACGTCGAACTGGACGACCTCTGCGCTGCCCCCCGCCTGGACGATCCCCGCGGCGACTGCGCCCGCTTCGTCAGGCCGGACATGCGTGTGAACGTACACGTGACAATCCGCGCCTCCGAGCGCACGGCATATCGCGGCGCCGATACTGCCGCTGCCACCCGTCACCAGTGCGCGTCGCGTCATGCGGCACGATCCCCGAGAACGACCGTCGCGGTGCCGGTGATCACGCGCACGGGGCCGGCGTCGATCGCAAATCCGTACATCAGCGCACCGCCTGCCGCTGCGACGCGCGTCGCCGACACTCGCAGCGGCCCCGCATGCGTGTCGATGCGATCCCAATGTAGCACGCAGTCCCGAATGCTCGCGAGCCACCCGACGGAGGGACGCACGCCCGCGGGGGACGCCACCAGCGCGCCGTGGATCGCCATCGCCTGCGCGGCGAACTCGATGCCCTGCACACATCCGATTCGGCCGTCGACTGCCAGCGGATTGTGCCGGTTGCGGTGCTGCATCGTCGTGCATACGATCCGTTGCCCATCGTAGGACTCGACGGCATCGAGCAGGCACATTGCGCCCGCATGCGGCAGCAGCGCGGCGAGTGCATCGCGGTCGAGCGTCACGGCTGCCACGTGAGCTCGACCACCGCATCGTCGATATACGGCAGCGCGATCGACGCTGCATGGCCCCGTGCGATCGCCCCGAGCAGCAGCAACGCGGCGGCGCTGGCATTTCCCGCGAACTCGCCGTCGACGAGCGCGTCGTGGTCCGGGCGACGCGCAGCGCGTCGCGTGACCCGCAGGCCATCGATGCAGCCCCACCGCGAAGCGTCCACGCCGAGGGGTTCCAGCAGCAACGCGCCGGCGAACGGCGAACGCCCGCCGCAGGTGAACGGCACGCGTGGCGGAAACGGCAGGTCGCACACGACGAGCAATACGGATTCCTGCGTCGCTGCGACGAGCCCGTGGCTCTCCAGCAGCACCGCGGCGAACGTCCCCTCACCCGCACACAGCGTCGTCGACGACCCGGACGCCTTCGCGCCGATGCCCCAATACCCGGCCGGCGCGTTGAACACCGAATTGTGGAATATCGTCGGCGACACCGCGACCTTGTCTTGCGCGAGCGCGGCCAGCATCGCGTCGAGCACGTGGCCGTCACCGTCCGCGGAGCCGAAGACCGTGGCAAGTGCTGCAACGTCTTCGACGCGTGCATCGCCGGTCGCCTCGAGCGCGGCGGCGATCGACCAGCGCGACACTTCGTTGGCGCGACGACGCTCCGTGCCCGGCAGGTTCGAATCGAGCGACGCGACCGGTTGCACGACGAACGGCGTGCGTCCTGCGAGAACGTCCGCCGTGGCCGGCCATCCCGGCAACCCGGGGGCGGCGACGCCGACGGCCCGGATCCCCAGCGCGGTCACCGGCGCAAGCCGAACACGAGACTGCAGTTGTTGCCGCCGAATCCGAATGAATTGCTGAGGGCGTTGCGCAACGGCGCAGCCTGCGATTCGCGGTCGATGCGGCTGCGCAGCGCAGGATCCGGCGTGACGCAGTTGAGCGTTCCCGGCCGCCATTGCTCGCGCAGCGCGTACACGCATACCAGCGCCTCGGTGATGCCCGCGGCGCCGAGCGCATGGCCCGTCCAGCCTTTGGTCGACCCGGCGCTGGTCGTACTGCCGAAAACGGCGTGGACGGCGTGATCTTCCGCCGTGTCGTTGGCGCGTGTCGCCGTGCCGTGCAGATTGATGTAGTCGATGTCTTCGGGCCGCAGTCCCGCCGACCGTAGCGCGCCGCGCATCGCGCGAACCGCCCCCGCGCCCTGCGGATGAGGACTCGACATATGCCAGGCATCGGCGCTCTCGCCGATGCCTGTCAGCTCGACGGCGCCGGAGCCCTCGCGCTCGAGCAGCGCCAGCCCGGCGCCCTCGCCGATCGAAATGCCGTCGCGATCACTGTCGAAGGGGCGGCACGGCGTGCGCGACAGCAGCTCGAGCGAGTCGAAGCCGTGCAGCGTGGACAGCGCGAGCGAGTCGACACCCGCCACGATGGCCGCGTCACATTGGCCGGCGTGCAGCGCACGAGCGGCCGAGCCGAACGCCTTCGCGCTCGACGAGCACGCGGTCGACAACGTCGCGGCAATGCCGTGGAGATCGCAGGCCGCCTGCACGAAACGGGCGGGCGCGTACATGCTGTGACACGCGGCGTAGCTCGATGCGGAAAGCCGCGCCGGCACCGGCTGGTCCCGCGTTGCCCGCGAATACATTTCGGTCGTGAGAATCCCCGACGTGCTCGTTCCGACAAAAACCCCGATGCGCTCGGCGCCATGGCGCGCGCGGGCGGCGGCAACCTTTGCGCGAAAACCGTCCTGGTCGAGTGCCAGCCATGCGAGCCGATTGTTGCGGCAATCGTAGTCGGCGAAGCGTTCCGGCCAGTCGATGGATTCGACCGCGTCCACGCGTCCGATGAACGTATCGAGCCCGGTGGCCGGCTCGAAATCGTTGCGGCGCAATCCGCTGCGGCCTTCGCGCAGCGCCGCGCCGATCGCTCGCATGCCGATGCCGCACGCGTTCGCCATCGCGGCCGCCGTGACGACGACGGGCGTCATCCGGCGCTCCGCGGGAGCGCAGCCGCCGGCGCGAGCAGCAGCACGCTGAACGCGAGGCTCGCCACGATGCCGATGCACACGGTAGCACCGATCGCGTGCAGCACCGGAATCGACGAGAGCGAGAGCCCCGCAAACGCGCACAGCGTCGTCGAGCTGACGACAAGCAGCGTCCGCACCGTCCGCCAGCGCTCATCCGGAAGGTCGTTCGCGCGCAACACGAACATCGCATAGTTGACGCCGATGCCGACGATCAGCAGCAGCGCGACGACATGCACGATGCCGAGCGGCTGCCGCAATGCAACGAGCACGCATCCGCTCGTGAACACCGCCAGCATCACGGGCACGACGACGCGCACTGCGCGCGTGATGCTCTTCAGGCCGACGGCGAGCGTGGCGATGATCAGCAGCAGGCCGGCCGCGCAGGACGCGAGCGCCTGCCGACGGTACGCCGCCAGCAGCGTCGCAGCCTCGGTGCGCAGGTCGAGCACACGAATCGACGGGTCGTCCAGCGACGCGACGGCGCTGTCGATCGCGGCGGCGTCGCGAATGCCGCGCAACGGTGCGATCGCATGCCAGCCGTCATCGTCGGGGGCCAGCATCCCGCGGAGCTTCAGACCCAGTGCGGTTCCGTCGTAGGTGGCAATCGTCATCGGCGGCATCCGTCGCACCGCCTCGACGTCGCGCTCGAACGGCGCGAATGCGTCGCTGCGAAACGGCAGGCCCGCGGCGGCGACCTGCAGGCGCTCGTGCAGCTCGGCCGGCGCCGGAAGCGCGGCGCGTCGCTGCTGCTGCACGCCATCGCTCGGCAGATAGTCGCTCGGGACGTCGAATCCGTCCAGCGCGCCGGCGATGCGCGCACGCTCGAGCGCGGCGCGCGCGCGTTCGCTGCGCACGAGCACCTGCTGCAACGATGCACCCCGGATGAACACCAGTTGCCGCGCGTCGGCCGCACCGAGCTCGCCGCGAAGGTCGCGATCGACGGCTGCAAGGCTCGCCGGCAGCGGATTCAGCGCCGCGGGATCGTCGTTCCACACCGGAAGTCCCCACGCCGACGCCAACGCAACGGCCAACACGACCGCGACGATCGACAGCGCGACGGAGCGCCGGACGCGCCAGCGAATGCCCGGCGCGGCGGCGCGCTGCGGAAGCTGCGTCGTCCATGCCGGCGAGAGCCACTGCGGCAGCCCATACCATGTGACGAGCCCCGCGGTGACGATACCCACGGCGGTGAACAGCCCGAGTTGCATCAGCCCCGGGAATCCGGACAGCAGCAGCGCGACGCTGCCGCAGGCGGTCGTCAGCACCGCGAGGCGCAACCATGGGCCGATCCTGCGTCGCGTCGCCGCAAGGGACTCGCCGCGGACCGCCTGGGTCAGCAATAGGCTCGGATAGTCGACGGCCTCGCCGAGCAGCGTCGCGCCGAACGCCAGCGTGATGCCGTGCACGCCGCCGAACGCGAGGTCGACGGCGGCGACGCCCGCCAGCCATCCCAGAAGCGCCGGCACCGCGCACAGCGCAACGGCGCCGAACGAGCGATACGTCCACGCGAGAATGGCAACGATCGATGCGGTCGACGCCAGCGTGATGACGGTGGCCTGGCGAGCGATCAGCGCCCGGCTGCGCGCCGCCATCGCGCCGGCTCCGGAATAGCGGATGCGGGTCGAAGTTCCGGCCGCGATGCCGGCGAACGCGCGCTCGAGCGCGTCGATGGCGAGCACCTGGCCATCAAGATCGGCGCCGGCGGCACGCGATTCGGCAATGAGCAGCGCGCGGGTGCGCGTAGCGTCGAACCAGACGCCCTGCACGCGCTGCGGCGACGACACCGGCGTGAATCGCTGCAGCAATTTCGTCGTCTCGCCGGTCGGATCGAACGCGAGCGTCTGCTTGCCGACGAAGCCGGCGCTCCCCGACAGATCCTCGAGCCGCGCTTCCAGCGCCTTGCGCAGCGCGCCGGTCTCGAACAGCGCCGCGTCGACGCGGTCGCTCAGCACGTAGCGATTGCGCTCGATGACGCCGAGCTCGGCGCGTCCGAAGCCTGCATCGCCGTTCGCCACGTACCGGTACGCGGGGTCTGCGCCGATTTGCTTCGCGAGGGCTTTGCTCTGGGCGGCCAGCACCGCCGGTTCGCTGCCCGACAGTTCGATGAGCAGCAGCCGGCCGGTCACGCCGTCACGCACCTGCGATACGAGGACGCGTTGCCACGGATCGCTGCCTTGCGGGAGGAACGCCGCAAAGTCGGCGCTGACCCGCACGCCGAACAGCGCATAGGCTGCGAGGGCCGCAGCACCTGCAAGCGTCGCGAGGAGGGCGACGCGTCCACGCGCCACCATCATCGCGACGCCGTGGCGGGCGTCACGACGACCACCGTTCGATCGCCCTGCAGCTCGTCGATCTCGTATTGCGCGATTTGCGCGCCGTCGCCGGTGATCTCGATGCTGCGGACGATGGACCGCAGCGTGGGATCGAGCGGTGTCAGCCCGAGCGTCCAGCGCCGGGCGCTTCCGCTGAGCGTGACGGTGAAATGCGCAGACAGTGACGCGGCGTCGCCGGCCAGCGTCGCACGCAGGCTTTCCACCCACGCAGCGAGCAGCGGCTGCGACGAAAGACTAGTTTGCGACCGCCCCCGCGTCGTTTGCATCGTCAGCGTGTCGCCGTCGATTTCGATCGTTTCGGGATACGGACGCTCGACGCGCATCTCCAGTCGATCCGGACGTTGAAACGCCAGCGTTCCACGCCGGGTCAGCGGCGCGTTGAGCGTCGAAACGAACTTCGTCTCCTCGAAGGTGGCCCGACTGCTCGCGACGCGCGCGAACCCCTGCGCCAGTTCGTCGAGACTGAAGGCCGCCGCCCATGACGTCCAGCCGATGGCGAGCGCCGCAGCCAAAGCAGCGGCACGGATGTTTGCGGCGCCGTTCACGGACGGCGGTCGGGCGGCGCCGGCGCCCAGAAATCGTAGAAATTGAACCAGTTGTACGGCGCATCACGGCAACTGCGATCGAGCCAGCCGGCAAACGCGCGGCATTCGGCTTCGCAGCGGCGGCGTGCCGTTGATGGGGCGGCAGCGCCGTCGGATAACGCAAAGCGCTCGAACCGGATCCGGTAACGGCCGCCGCCGCACGACGTCGCCGCAAACAGGATGACCGGAACCCGCAGCGCGCGTGCCAGCGCGAAAGGGCCTTGCGGAAACGACGCCGGCTCGCCGAGAAAATCGCATGCGACGAGGCGGTCGTTCGCGACGGAGCGATCGCCCAGCAGCGCGACGATGCCGCCGCGAGCCGTCGCATCGCGCACGTCCAGCATCGTGCGTGCGTGGCCGAGAGCAATGACCTGTGCGGCGAGTGGCGTGTGGAGCGAGCGCATGACCCGGTCGAGCTTTTCCGCCCGGCCCGTTTGCATGAGCACGCGCAGGTCGACGTCCGGATTTCCGTGGGCGATCGCGCGCAGCATGTCGAAGCTGCCGAAGTGAGCGCCGATCAGCAGGCAGCCCTCGCGGGCGTCGACATGCTGCTGGACGATGTCGAGGCCCTCGAAGTCGATCGTGAAGAGGTCGAGCCGGCCCGCGTGCAGGAACACCCGGTCGAGGACGGTGGTTGCGAAACACAGGTATTGGCGCAGCGTGTCGGACAATCGCGGTCGTCGGTTCAGCACGCGTCGCAGGTAGTCGCGCGACGCGCGACGTGCGGTGCGCGAGAACACGATGAAATAGCAGCAGATCGGATACAGCAGCAGGCCCGCGGTCCGCCGGCCGAACGTCAGCGCGATCGCCGCGAGCGCGCGCATCATGAGGTGACTGCCGCGCTCGCGCTGCTCGAGCCAGGCGGGCGCTGCATCCGTGCGCGTGCTCACGCTTCGAGCTCTTTGGCGGTCGCATCGATGCAGCGCAGCGAGCCGCTGACGGCGCACCGGCTCGCCGAATGGATGGTGAACCGCGCCGCGAGATCGCCATCGATCTCCACGCGCAGCGCCAGCGCCTCGAGGGGCGCGACCGCCTCGATGAACTTGACGTGCACGCATTCGCCGATCCGCAGCCCGCGCTCGCGCAGCAGTGCGTCGATCCGGTCGAGCAGCACGACGCCGGGCACGATGGGCCGGCCCGGGAAGTGACCGGGAAGCGCCGGATGATCGGCAGCGATCGTGCACGACCCTTCGTGGACGCCGATCGAGCGCGTCGCGTCGAGCGCCGACGGGCGACTGGAAAGCGGCGGCGAAAGTCCGGCAAGTGCTGCCAAGGCTGCGAGCGGCAGCTTCCCTTGCGGGTCGCGCGGCAGCGCATTCGCGAGGACGAGCGGCCGCGGCATGAAAGCCGCATCGATCCGGTCGGCCAGCGCCGCGCGCAGCGATGCGAGCGAATGCGCAGCCGCGACGGCCACCGCGGCGGTGCGGTCCGCATCGTGCGCGGGGAGGAAAAAAGCGCCATCGTCGACACCGGGGATGGCGAGCAGTTGCTCCGTCAGCGCGGCAACGGTGGTTCGCTTGCCGGCAATCTTGATCATGTCGGCGTCGCGGCCGACGAGCTCGAAGCGCGGGCGCTCGGGGCCCGGTGCGACTGGTGCACGCGGGTCGGCAGACGGCCTTGCGTCGTCGAGCCAGCGCAGCCGGTCGGAGAGCCCGAGCGGTGCATCGAGCTGACCGCCGGAAACGGACGCAGCCCCGTCGTCGGCAATGGCGAACGCGAGACCGGCGGCGGGCGTGAACGCCGCGTCGAGCGCCGTCCGCCGTGCCGCCAGCAACCCGCCTTCCGTGCAGCCATAGATCTCGTCCACCGGAACGCGCCAATCGCGCTCCACGCGGCCCGCCATATCGCGCGCCAGCGGCATCGTCGACACGATGACCCGCCGCAAGCGTGGCGGCGCTTCGTCGAGGGCGGCGTGGAACCCGCGCAACTGCAGCGGTGTGGTCATCAGCCATGCGCCCGTGATGCCGCTGCCGGCGGCACGCACCAGCAGCGTGCGGAGGTCGGCCGGGAAGCGCGGGCGCGACGCGATGACGGCGCACCCGCATTGCCACGGCGCGACAACCGTCGTCTCGAGCCCGAACATGTGCTGCGGTGCGACGGTGCCGATGATCGCTTCGCCGCGACGCGGTGAGCCGAACGTCGCCGCGAACGTTCCGGCACCGGCCACCATCGACGACCACGTCTTCGGATGCGCCCGCGCGGCGCCGGTCGTTCCCGACGTAAACAGGATGGCTGCGACGTGCGAATTGGCGATCTCCGGCGGCGGCCACGAGCAGAGGTCCGGGTCGTGCTCGTCGTCGTACGCGACGATGTGCGTCCGGGCGACCGGTCCTGGCGGAACGCGTTCGTCGGACAGGCAGCACGCGTCGGGAAAACGGACGAGCAGCGCCGCAACCGATTGCCGGGCGGGCGATTGCGGCAGGACGAGCGTCTGGCCGGCCGCCAGCGCAGCCGCGCTCGCCAGCAGAAACGACAGCGGATCCTCGCAGTAATTGATCGCATGCGACGCGGGAGGCAGCCTGCGCGAAAGCCGCTGCACGGCACCGCAGAAGGTCCCCGCGGTGACGGCGCGCAGTTCGTTGCCGTCGTCGCGCCAGATCGCGACGTCATCGCGCGCGAAGCCGCACAGCAGCGGCGACGACTCGATCACGGCCGGGGTCGCATCACGGGAACCTCTCAACACGTCGCACGGCTTGTTCAGAGGTTCCTGAGCACATGGCGGACAAGCGCAAGCGGAGACGCGTGCCGATAGTGGCGAAAGCGCCGGCGGCGATAGACCCATTCCCCGAGGAACAGCACCGCGACCATCAGATAGCCGCCGGCGCCCGTGAACGCCAGCCACGCGGCGCGAGTTCCTCCGACGGCAAGCACGGCATCGATCATCGCCAGCGCGACGAACAGCGCGACCCACACCCACGTCAGCGTGCGCGTATACGCGGCCAGATCGGCCTCGAGCACACCGCGCTCCGCGCGTGCGAAGCGGGTGATCATCGGCTCGCGCCCTGCGCGCAGCGTGCTCGCGAACCACGCGGCAAGCGCGAGATTGATCGCTACCGGCACTGCATAGACCAATACCGACAGTCCGCGCTCGATCGCGAAAGCCGCGACGAACGGATAGGCGATCAGCGCGGCCAGCGCGGCAACCCCCGCAAAGCGATGGTCGACAGCGCGCGAAACGGGAGCAGCCGCAGGCGCGCGCTCAGACGGTGCGATGGGCTTCGACATGGCGCGCAAGGTCGCGCAGCGACGCGAATATCCGCTCGTTCTCGACGTCCTCGGAGCGGATCTCGAAGCCGTAGCGTTTCGACACGGCCAGCGCGATCTCGAGCATGTCGATCGAATCGAGGCCGAGCGGTTCACCGTACAGCGGCGCCGCGGCATCGAAGTCGTCGACGGAAATCGGCAGGCGCAGCGCAGCGATGATCAGCGTTGCCAGTTCACGCTCGACTGCCGTTGCACCGTCTGAGTTCAAGCCCGCAAGAGCTCCTTGCGAATCGCGTTGTTCGCTGCGCATTATACGGGAAGGACGTTCGTTGCCGGCTTGCGCGGCCGCGCGCCGTCGGCCCACACAACGACGAATCAGCGCGGCGGCTCGGCCGTTGCGAGCTGCGCGTAGACGAGGCGGCCGATCGCCATCAGTTGCGCGCGATCGAGCGAGCCCGACAGCGCGTAACCGCACTGGTCGTCGATCCAGTAGTAGACGCCCACGCCGTCCTCGATCGCATAGCGGAACGCCGACTCGCTCGCGCCGGTCGGCTGCTTGCGCGCCTGCAGCGTCAGCCGCTGCTTCGCGCTGTTCTCGTACATGAACAGCGCCGTCGGCTGCTCGTTGCCGGCGACGAGCCGTCCGCCGACGAGCGCGTAGCCGACGCTGTTCAGGTCCGGCGCGTGAACGGGAAATCCAAGGCGCTTCGTCAGCCACGCGACCAGTCGCTTTTCCTCGGGCGCCCAGACTTCGACGGGCCGGTTGACGTCGGCTGCGTACAACGCGTGCGTCAACGCCGCCTGGCGCGCGAACGTCGTCGGCGTTCCGTCGCGCTCGAGCACGGCATCGCGCGCATACCAGCCGCCGGCAGCGCCCACGACGAGCATCGCGATCGACGCGGCGGCGGACGCCCGCCAGGGGAACGTGCGCGCGCGGATCGCGCGCGGGCGCGCGGCGTCGACGAGCTGCTGCGGCAGCGACTCGTGCAGCATCGCGTCGAGTCCTGCGCGCAGCCACGCATTCTGGCGCTGGATCTCGGCGACGCGCGCGGCGAGCGCGGGATCGCGCGCGAGCGCCTGCTCGAACGCGTGCCGGCGCTCCGGCGCGAGCTGGCCGTCGGCGTACGCCTGCAGGTCGTCGTCGATGCTGGTGTTCGAGCTCATGTCCGTGACTTCATCGCACGATCTTGAGCGGCGGCAACGCGTCGCCCGGCGAATCGTTCACCATCCGGCGCAGCTTTTCCCGCGCACGCGAAAGCCGCGACATCACCGTGCCCACCGGAATTGACAGCACGGCGGCGATTTCCTCATAGCGCATTTCCTCGATGGCCGCGAGCACGAGAACCTCGCGCTGTTCCGGCGGCAGCCTCCCCAACTCGCGCAATACTTCGATCAGCTCGACGTGGGCCTGTTGCGGCGCGCGCACCGGCAACTGCCACGCCGCGCCGGATTCGCCCTCGGCGTCGAGCGATATGTTCTGCGCCTCGCGCACCGACGTCGCACGCTGGTTGACGAATACGTTGTGCATGATGGTAAACAGCCACGCGCGAAGATCGGTGCCAGCGGCCCACAACCTTCGCTTCTCCCAGCCGCGCGCCAGCGTTTCCTGGACGAGATCGTCGGCGCGCGTCGCGTCGCCCGTCAGCACGCGCGCATAGCGGCGCAGCCGTGGAATCGCGGCGAGCAGATCGGGGTGCGGCAACGGCGGTTCGACGCTCATGGCAGTAGCAGCCCGCGATGCGGGCACCGACGCCCAACGCGGTGCGTCGAGCGCCGTCGCCATGTTACGCCGCCTCGGGAGTGCTGCTGGCTGCCACTATTCCCTGGCCGCATGCCACGCGTTGCTCGCGAAGCCGTTGCCGGTCTTGTCGCCGGGCTTCGTATCCGGTCACGATCACTCCGGGCAGGGATAAGGATTGGTTGCAGCACGCGCGCCAACAGCCCGGCGCAATGCCTTATTCCCGCGTTCAAACCAGGAACACCGTCGCCAGACCCAGGAAAATGAAAAAGCCGCCCGAGTCGGTGACCGCCGTGATCATCACCGACGATCCCACGGCGGGATCGCGACCCAGCTTCAGCATCGTCATCGGGATCAGCACGCCCATCAGCGCCGCCAGCATCAGGTTCAGCGTCATCGCCGCGACCATGACGATGCCGAGCGACACCTGCCGGTACAGGAACACGGCGACGATGCCCATGACGCCGCCCCAGACGAGCCCGTTCAGCAGCGCGACCGAAAGCTCCTTGCGGATCAGCTGGCGCGATTGCTCACGCGTCACCTGCCCAAGTGCAGCAGCGCGCACGAGCATCGTCGTCGTCTGGTTGCCCGAGTTGCCGCCGATGCCGGCGACGATCGGCATCAGCGCGGCGAGCGCCACCAGCCGCTGGATCGAGCCTTCGAAAACGCCGATGACGCGCGACGCGACGAAGGCCGTCACCAGATTGACCGCGAGCCACGTCCAGCGGTTCTGGAACGACTTCCACACCGACGCGAAGATGTCCTCCTCCTCGCGCAGGCCGGCTTGTGCAAGCATGTCGGCCTCGCCGCGCTGGCGGACGAAGTCGAGCACCTCGTCGACGGTGACTCGACCCACGAGCTTGCCATTGGTGTCCACTACAGGTGCCGACACGAGGTCGTAGCGCTCGAACGCGCTGGCGGCGGTCTCGACGTTTTCGTGCTGTTGCAGCTCGATGACGGCCGGCTGCATGACATCGGCGACTTGCGCATCGGGCTCGCTGACGATCAGCCGGTTGAGCGGCAGCACGCCGAGCAGGATCTCGTCGCGATCGACGACGAACAGCTGGTCCGTCTGCGACGGCAGCTCGTCGAATCGCCGCAGGTAGCGCAGCACGACCTCGAGCGTCACGTCCGAGCGCACCTGCACGTCGTCGAAGTCCATCCACGCGCCGACCATGTCCTCGTCGAACGACATCGCGGCGCGAAGCTGCTCGCGCTCTTCGATCGGGAGGCTGCGGAACACATCGTCCATCACCTCCTGCGGCAGGTCGGGCGCCAGTGCGGCGATCTCGTCGGCGGGCAGCGCCTCGGTGGCTGCGACGAGCTCCTGCGTATCCATCGACGAGATCAGCGACTCGCGGACCGCGTCGGACGCCTCGACGAGGATCTCGCCGTCGCGCTCCGCCTTCACCAGGTCCCAGATATAGAGACGCTCGTCGAGCGGCAGCGCTTCGAGGACGAACGCGATGTCGGCCGCGTGCAGCCGCGCCAGCGTCCGCTCGAGCGCCGCCTTGTTCTGCTGCGCCACCGCGCTGTGTCGCAGCTCGTCGCGCGCCGTGTCGGTCGCGTGCTCGAACTGCTCGTTGATCAGCCCTTCGACGAGCCGGTGCTTGCGCAGCAGCGCCGTGACTTCGGCCAGCGCGTCCTCGACGTGCTCGCGCGGCTGCGGTCGGTCGGCGACGAGGTCGGAGGTGTCGGACATGGCGGCGATTTCGGTCTGGAGGCGTCAGGGCCGCAATACTGCCCCCGGTGCGCGGCGAGCGGTCGCGAACGCAAGTATCACGGCGCGCACCACGTTACGGCAACTCGGCCGCCGGCATCCGCGCGACGATGATGTGGATCTTCCGGTTGAGCCCCGGCGCGCCGGGGTTGCGCTCGTAGAAGCGTGGATTGGGCGCCATCGCCGCAAGGCGCGCGGCCTGCTCGGCCGACAGGCGCGCGGCCGGGACGCCGAAGTAGCGCTGCGCCGCCGCCTCGGCGCCGAACACGCCGTTGCCCCATTCGATGACGTTGAGGTACAGCTCGAAGATCCGGCGCTTGTCGAGGATCGCCTCGAGCATCACGGTGACGATCGCCTCCTCGCCCTTGCGCAGCCACGACCGCGAGCCGGACAGGAACAGGTTCTTCGCGAGCTGCTGGGTGATCGTCGAGCCGCCGGCGACGATGCGCCCGCGTTTCTGGTTCTTCTCCATCGCGAGCTCGATGCCGTCCCAGTCGAAGCCTTCGTGCTCGACAAACTTCGAATCCTCGGCGGTGATCATCGCGCGCTTCAGCGAGCCGGCGATCCGGTCGTACGGAACGAACTGATACCGCAGCTGCGCGCCCGGAGACTTGCGCTCGAGCTCGCGCATCCGCTCGGCCATGAACGACGTCTCGCGCGGCGGGTGGTCGCGCCACCACGTGATCATCGCCGCGAAATACAGGTGCACGGCCACGACAGCGAGCGCCAGCAGGCCAATGACCATGCCGAGCGCCCGCCACACCCTAATCACTGTGCAGCTCGTCGCCCTTCGCGAACGTCCACGTGCGCGTGATGTTGAGGATGTCGGTGTCGCGCCGGATATCCTCGGGGAACGGCGAATAGGGCCCGGCCAGCTCGACGATCTTCACCGCCGCGGCGTCGAGCAGACGGTGGCCCGATTTCTTTTTCACTTCGACGTTCTCGATGCTGCCGTCGGCGCGGATCGACACCGACAGGATCAGGCTGCCGTACA
>Ga0068855_100002996_pt1 | contig 20644 bp, 16 predicted proteins | sample KBSCornC52_FD_66592 | JGI IMG/M metagenome (GOLD analysis project Ga0068855, IMG submission 66592) | Corn rhizosphere microbial communities from Kellogg Biological Station, Michigan, USA - KBS Corn C5-2 | ecosystem: Host-associated > Plants > Roots > Rhizosphere > Soil ...
GTTCAGCGGCCAGGGCATGCGCTGGGACAATTCCGGCAAGCAGGGCCTCTATGCGTCCATCCGCTGGTCGAACCAGTCGTAACGCAGCTTGCGAGCGGGTGCTTCGGCTGGGCCGATAAGGTCGCCAGCTCATGTCCGACGGCACCCGAGAAGCCGTGCTGCGGCGGGATCGCCTCATCGTTGGTAGCGCCCTCGGCGTGCTCGCTGCGCTGGCGTGGGGCTATGTACTCTGGCTCGCCGCCGACATGAAGATGGACGGTATGGGCATGAGCCCGGAGGACCCACGGGGCAGCGCCTTCCGCATGGTCCCCACCGGCATGGGAATGATGGCACCAGCCACCGCGCCGTGGAGCGCTGTCGAGTTCACCTTCGTGTTCGCGATGTGGGCGGTGATGATGATCGGCATGATGGCGCCCTCGGCGGCCCCGATGATTCTCATGTATGCCCGCGTGGCTCGGCAGGGTAGAAGCGCGGGCAAGCCGCTCGCGGCCACCGGTTGGTTCGCCGCCGGCTATTTCCTGGCCTGGTCCGGCTTTTCCCTCGCGGCAACTCTTCTCCAATGGCTGTTGGAACGGGAGGCGCTGCTGGATGCGCACATGGCAAGCGCCAGCGTGTTGCTCGGAGCAATCGTCCTGATTGCGGCGGGCATCTACCAGTGGACACCGCTCAAGAACGCCTGTCTTTCCCAGTGCCAGTCCCCCTTTCGCTTTCTCATGAGCCACGGCGGCTTTCGCAGCAATGTGCTGGGCTGCTTGCACCTGGGGCTTCTCCATGGGGCCTATTGTGTCGGGTGTTGCTGGGTCTTGATGGCGCTGTTGTTCGTGGTCGGTGTTATGAACGTGCTCTGGATAGCGCTCCTGGCGTTGCTCGTTCTCCTCGAGAAGCTCACGCCATGGGGACAGCCGATCGCGCGCGCCGCCGGCGCTGTTTGTGTCGCTGCGGGAGCCTGGTTGGTCTTCTCCTGACCTTTTCAGCTGGTAGCGCTCCATAGCCGACCGGGTCGAGGCAAGCCGCGCAAGGTATCGCACGGCCCGGGTCGTGGAAATTGCATCGACCTCGCCGCCGCCCTGCGGACGCAACCCACATGGGGCAATCGGGCGGCCGTCCGGACCCGGGGCAGCCTGTTACACTGCGGCTCCCCGCCTGGGTTCAGGTGGCTGGGTCTGAGGAGCTCATGCCCGATTATCGTTTGACGCGCACCGCACCGATTGCTCTCCTATGTCTACTCGTGAATGCCTGCGGCAGTACTGACAAGGTCACCGTCTCCGGATCGCCCCGTATGTCTACCTTTGAGACTCAACTGACACTCCTCGAGAAAGAGGCCAACCGTGTGCAGGCCGCGCATGACATCCGCCGCCTGCAACGCTCCTATGGCTATTACCTCGACCAGGCGATGTGGGATGAAGTGGCAGACCTTTTCACCGACGATGGCTCGGTCGAAATCGCACTCGACGGGGTGTACGTCGGCAAGAAACGCATCCGCGAGTACTTCTATCGGCTGGGCGGCGGGCAGCGAGGCCTGAAAAAAGGCCAGCTCAACGACCACCTCCAGGTTCAGCCGGTGATCACGGTAGCGCCAGACGGCCTCACCGCAAAGGGCCGCTGGCGCACAGTGATCATGGCAGGGCAAGTTGGCGAATCAGCCTTCTGGGGCGACGGCCCGTCCGAAGTCGAGTACCTGAAGCAGAACGGCACCTGGAAAATCGCGAAACTCCATTGGTACCAGACATTCGTGGTGCCGTATGAGGGAGGCTGGACAAAGAACAAGGACGTGAATGGTGGCGTGTACGTTTCGCGGGAATTGCCGCCCGATCGGCCGCCGACCGAGCACTACGGTGTCTGGCCGGAGGTGTACATCCCGCCGATGCATTACGAGAATCCCGTCGCCGACGCGATGACGATCCCACCGCTGGATACGACACCGGATCCCGAGCCGTCCATGGCGGCCCTTCGGACTTCGATCGCACAGCTTCAGCACCGACTGCAACTGCTGCATGATCGCGACGCGATCGAGAATGTCGTCTCGATGTATGGCTACTATCTCGACAAACAGCAATGGGACCTGTTCAGTGACCTCTTCTCTGAAGACTCGACGATGGAAATCTCACGCCGAGGCGTGTACTACGGCCACAAAGGCGTGCGCCGGGCCGTCGAGCTGTTCGGTCCGCAATATATCCGTCCCAACCATCTACACAACCACATCCAACTGCAGCCGCTCATCACCATTGCCGAGGATGGGCGCAAAGCCTGGGTGCGCAGCCGTGCCCTCAGCGAGCTCGGCACCTATGGCGGCGTAGGAGCCTGGGGAGACGGTGTATACGAGAACGAGTTGGTAAAAATCAACGGCGTGTGGAAGATTCACGTTGATCACGTCTTCACGACCTTCTTTGCAACATACGACGCGGGCTGGGCTTATGGCGCCAGACCGACTCCGAAGCCGAGCGCGGACATTCCGCCCGATGGTCCTTCGACGGTGGTCTACGAATCGCTGCCCGATGTGTATGTTCCAAAGTATCACTACGACAATCCGGTCAGCGGAGCGGGCAGAAAACAAACAGTCGAGGTCCCGATCGACGGTGCCCCGGCGAGCATGCGTCCCAGGCTCGCCCGCCTTGCGCAGGTTGTCACGCAGCTCGAAGATGAGAATGCCATCGAGAATTTGCAGCGGGCGTACGGCTTCTACATCGATAAGGCGAAATGGCAGGACGCCACCGACTTATTCTCAGAGGATGCCACTTTCGAGCTCGATGGGCGCGGTGTGTTCCACGGCAAAGCCCAGATACTCCAACACCTCACCTCCTCCTCACCGGATGGACTCACCCGCGGCACCCTGATGAATTACCTGCAGCTCCAGCCTGTCGTGCAGGTGGCGGCGAATGGTGAGACAGCACAGGGTCGCTGGCGTTTCCTCGCCGAACTAGGCGAGTGGCAGAAGTCCCAGGCCTGGGGCTCCGGCCTCTACGAGAACGAGTACATCAAGGAAAATGGCGTCTGGAAGATCAAAAAGCTCCATGCGCTCGTCCACTTCATGCCGTACACGGGCGGATGGGCCAAGATGGCTCAGTAGAGGTCGATCCTCACCGCGTGCGCATCACTCTGGATCATTTGCGTCGCTATGCCGTAGCACGCTCGCTGTTCAAGCCAACCCAACTCGGGCGAGCCATTCGAAAACTGGGCTTCCTGCAGGCGGACCCGATCCGCGCCCCTGCGCGAGCGCAGGATTTGATCTTGCGTCACCGGGTTGTGGATTATCACGTGGGAGATCTGGAGCGCCGCTACCCGCGCTTGGCGCTGGAGGAAGACTTCTTCGTCAATTATGGCTTCCTGCCCCGCGCCAACCACGCGCTCATGCATCCGCGAATACCACGAACGAAGTGGTCTGCCGCGCGAGCTCGAAAGGCGCGAGACATCCTGGAGTTCGTTCGCAACCATGGCCCCGTGCATCCGCGCCTGGTGGATTCTCATTTCGCGCACGGGAAAATCACCAACTGGTTCGGGGGGACGAGCAACGCAACGACCTTTCTACTCGACCAAATGCATTACCGCGGCCTACTGAGAGTTGCACGACGCGAGGGAGGAACCCGGATCTACGCTGCGCGCAGCGGCGTACCGCGTCCGTCTGATATGGCTAGCGATAGCGCCCGATTCGATGCACTCATAGATATCGTGGTGGCCAAGTATGGGCCATTGCCGGGAGCAAGCCTCGGCCAGCTACTCAGTTTACTTTGCCGGGGCGTGCCGCAGTGGCGGAAGCAACGTGCGGCGGCCCTGGCGCGGGCCAAAGAGCGTTTCAGTCAAATACGCCTCGACGGCATCCATTGGTACTGGCCCGCCAGTGAGCCACCGGCGTCCAAGCGCTGGCAGCCGGATGAGCGGGTCAGGTTGTTAGCTCCATTCGATCCCATCGTCTGGGACCGGCGGCGGTTCGGCATCTTGTGGGGTTGGGAGTATCGGTTCGAGGCGTATACACCGGCACCGCAGCGGAAATTCGGCTACTACGCCCTGCCGTTGCTCTGGCGTGACCAGGTCATCGGCTGGGGGAACCTCAGTGTGGCCGAGGGCAAGCTGCACAGCTCGTTTGGTTTTGCACGGGGCAGCGCGCCCAAGGACCGGGCATTTCGCGACGAATTGGAGCGGGAGTTGATACGCTTCCGATCATTCCTGCGCCTGGCGTCTTGATCCGGCACCGTCGTTGCCGGGCGAGAGCCGGCAAAATCGCGGCCGCGGCCGCTATCAGCGGTGCTTGACCTTCTCGTCCGGTCGCAAACCCGAGCTCACCTCTATGTTGATCCCATCGGAGATGCCGGTTTTGATCTGGCGCTTTACGAACGTTTGCGGGGCGGATTCAACCTCGACGAACGTTGCATTGTCCTCGATGATCAGATCCCCTTCGTTGATCGCCAGAGCGTCCGCCTTCTTGTCGAGGACGATATCCGCATTGGCGCTGTAATTGGACCGCAGGAACAGATCGTTTCTCAGGTTCACTGCAGCGCGGATGGTGAACTTGATCGTGCCCTGATCGGTAACGCCCTTCGGCGAGATATATTCCAGGCGTGCCGTGAAGGGCTTACCCTCCAGGGCGCCCACGTTCAGCACCAACTCCATGCCTTCACGCAACTTCCCGACTTCAGATTCGTCCACCAGCCCCTCGAAAATCATATCCTTCATATCCGCCAGCGTGGCCAGGCTGGTCCCCGACTGGAAGGTGCTGGTCTCGACGATGAAGGCTCCTTCTTTGTTCGGTACATCCAGCACCATACCGTCAATGGTGGCCGGAATGAGGTTGGAGACTTTGTCGGAATTGCGGGTACTGCCGGTCCTCAGCAACAACAAGGAATCTTCCGCGGAGTCCACCGCCTCCTTCTGCACGTCGTAGTTCATTGTGTACTGATTGTACTGTGATGCGGATATCAACCCCTGCGCGGCCAGCTTCTTGTAGCGCTCCAAGTCCAATGCCTGATTCTGCAGGTTGATTCTCGCAGTCTTGAGTTGCGCCTCCGCCGAGCTCAGGCTCAGCATGTTGGGTCGTAGCGAGATCCGCGCGATGATCTCTCCCTTCTTCACGGTCTGTCCGGCAGTCACGAACAGCCTGTCGACGACCCCCGACACCTGCGACTTCACCTCGATTTCGCGGCGCGGAATGATTTTTCCGACCGCGACCGTCTTTCTGACGAGGGTCATTCTCGCCGGGGTGTCCAGTTGATAGGTTACGGTCGACTGGTGCGACTTCCTGTAGAGGAATACGAGGGTGCCGACAAACACCAGCGCGATGATGCCCAGCACCGAGACCGAGAGGATTCGCTTCATGGGTACCCGTTACTCCTCCTGGAGCGCAACGATTGGATTCACAGCCGCTGCCCGTGCCGCCGGTAGCAACGAGGCGAGCATGCCCGAAATCATCAGGACTCCCAACGCGGCCATTGCCGTCCTGAAATCCACCTCCGGCTGACTGAAAAAACCCGAGACACCTCCTCGAGCATCCAGGGCCTGTGCAATAGCCTGGAGCAGGAGCGTCCCCACCACGAGCCCGCTGTAACCCGCGACGGCTGTGATAAAGAGCGACTCCTGGACGATCATGGACACGATGGAAGCAGGCGTCGCACCCAACGCCTTGCGGATGCCGATTTCGCGAGTCCTCTCCTTCACAACGATCAACATGATGTTACCCACGCCGAGGGCGCCGGCGAGGATGGTGCCGATGGCCACTACCCAGCTGAAACCTTTCATCCCGGCGAACAGGCCGTGAACCTTGTCGTATTCGTTCTGCAGATTGAAGCTGCCGAATACACCCTTGTCACCCGGGTTCACGCGTTTCCGCTTGGCGAGATAGCGCTTCACGTCTTCCTCGGCCACGCTCGCGGACACTCCGGGCTTCGGCAGCACCACCAGAGTTGCTACCCACCCAACCTGATTGAAGGCATAGCGCAACGTGTCATTCGGAACGTAGATCCTTTCCTCCTCCTGCTGCTGATTGCCGGGCGACAGCGACTCGTAGACCCCGATCACTTCGAAGCTGATACCGTTGATGGTGAGATTCGCGCCCAGTGCCGGTTCGTCCTTGCGGAAAAGCTGATCGCGCACCCGCGCACCGATCAGAGCCACTTTGCGTCTTTGCTGTTCGTCGAAGCCATCAAACGAGCGCCCTGCAACGATACGCATCGCCTCCAGGTCGTCGATGCCGGCGAAGCCGCCCTGTACTCCAAAGGCGCCATTCTTTGACTTGTAGACGGTATAAGGGGCACTGCCACCCCAGAAACCTACGTAATTCTGGCCCTTGACCATGCCGACCGTGGCGACATTCCTGCGGATCGCTTCGAGATCATCCGCCTGCAGCTGGATCTGCCTGCCCGTCGGCAACCCCTGCCAGGGCATCTGGGTCACTCCCTGCGACCAGATGAAAATGATGTTCGCGACTTTCGGAAAGCCGTTCCGCACACCATTCTCCAAGCCCCTGCCGGCCCCCAGCAGAACCGTCAGCATGAAGATGCCCCAAAAAACCCCGAAGGCCGTCAGCGTGGTACGCAGCTTGTGCCGTCTCAGGGTGTTGAAGATCTCGCGCCACTTGTCGACATCCACGAGCATAGCGGCTGGCCCGCGCTACTGCGCGCGCATGGCCTCGGTTGGTGTGATTTTGGCGGCCCGCAACGCGGGCGCCAAGCCGGCGAGAATGCCGACCCCGACCAACAGCAGGATTGCCGTGACTGCAGCCTGGAAATCGACCTCCGGGTTCTGGAAGAAAGGCAACTTCAGGCCCGCGGTGCGCAATCCAAACGAAATCAGCTCCAACAGCGCCACGGCCAGCACCAGGCCGACATAACCCGCAACAGCCGTGACCAACGTGGACTCGAGCAGCAAAGTGCTGACGATGCCGAAGGGTGTGGCCCCCAGCGCCTTGCGGATCCCGATTTCCCGGGTGCGCTCTTTTACGGTAATGATCATGATGTTGCTGATGCCGACGATTCCGGCGGTCAGGGTTCCCAGACCTACGAACCAGATGAAGACGTTGATTGCGATGAACAGGCCGTTGACGTTCTTGGCGGGCACCGCCATGTTGAATGAGTTGACGCCGCGCTTGTCATCGGGCGCCACGCCGTGGCGGCGCTTGGTCAATTCGACGACTTTCGTCTCCAGCTCCAGTCCGTCCGTGCCCGGCTCGGGGCGCAACCAGATGGCATCGACGCGATTGGCGCCGCCGAAGATCTTTTCATAGGAGGTTGCAGGGATGAAGACACGCTCGGAGTTGCGTCCCTGGTTTCCTTTGTCGAAGAAAACGCCGACCACCTTCATGACGACGTCCTTGACGCGAATATCCTTCCCCACCGGATCGCTCCCATTGGGAAACAGCCGCTCCGCCACCGTAGTGCCTATGACGGCGACCTTGCGGATTTCGTTTACATCCAACGGATCCACCCGGCGGCCGAAATGGAAGGGTATGTCTTCCTTGATCCTGAAATACTCATCCGGAATGCCCCGGATGTCGGCATTGCTGTTATGGCCGGCGTAGCTGATCGTACCGTTGCCCAGGAGGCGCTCGGGCGCGATGAGGCGAATGCCCCCGATTTGTTTGGTGATGGCCTGGACATCACGCTCATCCAGCTGGATACGCCGGCCCACACCCATACCGTGGTAAGGCACACTGGTGTCCCCGGCGTTCACGATGATGAAATCGAGCACATCCGATCCAAACTGGTCCATCACGCCGTTCTGCATGCCCCGCCCGAACCCGAGCAACAGGATCAGCATGAATACGCCCCAGAAGACACCGAATGCCGTCAACAGCGTACGCAGCTTGTTCTGGCGCAGCGTGAAAACGATCTCTTGCAGCCCATCGAGCATCCCGGTCGACCTCAAGCAGGTCCATGTTGCGCCTGGGACTGCCCTGGCACGACCAGACCGTCCTTCAGGAAGATCTGCCGTTGCGTCTGCGCGGCAACATCCTGCTCGTGTGTCACGATGACGAAGGTATTGCCTCGTCCATGGATCTCTTTGATCAGGGACATGATTTCCCGACTACTCTGACTGTCGAGGGCACCCGTTGGTTCATCGGCAAGAATCACCTTGGGCTGACAGATCAGCGCGCGGGCAATGGCGACCCGCTGCTTCTGGCCGCCTGAGAGTTGATTGGGCAGAAAGGACTTGCGATCGGACAAGCCCACCAGGTCCAGATACTGCTCCGCGCGGTAGTTGCGCTCTTTGCGACCAACGCCCTGGTAATAGAGCGGCAGGGCGACGTTTTCCGTGGCTGTCTTGAAGGGCAGCAGGTTGAAAGACTGGAAGACGAATCCCAGCAGGCGGTTGCGGAGCCGGGCGGCCTCAGTCTCCCGCAGATTCCGTATTTCCTGGTCCGCCAGACGGTAACTGCCCTGATCGTACCCGTCGAGAACACCCAGGATATTCAATAGAGTGGATTTGCCGGAACCGGAAGACCCCATGACGGACACCAGCTCACCTGCGCCGATGTGCAGATCGACGCCCTTCAACACGTGAAGAGACTGGTCCCCGGAGTGGTAATACTTGTGGAGACTCTGCAAGCTGATCATGGCGCGACCCGCGGCGCGGACGGCCATCAGACTAGCAAAAGGTCAAAGCAAGCCGCTATAGGCCCTGCCGTCCGACCCATGAAAAAGCGGCTTGGACCTATATCCTTTTTCGCCCAACTGGCGAGAGCGCCGCTGCCCGTCTCGATAAAAGTTATTTCAGGCGTGCGCCGCGACGGCGGAGTCCGACTTGGCGGCCCGGACACCTCGTGAGACGAACCATGCGATGGGCAGGCCCATCATGATGATGTGTCCCAATATGGCGGTGAAAAAATCCTGGCCCACATAGACCGGCCGACCGATGGCCGAGAGCGGCAGAATGACGTAATTCATTACGAGCAGAAAACCAAAACCGAACAATACCCCGGTAAGCAACGGGCGCCGCGCAAACCAGGGCAGTGACCACAGGATCAGACAGAGGATCGCCGCGGCGCCGAAGGTGATCACGAAGTGCAACGCGACACCGAGCAGCGCGATGGCGGCACCTCCATCGCGAGCGGCTGACCCGAGGAGGCCACTCGCAACTCCCTTCCAAGGTCGCAGCACGGACCCGCGCTGAAAGAACCCTAGCGTCGAGGCATACACGAGGTCGATCAGACCCGAGCTGAGGCCGCCGAGTACGATGCCTTGCGCTATGGCTCGTCTGCCTGCCGATTGATTTTCGTGACTCATGCGGGGAATAGTAGGCTGCGGGCAAGGCGCCGTATTGGTCCACTCCCCCGTGCCGACTGGACCATTGTGTCAGTGGACACCACCCCAGGGTGAGGCCGCCTCGATTTCGCGCCATGCCCCGGGCTCCAGGCTGTTGAGCCCAACCTGCCCTATCGCCGCCCGCACCAATCGCAATGTCGGGAAGCCGACGCGGGCGGTCATGCGGCGAACCTGGCGGTTCTTGCCTTCACGCAGTGTGAGCTCGAGCCACGTCGTCGGAATCTTCGCGCGAAAACGGATCGGTGGATCGCGCGGCCAGAGGTTTGCAGGCTCGTCGATGAGCCGCGCTTTGGCGGGCTTTGTCGTGAAGTCGCCCAGGTCAACGCCGCTACGCAGTGCAGTGAGTGCCGCCTCGGTCGGAATGCCTTCAACCTGCGCCCAGTAGATCTTTGCAAGCTTATGACGCGGGTCTGCGATGCGTGCCTGCAACACACCGTCATCGGTCAGCAGCAGCAACCCTTCGCTGTCGGTATCGAGTCGGCCTGCCGGGTAGACGTCAGGCACGTTGATATAGTCGGCCAGCGTCGCTCGGCCGGGCTCCGGACGGAATTTGCAGATCACGCCGAAAGGTTTGTTGAACGCGATCAGCATGCAGCCAGTCGGTCAACCTCAGGCGAGAAACTGGTCGATCAGATCGGGCGGTACGGTCGTCACCGGCATACCACGCTGTGCACCGCGGCGACCGCTGCGACGTTGGCGCTCCCGGCGAGTGTTGGGCTGTGGCTCAAACCACTCGCGCACGTCCGTATCGAGCCCAACGCCGTGCATGTAGTTATAAAGCGCCTTGCGCAGGCCCTTCCCCAAGAAGTCGTGGTCCGTGCCGACGGGATCGTCGAACTCAATGTCATTGTGTGCAAATAGTATGTTTGTCGGCGGGCGCAGCGTGATGCCGTATGCGGCGGGGTTCAGGCCGATTGGCGAGTGCGCCGTCGCGACGAAGCGATGCCAGTACGCTGACTGGATACAGCCCGCTGCAAAAAGCTGCCGCACACGCTCGAGGGCGTCGATCGTGTCCTGAACAGTCTCCGTCGGGAAGCCGTACATCAGATAAGCGTGCACCATGATACCGGCATCGGTAAAGGCGCGCGTCACACGTGCTACCTGCTCGACGGTGACGCCCTTCTTCATGAGGTCCAACAGCCGATCCGATGCTACTTCGAGCCCGCCACTCACTGCCACACAGCCCGATTCGGCGAGCAGATGACACAGCTCGGGCGTGAAGGTTTTCTCGAAACGAATGTTGCCCCACCAGGTGATGGTGAGCTTTGCGGCGATCAGGCCTTTCGCGAGAGCCCGCAGGCCCGCAGGCGGGGCGGCCTCGTCGACGAGATGGAAGCCCGTTTCGCCTGTCTCTTCGAGCAGCGCTCGTATGCGCCGGATGACCAGGTCGGTACCTGGCTTATCGTAGCGGCGGATGTAATCGAGCGAGACGTCGCAGAATGAGCATTTCTTCCAATAGCAACCGTGCGCCAGCGTGATCTTGTTCCACCGGCCGTCCGACCACAGGCGATGCATCGGATTCAACATTTCCATGAGGGACACGTACTCGCCGAGCGGCAAGCCGTCGTACGTCGGAATGCCCGTGTCGCTTTGCGGAATGTCACGCTGTGTCGCATCGTTCTCGAGCACCACTGCGCCGTCTCTGCGCACGTACGTGCGGACGAGCGCAGTGGGGCGGCCGCTGAGTTGCGTGAGAAGATTCAGCAGCGGCCGCTCACCGTCGTCGAGAGTGACGTAGTCAAAGTACTCGAACACGCGCGGATCTCGCAATGAGCGCAGCTCAGTGTTGACCCAACCTCCGCCAAGAATCAGCGTGGTGTCAGGAGCAACGTCGCGGATCGTCTGCGCCATGCGAAATGCGCCGTACACGTTGCCGGGAAATGGCACGGTGATGGCGACGACATCAGGTGGGGCCGCGCCAGGCAGTTGCGCCATCAACTCGCGTGTGAGCTCGTCAATTGTTCTATCGACGAGTGTCGGCTCGTCCGTCAGCGCAGTCTGTAGCGGGTCGAAGGACGCAGCGCTCGCAGCGAGTCGCTCCCCGTAACGCGCTAGCTCGAAGCGCGGGTCGATGCCCTCTCGCCAGACATCGGCGAGGTCGTCGATGTACAGGCTTGCCAGGTGCCGAGCCTGCTCGGTCGTACCCAGCGCGCCGAAAGCAGCGAGCAACTGCTCGTCGGGCTCTGCAGGCTCACCGGATGCTAGCGGGCTCAAATGCTTGAAGCGCGGCCCTTCGGGTAGAAATGCGCGCCCGACAATTCGAAGTGCCAGGCTCGGGTTGCGGCGTTGGAGGAACCGAATGGTCGGCTCTACCGTGTCGATGTAACGCTCAGCGTGGGTCAGATAGTGTGCGATCGACGGCGGCATTGCCGAGCGCTTCCCCACCCTCCCGGCCCGCCGGCGCAACTCGTCCGCCATGCGCGCAAGGAGTGGCGCCGAGAACAGCCGCAAAAACAAGGCTAGCGAGACGTCGGCTTGCCTCACCTCGAGACCCAGGTCAGCTGCGTGCATGCGTAGGAAGCCCGTCAGATACGCCGTTGCTGGATATGGCGTATTGAGTTGGGTCATCGGGGGCGTCACGAGCAAGCAGCGCATGGGCGAATTTTAGCAGCAACCCGATGGGTGTGGCGGCAATCGGTCCTACGCCCCCAGCGCAACGCCCACGCTGCTGAGCTCTTTCGCCAGCCGCGCACCTCCTTGACTCTGGACTAGAGTCCATACTTTATGATCCCCTGCAAGAGCAGGAGATCGGATATGGAATCGATCGGTATCGGGACATTGGCCAAGCGCGCGGGGGTACGAATCGATACCGTGCGCTACTACGAGCGCAGCGGACTCCTTGCGCCGAAGACACGGTTGGCCTCGGGCTATCGACGCTATGGAGAGGGCGAGCTCTCCAGGCTGCGGTTCATACGGCGTGCCCAGGCGTTGGGGTTCACGCTCAAGGAGGTGCGGGACTTGCTGGCTCTCTCCAAGCGCCGCGACGTGTCGCAAGTGAAACGAGCAGCCCAGGGAAAACTCGCGGCTGTCGAGCGAAAAATAGCAGATCTCCAGCGTGTTCGCGCGGGCCTGCTGAATCTGGTGGCCGCCTGCCCGGGGCACGGCCGGGCGGAGAATTGCCCGATACTCAAGGCGCTGGGCGCAGAGGAGCCCCAGTGAGTACCGAGCACAAACATGCCGAGATGCCGTGCTGTGCGAAGCCGGCGCATAAAGCGGCAGGCGCGAGCACGGTCACGAGCACGATCTACACGTGCCCGATGCATCCCGAAATCCGCCGCAACGGGCCTGGCAGCTGCCCTATCTGCGGGATGGCGCTCGAGCCGCTGCATCCCACGGTGAGCGCAGAAGGAAATGCCGAGCTACGGGATATGACCCGGCGCTTCTGGATCGGTACTGCCTTATCTGTTCCACTCGTGGCGTGGGAAATGGCGGCACATCTGCCAGGTGTCGACTTGCATCATGCTGTTGCGCCCCAACTCGTGCTGTGGTTTGAATTTGCTTTGGCGACGCCCGTGGTGCTATGGGCTGGTTGGCCGTTCTTCGTCCGAGCGTGGGAGTCGGTACGCAATCGTTCGCTGAATATGTTCAGCCTCATCGCGCTGGGTACCAGTGCGTCCTACCTCTACAGCATCGCGGCGACATTCCTCCCGCACTTGTTTCCTGCGTCGCTGCGGGGCGTCGAAGGGACGGTTCCCGTCTATTACGAAGCGGCAGCCGCTATTACGACACTCGTGCTGCTCGGACAAGTTTTGGAGCTCCGAGCACGCGAGCAAACAAGCGGTGCGTTGCGCGCACTACTCAACCTTGCTCCGAAGTCAGCAAGTCGCATTGACGAGGACGGTCACGACGAGGAGATATCACTCGACCAGGTTCAACCTGGAGATCGCCTGCGCATCCGCCCGGGTGAAAGCGTGCCGGTGGACGGTGTAATACTCGACGGTCAGAGCGCTATAGATGAGTCCATGATCACCGGAGAATCCATGCCCGTGGAGAAGACAGCGGGCGCCAACGTGATCGGAGGGACTATCAACGGCACAGGCTCGCTCGTAATGCGCGCCGAGCGCGTCGGGGCGGAGACGATGTTGGCCCACATCGTGCGGATGGTGGGCGATGCCCAGCGAAGCCGCGCGCCCATCCAGCGTCTTGCTGATGTCACATCTGCCTGGTTTGTGCCCGCAGTTATTCTCATAGCAATCCTCGCCTTTGCGGGTTGGATGATCTGGGGTCCGGCGCCGGCGTTCCCGTACGCGTTGGTCGCCGCCGTTTCGGTACTCATCATCGCCTGCCCGTGCGCACTTGGGTTGGCGACTCCGATGTCAATCATGGTAGGCGTCGGCAAAGGTGCTACCGCTGGCGTCCTCATAAAGAACGCGGAGGCGCTCGAGCGTTTCGAGAAAGTTGACACGCTGGTCGTCGACAAGACCGGCACGCTGACAGAGGGTAAGCCCCGGGTCATCGCGGTAGTGCCGGCGGCAGGATTCGACGAACCGACCCTGATCTCCCTGGCCGCAAGTGTCGAGCGATCGAGCGAGCATCCCCTTGCGGCAGCCATTGTCGCCTCCGCAAAGGAGCGTGGCCTGCCTGTTCGAGAAGGGAGGAACTTCAAATCCGTGACGGGTAAAGGAGTCCAGGGTCAGGTGGACGGCCAGGAGGTGGCGATCGGGAATGCGCAGCTGACGGACCCCCTGTCCGGGCTTACTGAGGCTCTGGAGAAGCGTGCCGATCAATATCGCCGTGAAGGCGCAACGGTAATGTACGTGACAGTGAATGCACGGGCGGCGGGGATGCTCGCCGTGGCCGACCCGGTCAAAGCCTCTGCTGCCTCCGCCCTGGACCAGTTGAGACGAGCAAACATTCGAATCGTCATGCTCAGCGGAGATAACCGCAAGACCGCCGAAGCAGTGGCCGCGAAGCTCGGCATCACAGCCGTCGAGGCGGAGGTATTGCCGGAACAAAAGAACGCCGTAGTACGGCGCTTGAGGAAAGAAGGTCATGTCGTAGCGATGGCTGGCGATGGTGTCAATGATGCACCGGCGCTCGCGGAAGCGGACGTGGGTGTTGCAATGGGCACCGGAACCGATGTAGCGATGGAGAGCGCGGGAGTTACGTTGGTCAAGGGCGATCTGGCAGGTATCGTGCGTGCACGAGTCCTGAGCCGCGCCACCATGCGCAATATCCGCCAGAACCTGGTGCTCGCTTTTGTCTACAACGTGTTGGGGATTCCGGTTGCCGCAGGCGTCCTCTACCCCGCTTTTGGCCTTTTGCTCAGCCCTGTTGTAGCCGCTGCCGCGATGAGCTTGAGCTCTGTATCAGTCGTTGCCAATGCAGTGCGTCTGCGCCGGGTGCGCCTCTGAGGCGTGGCGCAAGAGGGTCGCTGACCGATCTCGCATAGTCACGCCTATGCCTAAGCAACGTCCGGCTGGTCGCTGCAGACATGGTACAAATCTTGCTGGAATAGAGGTCCGCCGGGTCGATCGGGCTGGCGGACCAAATAGCGGCCGTACTTAGTTGGTACCATATGATGGGTCTTGGGCGGACGCCCCCTTCGACATCCCGCCTCCCTCCCGCCCCGCGGGAGGTGGCGCACACGAATGACGTATGGCTGTCGTTGAGCGTCGCCGCGGTGCTGAGTTTGTGCGCGCTTACAATTGGGTTATGGCCGACTGAGCCACGCACGGCGATCGCACCCCAATCCGCAGGGGCGGCCGTCAAATCAACAAAGGATCCTCTCCCCGGCGCCCCTGAGCAAACGGAACCGGTCGGTGTGCAGAACTTACCCACTCGATTCGCAAATCCGTTCGATGCCTCGGAAGTTTTCGAGTTTCCACCCGGAACGACCAAGGATGTGGCGCGCGAGTGGGTGGCAGAGACGCTTCTACAGCGCGCCCGCGAACGACGAGCTCTGATCGGCACCGTCAAGCACGTGCACGGTCATCCTCCGGGGCCTTTCCGGACCCCCGGATTGATGACAGAGAACCTCTTTAAAAGAGCCAGTTGAGCCGCGCCACCGGCTTCGAGAGCCGGGCGGCATCACTTCAGAATGGTTGGACTCCGATCCATCGGGCGTGCAGCCACTGAGCGAAAATAACATAAAGCACGAGGCCGGCGGCGACGGCAATGGTGTCATTCCACTTCATTGGTGGGGGCTGTCTGGATCGGGCGCTGCGTGCGCCAGTTGTAGGAGATTCGATCGACAATCGCCCATGCAAGGAAGCCACCAAACAACACGACGTTGGCCAGCATGCCGGTCGCCAGGAGATGAGCCAGTGACCAGAGCACTACGCCGATGAGCATCGGGTGCCGGAGCGCGCCTTTGATGCGACCCGGGAAATACGTTGCGAGCAACAGCGGAAAGACGGGAAGCATGAGAACGGCAGTGACGTATCGAGTCCAAGGCGGTGGCGTATAGAGCAGTACCGGATTCTGGCGTGCGACGCCGTACCCCCAGATCATGAGAACGAAACCCGCGACGGAGACCAGGGAATAGAGTCCCCTCCAGGCATTCCCCAGACGAGCGGCAGCTCGGTCGCGCCACCTCGGAGCGACAATCGATACCGAATGCACCCCCAGGAAGAGGACCAGACCGGCTACGAGGCTGCTCATGACGACTCACCGAGCTGCGCCAGGACGCGCCGCAACTCGCTCAACTTGGGTGGCTTACTGACGACCCAATCAACATGCGGCGGCAGATCATGCTCCGACTGCATACGCTGGCCCCAGCCGGTCACCAACACTACGGGAGTGCCCGGCGTCAGCGCCTTCACGGCAGCGGCGACCTTCCGCCCGTCCACGTAGGGCATCCCCAAGTCAGTCAGAACCACTGTAAACGGCTCTCCGCGCCCATGGGCCAATAGAAACGCGTCGATGCCGGCTTGGCCGCCGTCGGCCACAGTAACATCGTGCCCATCGACCGCTAGCGTCTCGCGCAATGATTTCAGGAGCAGAGGATCATCGTCAACCACCAGAATGCGCAAAGCTCGTGGTGAGCGAGCTATTGCCGCCGGTGCATCGCCTTGCTGCCCGGGATCATCACCGATGGGAAAGATCAGGCTCACCTTCGTTCCCTTCAGCGGCTGACTCTCGATCTCAATGTCTCCTGCATGCCGCCGCACCGCTCCATAGACCATCGCCAATCCCAGCCCGGTGCCCCGCTCCCCTTTTGTCGTAAAGAAAGGCTCCAGACACTTGCTGCGCGTTTCCTCGTTCATGCCGACCCCGGTGTCGCATACTTCCACTCGCACGTGGCTGGGAGATTTGCGCCACGCTCCTGCGACCCCGGCCGCGCGCGCTTCAAAAAGCGGGTATACCTGAAAGCTCAGGGTGCCCCCATCCGGCATCGCGTCGACGGCGTTCAACACCAGGTTCGTCAGCGCATCACGAATGTCGCTCTCCGACCCGAATATCGGTGGCACATCCTCGGCCACGGATGTTTCCACCTGTATGACAATCCCTCGTTCCTGCGGCATGTCGAGCCAGCGCGCCCGCGTCAAAGTCACCACTTGGGCAAGGATACGATCTAATTGAACGGGAGCAGGCTTGACGTCGCGCGGCCGGAAAAACTCCCGCAGCCGACCGACGGTTTGTCCAACATCCTCGATGGCACGCAAAATAGTCTCCAATTGCTCACGACCGTCACCGCTGAGACCCGGCTCGTGTTCCAGGAGCAATTGCGCGTACAGAGCGGCCGGCGAGAGCGCATTGTTGATGTCGTGCGCGACCCCGCTCGCCATCTGGCCGAGCGCGCGCAGCCGCTCCTGTTGCATGACTGTGAATTGCGTCTGACGCAGATCCTCATAGGCGCGCTGCAGGTCACTATAGAGCTGCACCTGGTGGGCTGCCAGAGCCACGTGCTCCGAGAGTTGCTTGAGGAACTCGCAGTCCCCGACAGTAAAGCCATTCACGGTGCGGCGCCCCGTCACGAGCACGCCAAACGTACTGCCTCCGACCAGCAGTGGAGTAAAAACCAGGGAGCGTAACCCCATACGACTCAGATGCTGTTGGAAAGGGAACTTCGCCTCCGTGAGATCCGGCTCGTAGATCACCTCTCCTTGCACGCAGCGGGACAAGCCGTTGTGATCGACTGGGAAGCGCAGGCTCTCAGTCAGAGAGACCCCGGTCCCCTGAGCCGCACTTTTCGTCCCCACGCGCACTACGGTCAACCCGTCCGAGGGGTCGTACAGACATGCGCAACCGATGTCGACTGGCAAATCTTCCTCCAGACTGCGGATCACGACCTGGAGGATGCTCAAAAGATCCTGGCGCTCCTCGATCGCGCGCGTGATGCGGTTCAAGAGCTCGAGCTGACCGAGCTGACGGCGCTGGCGCCGCTCGCTCTCTTTGCGCTCGGTAATGTCCGTGGAAATGCCGCATACCGCGTACATTCGACCCGAGCCATCGTACAGAGCGCACTTAGTCGAGATGTAGGTGTGTGGCCCGTCATCCTGAGGGGCGACCTCCTCGATCTGCAGGGCCCGGCCGGCCGCCTGGACTTGTGTATCGACCCGCCGAAAGGCATCCGCCGCTTGCTGCGGGAACACATCATAGTCCGTTTTTCCGAGGACGGCCTCGCGCGTGTGATGAAACAGCTCCTCAAAACGTCGATTGACCAACAGATAACGTCCCTCGAGATCCTTGACGTAGACTACTGTCGTTGAGTTATCGATGATGGATTGCAATAACGCCTGTGTGGAGCGCGCTGCCTCTTCGGCGCGCTTGCGTACGGTGAGATCGGTGGCGAAGCCGCAAAACGTATCACTGTCCCCGCTGCGCAGGCGATTCACACGCAGCTCCACCGGAAATTCGGTCCCATCACGACGCAAGGCGGTGAGCTCGACCACTCGATTGAGGATGGGACCTGACCCGGTCTCGAGAAAGCGGCGCAGACTGCGGCGGTGAGCCTCCCTATAGCGCTCAGGGATAATGATTTCGGCCATGTCGCAGCCGAGTGCTTCCTCGCGACTGCGACCGAAAATGGCTTCGGCCTGGGCGTTCCAGTCGAGGACCCTACCTTGCGCGTCGATGACAACAACCGCACTCAACGTCGAGTCGAGCACGGCCCGCACACGGCACTCGCTTTCACGCAATTGCGCAGCCATCCGCCCACGCTCGCCAGCTTCCTGTTGGAGACTCGCGTTCAACACCTCGAGCTGGCGTGTTCGCTCGGCCACGCGCGATTCGAGATTCTCGTTGATCCGCCGCACATCGTCTTCAGCGCGCCTGCGCTCAGTCACCTCTCGTTGCAAGGCCGCATTCGCCTGCTCGAGTCTTGCCGGGCTTGGGAGGCGTAATGCCTGCGGAACGAGCCGGACGAGCAAGATAGCGGTAGGCACGGATGCGAGTGCCGTGATGGCCTTGATACTGCCCGAGAGCCAATAGGTCGGATGCCAGATGACCCAGATCTCCATGAAGTGCGTCGTCCCGCACGCCACGATGAAAATGGCGAAGGAAACGAACATCCAGTCAAATTGAAGGTCTTTGCGCTTGCGTACGAAGTACATCAGGGTGAACGGGATCGAAAAGTACGCGAGCGTGATCAGCGCATCGGAAATGACATGGAGCCACAGCACACCCGGCTGCCACAGATAACACATGCCATGCGGCATGAAGTTGCCTTCAGAAAAGAACCGCCGAACCGCATCGAGCATGACTCAACCCTCCATCCGCAGACCTCGGCTGCACGAAGTCGTGAGCGGGCGTCATCCCGCAAGGGCCGCTCTGCGCCGCATCGACGCCTCTCCCATGCTGCCAAGGACGAGCACATGTTGCGTAGACATCCGCGAAATTGGAATACAACCGTTCGCTGCGGCGCACACAAATAGAGCGCACATCGCCTGTGACCTTTGGCACTGCCCTTGGACACCGTGGACGCGTAGCGTCGCACCCATGGCAGCAATATTGACAATGACTTGTGAGCTAGCTCTTCTTGGGCTCGTGTGGCTGCTATGGCGGGAGGCGGAGCGCGCGGACCAGGAAGTCGAAATGCGCGATCCGAGACGGCAGTAGATCCCATGAATACCCGCGCTCGTAAAGAGATCTCGCGGCGCTCACGTCCTCATTACACCGGGGGTTGCTGGTACGGCCGGCTGGTCCGGTCGCTCGGGCCCTGCGCTCATTCGAGCAACCGCGACCAGCGGCGCAATCCAAACTAGCTTCCCGTAGCCGCGCCGCTCCGGCAGGCTCAGACATCCTGCGTATTGTTGCCCCCTGCCCGCTCCATGGCCATGGAGTTGGATTTCTTTTGCTAACTTCCGCCTCGCTGCGCTCACCTCCAGCACAGAAGGTCGCTGAGCGCAAACAAGCTTGCCCGACGAGCAGCGCTCGAGTGTCGCGAGCCCACCAACAGATTCCGCCGCACTGTTGCTCCACACCCGTCATTTACGAGCCGCGCGCAATCCCCCACAAAGGGCGAGAGAATCTACTTTGTTTTTAATTTCAACGACTTGCTGCTATTTTGCGCGACACGCACGCGGCTGGCACGGCGCTCGCACTGTAGACCAGCGAGCAGATGCTCGAAAGTTTAAACCAACTCAACACCCTTTCTTTTCTCGGAGAACCCCATGCGTATCGAAAACCTCAGCAAGCAGCTCGACACCCGGACCATGACGACCGTGCGCGGCGGCGACAACGGCAACTCGGCTACCAATACCATCGGCCAGGAGCAGAGGCTGTTCGTGCCTGTCGGTGTCGACGCCTACGGTCCGGCGAACACAAACGTCCACGTGAACGGCACGCAGCGCGCCTCGATCTGGAACGACCAGGACGCCGGCGATTCCTTCAAGGCCCTATTCCCGTCACTCCTCCGCATCTAAGCGGATTCAAGCACCCATCTTCCAACCTTTTCGGAGCACTTCCATGTTGATCCAAGACCTGACCAAAGACCTCGACGTCAAGACGATGACTGCAGTGCGCGGTGGCGACAACGGCAATTCAGCTGTCAACCGCATCGGCCAGCAGCAGAGCCTGTACGTGCCAGTGGCTGTCGACGCCTACGGCCCGGCGAACACAAACGTCCACGTCAACGGCACGCAGCGCGCCTCGATCTGGAACGACCAAGACGCCGGCGATTCCTTCAAGGCCCTGTTCCCGTCACTCCTCCGCGTCTAAGCGGATTCGACGATCAATTTTCCAACCTTTTCGGAGCACTTCAAATGTTGATCCAAGATCTGACCAAAGAGCTCGACGTCAAGACGATGACCGCGGTGCGCGGTGGCGACAACGGCAATTCCGCCGCCTCGAGCATCCTCCAGGCGATGGGGATCGAGGCACCAGTTGGCGTGTACTACGGCGCTGGCTCGGCTGGCAACACCTTCGTCCACGTCAATGGCAGCCAGAGCGGCGACATCTCGAACCACCAGACCGCAGGAGACAAGTTCAGCGCCTTCCTGGGCGGGCTCAAG
>Ga0068855_100002997_pt1 | contig 20644 bp, 13 predicted proteins | sample KBSCornC52_FD_66592 | JGI IMG/M metagenome (GOLD analysis project Ga0068855, IMG submission 66592) | Corn rhizosphere microbial communities from Kellogg Biological Station, Michigan, USA - KBS Corn C5-2 | ecosystem: Host-associated > Plants > Roots > Rhizosphere > Soil ...
ATGACCGCGGAGGCGCGGGCCAGCTCCGCCGTGCGTTCGACGACCCGTTGCTCGAGCGTCTCCTGGCTTTGCGTGAGCGCTTCCTGCGCCCAATGCCGCGCGGTGACGTCGGCAAAAAATCCGACCATGCGCCCGATCTGCCCGCGGCGGTCGAGGAAGAAGTAGCCCTTGGCCTCGACGTAGATGTAGCCGGCGTTCTTGGGCCGGAGACGAAACTCGAGATGGAAGGGATCGCGGGTGTTGGTGACCCGCTGCACCTGCTCGTCGAAGATCGGGAGATCGGCCGGGTGAATCAATTGCCGGAACCGTTCCAGGCCGCCGGCCATCTCGGCGATGGTGTAGCCGAGCACGCGTTCCATGTCGCCGGCGTAGGTCACCTCATTGGTGTAGGAGTTCCAGTCGAAGAGCACCTGGCCGCTGGCGCGAATGGCCGCGTCGTAGCGATTGGCCCACTCGATGCGTTCGACTTCATCCCGCTTCCGCTCGCTGAGGTCGCGGATGATCGTGGAAAGAAATTCCACCTCGCCATCCGTGCCCCGGTGGGAAAGCAACACCTGGGAAATGGGAATTTCCCGGCCGTCATGATGCGTCAAAGCGTTCTCTCCGCGCCAGTAGCCGTCGCGAATCGCCGTGGGAATCGCTTCCTTCATCAGGATTTCGTTGGCCCAGTCGGGATGGTTGGCCGAGAGGTGAAAATCCAACGGCTCGTTCGGATCGATGCCGATCATCTTCCGGCCCGCGGTGTTGATGTAGAAGGGGTAGCCATCCACGGTGGCCATGCCGACGTAGTCCGTGGTGGCCTCGAGGATGCGAATGAGCCGCGCCTGGGCCTCTTCGGCTTTTCGGCGATTGGTAATGTCCCGCGAAGCGACCAGCAGGCGGATGATCTGCCCGGTGGCATCGCGCATCAGGCAGGCGCGGCTGTCGAGTGTGAGGTAGTTATCCTCGCGGTCGCGGATGCGATATTCGTAGGAGAGCCGGGTCGCACCGGTCTTCATCGCCCCATCGTAAATGTGCAGGATGCGCTCGATATCGTCGGGATGGGCATGCTGCCGCCACCAGGCGTGAGCGGCATGATATTCTGCCGGCGCCTCGCCGAGGAGTTCGATGAAGGCGGCGTTGTAAACGACGCGATTGGCGCGCAGGTCCCAGTCCCACACCATGTCGTGTGTGACCTGGCTGAGCAATTCGACCGGCTGAGGGGTGTCGCTCGCGGCGGGTGGCCGATCGCTGATATCCGTGAGCACGCCCATCAGGCCGCTGAAGGCGCCCTTCGGACCCAGGATCGGTGAGCTGTGTTCAGTGACCCGCCGGTAATCGCCGAGGTCGTTGCGCCGGCGATATTCGATGGCGAAACCCTGGTGCGCCTGGAGGGCGTTGCGAATCGTATTGGCGTACGCTTCCTTGTCCTCCTCGTGGACCGAAGCAAACCAATCCCTGGCCAGGGTGACGGGACTTTCGTATCCCGCGAAGGCGAGGATGGCCTTGTTGAAATAGGCCGCCGCGCCGCTCGGTTCCACGACCCAGACCATCATTGGCAGGTCGTCGAACGTCCGCGGGTCAAACTGGATTTTATCCAGCTTCATGCGGGCCTTGATAGGGAAGGCAAAGGTACACTCATTCAGGCAATGGCTGTCCCTTGGTCTCGGGACCGAACCACACGATGACGATACCAATAATATAGATGCCTGCCATGCAGGAGGCCGCTTTGGGAAAACTGCCGCCGAAGAGCTTCATGAGATTCGCGGTTTGCAAACCGCCGACCGCCGCAATGATGCGGCCAAAGTTATAGGCAAAGCCCTGACCAGTGGCCCGGATCGCGGTGGGCAGCAACTCCGGCAGGTAAAGCGGGAAGAAGCCGTAGAAGGACGCTGTGACCGTGCCGGCGAGAAAGGTGCAGAAGAGGAAGAAACCGCCGTAAGTGTCATTGGCCTGGTAGAGCAGCAGCGTGCCGCCGATCGAGGCCAGGCACAGCGCGGCATAGGTGATGCGGCGGCCCCAGCGGCCGGCGGCCAGCGCGGCGATCATCGTACCGACACAAGCGCCGATTGAAAGCCAGACGAGAGTCCATTCCTTGGCGTTTTCCGTGTGAGGAGCGAGCTTCGCGGCGACCCATTTGGGCGCCCATTGGGTCGACCCCCAGGTGCCGAGGAGCGCCACGGCGGACAAGGCCGCTCCAAAGAGCATGAGTTTGATGAGGGCGGCCCCGCGGCCGGGTTGGAGCGAGCCGGCGGCTTCCGCTCGTTGCATGTATTTTCGCACAGGGTGCAAATAGCCGACCAGGGCGATCGCCAGGCCCACGATGGTGATGGCGATGGCGCCCCAAATGTTGATACCCGCGATCGGGGACCAGGCCCAGATGATGACCAGCGCGGCCACGGTGCCGTAGAGCACGCCGAACAAGTCGAGGCGCGCCCAGTGGGCGGTCGCGCCACGCGCATGTTCCGCCTTCCATTTCTCGGATTCGGGAACGAAGAGGAGAATCAAGAAGTTGAGCAGGGCCGGGAGGGCGCCGCTGATCATGAGCAGACGCCAGGCGGAGTTATCGGTGAGGTAATGGACCATGGCATCGGAAAGTCCGATCGCGAACAGCCCGTGCTGAACCTTGGTGATGAATTCGAGCAACTGCATGCTCAACAGCGCGACGACGAGGTAGCCGACATTGGCCGCCGCACCGATGAGACCGGCGGTCACCGCACGCGACTTGGCCGACCACACTTCATTGACCAGCGCCACGCCGAGCGACCATTCGCCGCCCATGCCGAGCGAAGCGATGAAGCGCAGCGCGGTGATTTCCTCGGCGTGATGGGCAAAGCCGCAAAGGCCGGTGAAGATGGCGTAGGTAAAGATGCTCAAGCCCATGGCCCGCACCCGGCCCATCTTGTCGCCGAGCCAGCCGAAGAGCACGCCGCCGCTCGCCGCGCCGACGAGAAAGGTGGCGATAATGACTCCAAACCACTGGCTGATCATGGCGTCCGACGTATGCGGCCCAAGCAAATCCTTCAGCGCCGTTTGGCCGATCAGCGGGAACATTCCCATTTCGAAACCATCGAAAAGCCACCCTAGAAAAGCGGCGAGAAGCGTAAGGACGTTGCGTCGGGAGGAAAGAGAGGACATTCGCAGCTACGTAGCAGAACGTTTTGCGCACAGCTTCTAAAAAATATCTGAAAACAAAAAGCCCCGCCGGTGGGGCGGGGCTTTAGCCAGACAAACTGGAATGCTTACCGAGGATCAGTCTTTGCGTTCGACGACCACATAACGGCTGCTGCCCTTGGTCGACACGCGCAGGAGAACTTTCTTCTCCTTCTTCACTTTCTCGCTCATTTCCACCGCCTGCTTGGCCGAGGTGACCGGTTCGCGATTGATCTCATGAATTACGTCGCCCGCCTTGAGGCCGGCTTCGGCGCTCGGGGAATCGGGGTCGATCTCCGTGATGACCACGCCCTTGGTGCTTTCCGGCAGGTCAAACTTCTTGCGGGTCTCTCCGTTGACGTCGCCGACGGTCACGCCGTCGAGCACGTCCGGTTCCGCGTTCTTCTCCGGCTGGTCGGCCGACGCGATTTTGTTCGTTGGGCGCTCGGCGAGTTCGACTTTCACCATCTTTTCCTGGCCGTCGCGGACCAACTTCACGGGCACCGTGGTGCCGGGAGCGATGCCGGCGACCATCATCTGCAATTCGCGCGGGCCTTCCACTTTCTTGCCGTTGACCTCGACGACGACGTCACCGGCCAGGATGCCGGCCTTTTCCGCCGGGCTCTTCGAAGTCACTTCCGCGACCAGCACGCCGGCGTTGTTTTCGATCTTGAACGCCTTGGCGAGATCCTCGCTGAGCGGCTGCAGGGCGATGCCGAGGAAGCCGCGCGAGACCTTGCCATTCTTGATGAGGCTGTCCATGACGCTATGGGCGAGGTTCGAAGGCACCGCGAAGCCGATGCCCATGTTCCCGCCGCTCCGGCTGTAGATCAGCGTATTGATGCCGATGAGGCGGCCCTCGATATCGACCAGCGCGCCGCCGGAGTTGCCCGGGTTGATCGACGCGTCGGTCTGGATGAAGTTTTCGTAATCGGTGACGTGCATGTCGCTGCGCCCGAGCGCGCTGACGATGCCCATGGTCACGGATTGGGTGAGGCCGAAGGGATTGCCGACGGCAATCGCGAAATCGCCGACGCGCAGCTTGTCGCTGTCCGCGAACGTGATCTCGTGCAGCTTCGTGTCGGGCTGGATCTTCAGCACCGCGATGTCCGTGCTGGGGTCGGCCCCGATCTTGGTCGCCTTGTATTCCTTCTTGTCGTTGCCGATGGTCACGATGATTTCATCGGCGCCTTCGATCACGTGATTGTTCGTGAGAATGTGGCCCTCGGGGCTGACGATGACACCCGAGCCGAGGCCGAAGCGCTCGAGGTGCTTCTTCCCGCCGTTGTTCCCGCCGCGGTTGTTGCGTGGGGTCTCGCCATCCGGCCCATCCTCGTTGTCCGGGATGCCGAAGAAGCGACGGAACATCGGGTCATTGAGGTAGGGGTTGTTCGGGGCGGCGTTGCGCTTGACCATCTTCGAGGTGGCGATGGTGACGACGCTCGGCGAGACCTTTTCGACGACCGGGGCAAAGGTCGTGAGCGTGCCGGCGGCGTGGGTGATCGGATTCGGGTCGACTTTGACGGATGCCGGTGGCGCCTCGTCGGCCAGGGCCAGGGGAGCGATCGCGACGCTTAAAAGGAGCGCGGCGATGGACGAAAACAGCGGTTTGGTGGATTTCATGTGTGATTGAGTTTCGAGCGGCGGAGGTTGTGCGGCTCTGTTCCGAGAGACACAAGTTGCCTTCCGCCGTTCAAAGCAGGGGTTACTTTCGTATTCGACGCCGTAATTTTGAACACATTAGGCCCGAAGGCTATCTGTATCTTGCTTGGGCAATCGGCTGGGTTAGGGTCTGCGGCCATGTTTTCCGCCCGCGTTCGTTCGCTGAGTTGTTTTTGTTTCGTCGGGGTAAGCCTGATGCTGAATTGTGGCGCGGAAGAGGCAAATGGGAAGGGGACGACCGGCAACCCACGGGACCAGCGTCCCGATTTCGGTTCGGACACAATACCACATCGGGGGGCAGAAGAAGCTGGCGCGGAATCGTTTCGCGTCCGCCCGGAGTTCAAGGTCACGAAGCTAACTTTGCCAATGTCCCTCACGCTGCCCTGGCAGCCGAAGCGTCTGCAGGCCATTTTCGGAGATCAGTTTTCCGTCTCAGCCAAAAAGATATCCTCCGTCGTGGAGAGCCCGGATGGCCGAGTCTATTTTTTTTGCGACGATGGCGGGGCGGCAATCAAACGCCCCGAGGGAGGTGTGGTGCATGTGCCGCTGGAAGGAGCGCTCCTGCGTTGCGAAGCGGACGGCTCGCATCTTGAAGTATTCTGCCGGGGCTTGCGGGATGTGACGGCTCTCCCCCTGGCTTTCGACAACACAGGAAATCTTTTTACCTGTGACTCGGGTTCGGGCAGTGGTGATGGCGGGCGCTGGCTCTATCTGGTCGAGCATGGCGACTACGGTTGGCGAATCGGGTGGCCGCAATCCGCGCAGGGCGCGACGCGCAACCCATGGATGGCGGAGAAGCTCTGGTCGGCGCGGTTCGATGGGCAGGCTGCCTGGGTCCTTCCGCCGGTGGCCAACGTGAGGGTGGGTCGGTGGTCGGTGGCGCACTATCCGGGCACTGGATTTACCGAGCGTTACGAAGATCATTTCTTCGTCGGCGCTTCCGACGCACGGACCATTTTCTCCTGGGCGATGAGAGCGAATGGCGCGGGGTTCCTGCTCCTCGATCAACAGGAAGTCGTCGGGAATGTGTTTGTTCACGAAGTGGCCTTTCCTCCGCTTGGCGGAACGGAATACCCGGAGAAGGAGGGAATGATGTTCAGGACCGACCAGGAGTGGGCTCTCTCGGCGGCCGTGGAGACGCCCGATTCGCCGTTGGCCGAAGCGACCCGGTTGCTCAAGGGAGAACTGGCCCAGAAGACTTCGCTGGAATGGGAGAGTTTGCTCAAGTCGCCGGACCAGCGGGTGCGCACGGAAGCGGAATGGCGGCTGGCTGCGTCACCGGATGGTGAACCCTTGCTCCGGGAAGTGGCTCTCTCTCCGAATGGCGGCCTGATGCCCTCCATCGCGCGCGTGCATGGCATCTGGGGACTGGCTCTCATGGCCCGTCGCGCCGAGACAAAGATGCCGGGCGCGGCCGCGAAAATGCTGGAACCGCTGGTGCCGCTCCTCGAAGACGATGACCTCGAAGTGCGCGCCCAGGCCGCCCGTGTGCTGGGCGATTCCTACGTCGCCGCGGCGTTCGATGGCTTGATCAAGGCGCTGCGCACTCCGGACGAGCGGGTGGGAATGTTTGCCGCCGAGGCGCTGGGAAAACTCGGCCGTTCCGAGGCGCTGTCGCAGTTGATGCTGATGATGCGCGAGTCGGGCGATCACGATCCCAACCTGCGCCACGCCTATGTCGACGCGCTGGTGGGGATGCACGATGATGCGGCGTTCCAGCAAGTGGCCCGGCACGATGCACCCGCCGTCCGCCTGGTGGGGTTGCTGGCCATGCGGGAATTGCACCGACCGGAAATCGCCCAATTCCTGCATGATGAAGAGCCCAGGCTCGTGCGCGAAGCGGCGTGTGCGATTCACGACGAAAACATCGGCGACGCGATGGCCGCGCTCGCCGCCTTGATCGAAAAGCCGACGGTGGATGAGGCGCTCATGTGCCGCGTGCTGAATGCCAATTTCCGGATCGGGCAGCCGGCCAATGCGGAAGCGCTGACCACCTTTGCCGCCCGTCAGGACCAGGCCGAATCGCTGCGCATCGATGCCCTGAATTTGCTGGCTGCCTGGCGTCACCCCCTCGCGCATCATTACGTGATCGGCGCACCGCAGATGCTGCCGGATCGGGACATCGCTCCGGTGAGAGAAGCGGTGAATTCGATCCGGCCCGCATTAGAAAAAGAGGCGAAATCGCCTGCGTTCAAAGAGGCCTTGGATGCTTTGATCCATGCCACCGCTCCCCCGAAGAGACCTTAAAATAAATCAACTTCCCCCCTCGCAGTCATTCTGAGCGGAGTGCCCCGGCGGGCGTAGGTGGCGGGGCACGCAGTCGAAGAACCCCGTCGAACAACCAGCGAGATACCTATGGGACTGCGGGACAATCCGGCAACTCTACCAGAGACTGTCGCTGGTTGTTCGACCGGGTTCTTCGACTGCGTTCCAGTCGTTACACTCCTTCCACTCCGCTCAGAATGACCCGCGTGTGAGCGCGGTCTTGTTTCACACCCTCTAAGACTTGGTCCCCGAGAGTGATCCTCGCCTAAACGCTTTTCCCCGCTCAATATCCCGCCATGAACCCGTTCTCCCGCCGTCGATTTTTGCAACTGACCAGCCTCAGCTTCGCTTCACTGCAAGTGGGCGCGCGGGCCGCGGAAAAGGAGCCTGTGTGGCAATCGCTTTTCGACGGCAAGACGCTGACCGGTTGGAAGGCGCCGGGATTCAGCGGGCAAGGGGATGTGGTGGTCGAGAAGGGCGCGATGGTGCTCGGCATGGGTAGCGACATCACCGGCATGAATCCCTCGATCGACGTGCCGAAGATGGATTACGAAGTCTCCCTCGAGGCCTCGAAGATCGATGGATCGGATTTTTTCTGCGGCCTCACGTTGCCCTACGGCAAGACGTCGTTCACCATCATCCTCGGTGGCTGGGGCGGGGCGCTTGTCGGGTTGTCGAGCATCAATGGCGATGACGCCTCGGAAAACGAGACGACGAAGTTTATCAAGTTCGACATTGGCAAGTGGTACAAAGTGCGGGCGCGCGTCACCGCGGAGAAGATCGAGGCGTGGGTGGATGATGACAAGATCATCGACGTGGACACCGACGGGAAGAAGATCGACATGCGCCCGGGCGAGATCGAATTGTCCGTGCCTTTCGGCATCGCCACCTTCCGGACGCGCGCGGCGTTCAAGGAAATCAAGCTGCGCAAGCTGGATGCTGCCGCAGCGAAGTAACGAAGAAGCCCTATTTGTCAAACCGATATCCCTCGCCGCGCACGGTGTGAATGTGCCGCGGGGATTCCGGGTTGTCCTCGATCTTCTGGCGCAGCCAGGCGATGTGCACATCCACGGTGCGCGGGGTGATGTGCGGCTGCTCCCGCCACACGTTCTGGAGAATGCGCTCGCGCGAGAGGTTCTGGCCGCGGTGATTGATGAGCAGCCGCAGGAGCTCGGCTTCTTTCGCCGCGAGATTGAGCGGCTTTCCGCTTTTCAAAAACTCCCAGGTGGAAAAATCGGCCACGACTCTCCCGAATTCGATGCGCATGACCGGCGTGAGATCCTGCTTGCGCACGCGGCGTAAGAGAGCGGCGACGCGGGCGAGCAATTCATCGGGATCGAACGGTTTTACCAGATAGTCGTCCGCCCCGGTGCGAAGGCCATCCACGCGATCGCGCACCTGGCCGCGCGCGGTGAGCATGAGGATGGCGCCATCGAAGCCGCATTCGCGCACCGCGTGGCAGATTTCGAATCCGGATTTGCCCGGCAGCATCACATCGAGGATGAGCAGGTCGAACGGCGCTTCGCTGGCGCGCCGCAGCCCGGCATCACCATCCGCTTCCGCCTCGACGGTGTAGCCGGCCGCTTCGAGAAGGTCGGTGACGATGAGCGTGACCCCGGGTTCATCTTCCACCAGCAAAATGCGCGCATTCATGAAAGGGGAAGCTGGACGGTGAAGGTCGCGCCGCTGCCGGGTTGGCTGCTCACGGTCACGGTGCCGCCGTGGGCCTCGATGATTTCCCGCACGAGGCTCAGGCCCAGGCCGCTGCCTCGCACCTGGCGACTTTGGGCCAGTGCACCGCGCATAAAGGGCTTGAAAATCTCCGCGTGCTCCGTTTTCGGAATGCCCGGGCCGCGATCGGAGACCTGGACCTCGATGGCGGGGGGCGCGCTGCCATTTCTCACGCCGGCCGTGACGCCGATCCAGCCACCTTCTCCGCCGTGTTTCACGGCATTGGCGATGAGATTCTGGAAGGCACGTCGCAGGGCGAGGGGATCGCCGGTGAGCATGGGCAGATCGGGCGGCGCGGTGAAATCCACTTCGCACGGCGAGCCCCCGGTCTCCTGACCGGCATCGGCGATGGCGGCGCTGAGCACTTCCTTGATGGCGACTTCCTGCCGCGCCATCAGCGCCGGGGCCTTGCTGGCGCCCGCATAGGCCAGCACCTGCTCGACCATGCCGCCGAGCTGGTCCGCATGGTTCTGGATGAGTCGCAAGTACTGGCCGACCTTCGCGGGATCCTGCACCACGCCCCGCTCCAGGTTGTGCGCCGCGCCACGAATGACGGTGAGCGGCGTGCGCAATTCGTGGGAGACATTGGCCACAAAACTCATCTGCGCTTCGGCGAGCTGGCGCGACTGGCGGGTATGGCGCACGAGGAAAATACCGGCGGCGATGATGAGCAGATTCAGTCCCAGGGCGATGCCGAGATTGCGCCGGCGCGTGGTATTGACCATGGCCTCGAAAGCGCCCGGCCGATGCCACACTTCCAGGCGCCAGGTAGAGCGCTGCGGGGCACGATTCGTGACGGCGGAATGGCCGAGGTAATTGAACTCGAGGGCCACGTCCGGAGTGCCGGTGACGTGGCCGCTGCCCAGCGCGAAGAGCTGGGGATGATTGGCATTCGGTGCACTGATCACGACGTCGTCGAGTTCCTGCCCATTCGGGTCGAGGTACCGCCGGATCAATTGCGGCAGCCATTCCTTCGTGAGATACGCGGGGTCGAGTTCGCAAATCATCCAATCGCGCTCCGGGTTGCCATCGTCGCGCGGGGCGCTACCGGGAATGGGCAGATTCAGGATGGTGCCGGAGCGATCCTGGTAGGGCGGCTGCGCGCCGCCATTGCGGGGAGGAGGCGGCGGCGGACGGTCGCGGCGATCTTCCGGATTGCCGGGTGCACGATTGGCGTCCGGCCGGTTCACGGGAGCGCGGTCGGGAGGCCCCGCGCCGCGGCGGCCGAGATGGTCGCGCAGATCATCCCAATTCCGCGGCCACGATGTGAGAGAGAACGTCTGCGTTTTGGGGTCGAGGACGAAGAGGTCGACATTATTCCCGGCCGGCACCGCCAGCGCGATGCGGCTGAATATCGGACGCGGATTCGTCGCCTGCCATTTGCGCCAATGCTCGGCAAAGGCGGCATCGCGCCCAAGCGCATCGATCTCGGCGGCGGTGGGCAGCAGGCGGACGCTCGCGGCGGTCAGTTCATCGTCGAAACTCTGCGCCAGCCGATGGGATTGCTCGTTCAAATTACCCCGCAATTGCGCGACCTCGGCGTGCGCCAGTTCGGCCGTCCAGCGATATTGCAGGATGCTGAGCACCGTGCAAAGCACCGCCATCGCGGCCAGGAAGGCCCATTCGATGCGGGTATGACGGGAGGCGAGAGGCATGAATCCGGGAGGGGTAACGCTGCGGGCAGAATGCGCGGCGGAGGGAGCGCCGTCAACGGGTCGGGCGCGGCCTTAATACTCCTTAACACGACAAGAGGGCGGAGGAGCGGCAGGATGAGGCACATCAAAACCGGCGCGGGATTCGCCATCCGCTTCCCGCGCTGATCACCCCGAACCTGACCGCACAATCCGATATGAAAACAAAGCTCCTGATCCTCAGCATGGCCCTCACCTTCCCATCGCTCGCCGCCTGGGCCCAAGCCCCGCGTGGCCCCGGCCACAACCCGCCACCGGCCGGACCGCACGACGGGCACGGTCCCGAGGTGCACGATGATCCGCATCGCAACCCGCTGTTCCATTCTCTCCTGCGGGCGCTCGATACCGATGGCGACGGCGTCATTTCCATGACGGAGATGAACCACGCGGCGGAGTCTCTGCTCAAGCTCGACAAGAACGGCGACGGCGAACTCAATCATTCCGAATTGTGCCCGCCCCCGCATCACAAGGACGGACCGAAAGACGGCAAAGAAGAGAAGGGGGATAAGCCAGACAAAGGAGATAAACCGGATCAGGGCGACAAGCCGGCGGACAAAGACAACCCGAAGGACGGTGACGGCGATAAGAAACCGCGCCGCGGCGACGGTCCGAAGGATCGCCAGAACGACGAACCGAAGGAAGACGAGCAGCGCTCCGCGCTGGTCGACGCGATCGACACGAATCACGACGGCCGGATCAGCGCCGAGGAGATCGCCGCGGCCCGGGCGAACTTGAAGAAGCTCGACCTGAACCATGACGGCAAGCTGAGCCCCGGAGAATACGGCCAGCATCGTCATCCGTAAGGAGACGGTCTCTCTTTCCGGCTAAAGCAATACGCCCTGCCTCGGTCTTTGACCGGGCGGGGCGTTTTCGCGGAGGGACGCGCTCCCGGGCGATCCCAGTTTCCATGGACAAGGGCGGCGGGAAAAAAGTTGAGGAACGCGCGGGAGCGCGTCCCTCCGTGGAAAAGCGCTTGGCAGCACCCGCGCGCGCGGCGAATGATGCGGCAACATGGCACGCCAATATACGCTTTCCCGCCCGTCCTCGCCGGCAGGTTCGCGCATCGATTTCGCCGCTGAACTCAATCCGCAGCAACACGAGGCCGTCACCGCGCCCCCTGGTCCGGCGCTCGTCATCGCCGGAGCGGGCAGCGGCAAGACGCGCACGCTCACTTTTCGCGTGGCTTACCTGCTGGAGAATGGCGTGCTCCCGCAGAATATCCTGCTGCTGACTTTCACCAACAAAGCCGCACGCGAGATGCTCGATCGCGTGGCCAATCTGCTGCCGAACGACATCAGCGGCTTGTGGGGCGGCACGTTTCACTCGGTGGGCAATCGGCTGCTGCGCCGTCACCCCGAGGCCGCGGGCTTCGCGCCGGGTTTTTCGATCATGGATCGCGAGGATCAGCAGGACATGCTCGATTCGGTGATTGTCAGCGCAGGGATCGATCCGAAGGACAAGCGCTTTCCCAAGGGCGAAGTGCTGGCCGATGTCTTCAGCTTCGCCATCAATACCGGGCGCAGCATCGACGATGTGCTCGTGGAAAAGTATCCGCACTTCCTCGAGTTCAACGACAAGATCGCGCTCGCGCAGAAAAAGTACGAGGAGAAAAAGCGCGCGGCCAATTCGCTCGACTTCGATGATCTGCTCGAGAAGACGTTGCTCATGCTGCAAAAGGAACCGGCGATCGCCGAGCGTTACCAGCGGCAGTTCCAGTTCGTTCTCGTCGATGAATATCAGGACACGAATCGCATCCAGGCGGATTTCATCGACATCCTCGCCAAGCTGCAGCGCAACGTGATGGTGGTCGGCGACGATGCGCAGTCGATCTATTCGTGGCGTGGCGCGAACTTCAAAAACATCCTCGATTTCCCGAAGCGCTATCCCGGCGCCAAGGTCTACAAGATCGAGACGAACTACCGGAGCGCGCCGGACATTCTCGACGTGGCCAACGCCGCCATCTCGGGCAATGTGCATCAATTCAAAAAGGAGCTCGTCGCCGCCCGCCCCGCGGCTTCGATGAAGCCGGCGCTCGTACCGCTGGGGGACTCGAATCAGCAGGCGCTCTTCGTCGCGCAACGGATTCTCGACCTGCGCGAGGAGGGCATCGAGCTCGACGAAATCGCCGTGCTCTACCGCGCGCATTTCCATTCGATGGAAGTGCAGATGGAACTCACCCGGCATGGCATTCCGTTCAGCATCACCAGCGGTTTGCGATTCTTCGAGCAGGCGCACATCAAGGACGTCGCCGCCTTCCTGAAATTCGTCGTCAACCCGCGCGATGAAGTTGCCTTCAAGCGCATGGTGCGGCTGCTGCCGGGCATCGGCGCCCGCAGTGCCGAGCAGCTCTGGAACAGCGTGAGCGATGCCTTGTCGCGCGGTGGAGAGGTGGGCTTTTACCAACTTTTCTCACCGCTGAAAGTACCGGCGAAAGCAGCAAAGATGTGGGAGCAACTCGCCCACACGCTCGATGAAATCGCCCCCGGTGGAAAACCGCATCCGCCCGGGGAAATGATCCGCAGCGTGATCGAGGCCGTCTACGACGACTACCTCAAGGTGAAGTTTCCCAACTACGAGCAGCGCCGCGAAGACCTCACGACCCTCGGCAATTTCTCCAAGCAGTACGAAAGCGCGGCCGATTTCCTCGATCAGCTCGCCCTGCTCACCAGCCTGGACAGCGAAGTCACCGCCACGAACGAAGACGCCGAGATGCTCACCCTCTCGAGCGTGCATCAAGCCAAGGGCCTCGAATGGAAAGTCGTCTTCGTCATCTGGATGGCCGACGGCATGTTCCCGAGCAACCGCAGCCTGGAAAGCGACGAGGCGATCGAGGAAGAGCGCCGGCTTTTCTACGTCGCCGTCACGCGGGCGAAGGACGAGCTCTATCTCACCTATCCCCACCTGCGCCTCAATGCCGGCTACGGCGAAATGCTCCAGCGCCCCTCGCGTTTCCTCGGGGAAGTGCCGAAGGAACTACTGGAAGAGTGGCAGGTGGGTGGGGCGAGTTGGTGAGCCGCTCGCTTCCATGAAGGCGGCGAGTGCTTACTGCGTCCATGTCGTCCAGAATTGGTCCTTGTTCCAAAATTGCTTTTCCCCATTCGTCGCGCTGGGAGCGTCCAGGAATGCGCCGTGATGTTGGGGATCTCTCGGCTGCGCCATTTGACCGACACTGAAGCCTTTGATGTGGATGCGATCACGCACGGGTTGGGGCAAAATTTGCGTAGCCAGGATGGCGTTGTCGAATTTGCCGTAAGTGCGGTTGAACGAAGTACGCGGATTCCCAAAAAACGTGTCGATCCACGCAAGCAAGCTGCCACGGGGGATGAGATCGCCCGGCATGGCAATCTCTCGATAATCGGCCAGCGGATGTAAGGTAAGATTGTAGAAGTCCGTTTTTTTGTGGGTTTCGAGGTAAGGGAGAACGGTGTAGGAAAAATCCTCGGTGGTACACGCGGCCGCCATATAGACGATGTGCTCGATCCGTAATTTCAGGTGGGATGCATGGCCCTTGCGTGTATTGGCGACCTCGCGTTCCCCGGTATTGTCGTTGCAGTAATGCAACATCTGATTGATGACGATCGCGCCCATGCTATGGCCGATCAGCGTGGTCTTGATGTCTTTACCGGCGGGTTCCTGGTTATAAAAGTGGTCCAGCCGCTGCATGAAAACAGCAAGGCCTCCCGTGGGAGGTTGATAAGCGCCGTTGGGAACGACGGCGACTCCGTTGCGCATCTTTGAGCCCGTTCCTTCGGCCTGCTGATGGGGATCGTCGAGAAACTCCGTTTGGGGACGGAGCATCGCGGAGATGCGGCGATTCATATTTTCCCACGCGCTCTTGCCGAGGGCGTCAATGATGGGCGCGGTGACGATGCGGGTGGGCAGAAGCGCCCAGTAACTAATAGCCCGCGCGGTATTCTCCAGCGGACCTTTGCGATTTGCCCCGACGGAGACGTCGATTCCGGCGACGGGGTGGATCAGGGGAACATTTCTGGTTTTGGGATCCGCATAGTTGATGCGGGCAAAGACGGCGCGACTGTCGTCAAAGATGCCCGGCGCGGTGGCGTGAAGATCGTTGACCGCTTGCTGGGAGAAGACGGCGGGGGCCGCGGTGCCGGCGCGGCCGAGATCGGCGGCGAGATAGAAAGGGCTGGTGAGCCAGGCGTAATAACGTCCACGCAGTTGCCGTTGGGATTCCCCATTGCGAACGTTGAGGAGGTTGTCCCCGTAGGTCGAAATGGGGTTTGAGTCCCAGCAGACAAAGATGGGGTAATACGGGCTTTGCGCCTGGATCAGCGATGACAACTCGGCTCCGCGCTCGACGGCGCTTTTGACGAAATTCATTCCGCCGTGAATGATGATGAGGACGCGTTTTTTGTGGGAAGCGCGAATGCCGTCGATGATGCGATCGAGATATTGCTCTTCGCCGGGAGGTTGCCCCTGGTTCGGAGCCTTGAAGAGTGGAAGATCGATGCTGTACTTTTGTCCGTTGCCGAAAGTAGCCGGCGAACGCTTGATGACGGGATTGCGTAACAAGCCCTCGGAATCGACGACGATGAGGTGCCGGTTTGCTTCCAGGGAGATATCCTCCGCAGCCAGGCAGTCGTGATGCAGAAAGCCGAAAAAGGACAGGCAAACAAAGACGGAAAAGGGAGGAAGTTTCATAGAGACGATGCAGAAAAATGGTAGACGCCGTGGTGCCAGGTGAGGGGGAGGCCGAAGAACCGCAGGACGTAATCGAACGAGTTCGCCCTGGCGACATCGGTCACCGCGCCCGTGACCCGGCCATTTCCCATTTCCGCAAAGGCAATGGATGCGGGACGGATGCCGCCGGGTTCGCGCCCGCCGGCCAGGTGAAATGCGTGTTGGTGGTCGAGGTGATGGGGATCGATGCGCACCAGTTCGCCTTCGCGTTGACGACAGGCCCAAAGCCAGCCGTGCCACCAAGCCAGACCATCGCCCATGCCACTGAACCTGGCCTCACCTCCGGGACGCAGATGCATGTCGCGGGTTCCCATCGCCGTGATCTGGCCGGGCAGGATCAGTCCGGTGTGGACGATATAAAGGGTGCGGCCGTCTGGTGAAAGGGCGAGACCGTTGGGACGGGAATAAGGAGCAGCGAAGGTTTCCGTGCGTTGGGGTGGCGTATCGATACGGCGACGAAGAGAAAGGCGGTAAATCTTTCCGGAGATGGTTTCGGACACGAAAAGAAATCTTCCGTCCGAGATGAGCCCGTTGGGCAACTGGCCGAGATGAGTGGCGAAGAGGGCCGCTTCGTCCGGACGATCGAGCGACAGGCGCAGGATGGATCCTCCTTCCAATTTGGGGGCGGCGATGAACAGAGACCTGCCAACGCGAGCCAGGCCGAGCAGCATGCCGGCGTCCGGTCCGAAGCAACGGGTCAAATCGCAAAGGAGCGTGGGCCGTTGTGCCCGGCAGCGCCAAATGATTCCTCGTCCACTTTCCTCGCTCGCGTAGAAGGTGCCATCGTCATCGGCGATCAGCCCTTCCGTGCCGCGGAAGCATCCACGGAAAGGCGTGCCATGGATTTCGTCGGGCTGCGCTGTGGCGGTGAATCGCCAAAGATGGACCAAAACCAGGACGCTCAGAATTAGACGCATGAGGAAGAGAATTGGACCGGGGGAGGAGGGTTCGGTCCACACTGCTGGTTGTTCGGCGCCGGGCGTATCCGTATCCTCCCGCAATCTGCCGGGGTGGATTCCTCAAATCGCCTAGGGGAAAACCCGATGTTAAACGTGTTTTTACTGATTTAATGCTTGTCGTCGCGAGAATGGCCTGAGAGGGTTTCCACGACAAAGTGCTGACCTTGTGGCGGTCCCCGCTCACTGGCGTTGGCTGAAACCGCTTAATTCAATTCCGCGAACTATTGGAGGTTTGAAGGCTTATGAAAAACCGCGTGGTGGTAGTCGATGATCATGCTTCAATTCGGCAAATGCTCGGCATCGTCATGGCGCGAGAAGGTCCCTATGAGATGGTCGGGGAGGCAGGCACGGGCTTTGAGGCGCTGAAGGTTTGCCGGAAGCTGAAGCCCCAGTTGGTGATTCTGGATTTGATTTTGCCGGAACTGAATGGTTTGGAGGTTTTGAGAGCGCTGCGCGCCGATATGCGCGATGTGCGATGCCTGGTTTATTCGGGGACCCAGGATCGCCGGTTGATCGTGGAAGCGATGCAGGCGCGACCACACGGCTTCGTGCACAAGTCGGACCCCTGGAAGATTTTTCGCGAGGCTCTGCGTGCGGTGACAGATGGCTGCAGCTATTTCACCCCATTTGCCACGAAGTTGATGGATGACGAGCGTCACCTCCACACGGCGGCCGCGCACTTGACCGATCGGGAAAGGGCGATTTTGCAAATGATCGCCGAGGGGATGAGCAACAAGGAAATGGCCGAGCGCATCTCCATCGCGCCCAAGACGGTCGAACACCATCGTGCGCAAGTGATGCAAAAGCTGGGCATGCACGATGTCGCGACGCTGACCCGCTATGCGGTGCGGATGGGGCTCGTGCCGGTGGAAGTGTAAAAATTCGACGGCAGTGTAGCGGAAAAATCCGCGCAACAATCGCGTCCGTGCTTGATGGCGCGTGCGATGGCTGTTTGAAAGTCGCGCGCACCTTTCATGCAATTGTCACCCGATCATAAGCTCGCCGGCCTGCTCGCCCCGCTCTTTGCCTTGCGCGGTAAACACGACCTCGGCGTCGGCGACCTCGGCGCACTGCGGGAATTCGTCGACTGGTCGGCCGAGCAGGGCTTCCGCGTCGTGCAACTCCTGCCGGTCAATGAAACCGGCAACGACAACTCGCCGTACAACGCCATCTCCTCGGTCGCGCTCGATCCGCTGACCATCGAGATTACCCCCGAAGCGCTGCCGGACTTGAGCGCGGAGGATATCGAGAAGATCACCTCCAGCGCAGACCTGAGAGCCTTGCGCGCAGGGGCGGTGATCTATGCGGAGATGAAGGAGTTGAAATGGGTGCTCCTGGAGCGGGCATTCGAAAATTTCGTGGGCAACTCGTGGAAGAAGAACGACAAGCGGGCGCGGGCCTTCCGCACCTTTTTGCGGAACGAGGCGGCGTGGCTCAATGGCTACGCATTCTTCCGTGTGCTCATCGATGAAAACGGCGGCACGGAGCGCTGGGATCTCTGGCCGGAGGAGCAACGCAGCTTCGCCCAGGCCCAGGCCTGGCTGGCCGTGCAAAAGCCGGCGAAGCGCCACCAATTCGAGCGCCAGCTGCGTCTCGTCTCCTTCGTCCAGTGGATCGCCTGGGAGCAGTGGCACAAGATGTACGACTACGCCAGGAGCAAGAACGTGGCGCTCATGGGGGACATTCCTTTTGGCGTCAGCTACTACAGCGCGGACGTGTGGACGCGCCCCGAACTCTTCGATCACATCTGGTGTGGCGGTTGCCCCCCGGAGCGCGTTTTCGAGACCGACCCGTTCACTTACAAATGGGGCCAGAACTGGGGCATCCCACTCTATCGCTGGGAAGTGCATCGTGAACAGGGCTTCGACTGGTGGCGTCAGCGGGTGCGCAAGGTGCGGGCGTGTTTCCATCTCTTCCGCATCGATCACATCCTTGGTTTCTTCCGCATCTACGGCTTCCCCTGGCGGCCGCAGCTCAATGCCGAGTTTCTGCCGCTGACCGAGGACGAGGCGAAGGAGCGCACGCACGGGGAGTTGCCGCATTACATCCCGCACGAGGACGACACCGCCGCTCACAAGCTGGCGAACTGCGCGCAGGGGCGCGAGGTGCTGAAGGTGTTGATCGAGGAGTGCGGGCCGTTCCGGCTCATCGGCGAAGATCTCGGCGTCGTGCCGGATTACGTGCGGCCGTGCCTCACGGAACTCGGCATCGCCGGATTCAAGATTCCCTATTGGGAAAATGAACCGGACGGCCAGATGACCCCCGGCAAGGCCTACCAGCGCCTCTCCGTGACGACTTACGCGACCCATGATTTCGAGCCCTTGCGTACCACGTGGGAAGGGTGGATGGCGAAAATCGAGGCTGCCGAGCATGGCGGCCCCGAAACGCACAAGGGGCGCGACCAGGCCTGGAGTGATGTCCGCCGCGTGGCGGGCTGGTGCGGTTTCGACGTGCCGCGGATCACGCCTTATTCCGACGAAATCCACGAGAAGCTGTTGCGCGGGCTCCTCGCCACGAATTCCTGGATGGCGATCTACATGATCACCGACCTTTTCGCGACGACGCAGCGATTCAACGTCCCGGGGGCGGTCAGCGAATCGAACTGGAGCCGGCGCCTGGACGAACCGATCGCGCATTGGGACAAGGACGCAAAACGGAAGGCGAAGATGGACCACATCCACCAAATCCTGCGCGCCACGGGGCGCCTTTGATCAGGCCGCATTCACGAGTTCAAGCCGTCTACGGGTCGCTGACCCGCAGTCGCATAAAGAGCGAAGCATGACCACTCACCGGCACGCTAAAGATATGCTGCGTTCCCGAGCCGGTATCGGTTACGGGCTGCCAGTTGGAAGGATTCAAGGAACTCGTCCAATCGGCCCCATAGGTAATGCCGCTCACTCCCGCGGGTGAGGTAAAGGAGACGGTGAAGTTGGTTCCGTTATTGATCGGCTGGGGAAGCTGACGCGACAGCGGCGAGATCGGATTGAGGCCGAAGGCATATTTGACGAGGTTCGGCAGCCCGTCGCCGTCGAAGTCGAAGGTGTCGGCGGCATTTCCGCTGTTCGCCGTCGTGCTGAAATAGGTCTGCCGCCAGTTCTGCAAATTGGTCAGCGTGGTGAAAGTGGCGTCGTTGCCATTGACCGTCCCGACCGTGCTCGTGCCATTCACGCGGTAGTGATACGTCGTGCCCGGAGTCAATCCGGCGAGGGTGACGCTCACCGCGGTGGGTGTGCTGCCGGTCACCGGCGAGGGCGTTCCGGCGACATTCGTCCCGTAGTTGGAGGTCGTCCCGTAGTCGAAGGAGACCGCCGTGCTATTGTTGGCCGCGTTGACCGTTCCCTGCAGAAAGGCACCGCTGGAGGTGATACTGGCGGCCACGCCCGTGGTGGCGTGCGCTGCCGCCGTGACCAGCGCCAGCGCGAGACAGAGAAAGGGGAGAACTTTAGCAAGGGACATCGCCAGTCGATAATATCGCATGGGCCATACCCGTCAACTCGCGGAAAACGCTGATCTCACCTCGAATGCCCGGATGGCGATCTACCTCATTACTGATTTCTGCCGCTAGAGATTGAAGATGTCGGTTACGGATTCCGTGACAATCAACCGAAAGAAGATGGAGGTGTTTCCGTCGATGGGAACGGTGCACGTGAAAGTGTTTCCTGATCGTGTGCAAGGTGCGTCCACCCAGAGTGTAATGATGCCCAGGCGATTGGTTGTTTGCACGCCGTAGACGATGTCATCGCGGCCCTCTGGAACGGTGAAAGAAATGCTGGCGCTGTTGCCGTTGATCACCGGCTGTGGTGATTGCCAGGAATTTGGGATCTTAGGGTCGAATCCGAAGGCGTATTCCACGAGATTGGGAATGCCGTCGCCGTCGAAGTCGACCTGATCCGCAGCATTGCCACTGTTCGCCGAAGTGCCGAAGTTGCTCAGTCGCCACGATTCCAGAGAGGTCAAGCGGCGAACAAGAATGGAGTAATGAGTTTGCGTGGTGCCATCAGGAGAAGTCACATCGATGGCGATTGCATTGTACCCGATCTGCAGGTCGATGGGTGCGCTCGTGGCACCGGAGGAAACAGGTGTGAGATTGATCGAGAGAGAGGCGTTGCCAAGGGTCGCGGTGGGAGTCACCGTGATCGACGTTGTTGTATTCGGCACTTCGGCCAGGTAGAAGAGAGCAGTACTCGAGAAGGCCGGGGAAAGTTGCCCCATACTCAGTGCCAGGCTGGATAAGGTGGAAAGGTTTTCGGGCGTGGTGAAAGTGAAGTCGTCGCCGACAATCGTTCCCAGTGTATTGATGCGTTTCGCCCGGTAGTGATACGTTACGCCGGAGGGTAGATTGGTGAGCGTAGCGCTGATCGCGGTATTGCTGCTACCGGTGACCAACGCAGGCGCGGCGGCTACCTGAGTGCCGTAGTTGGTATCGGTGCCGAATTCGAAAAAGACCTGGCTATCCACGTTGTTGGCGTTGACCGCTCCGTTGAGGGTCGCTCCCATGGCGGT
>Ga0068855_100003003_pt1 | contig 20629 bp, 14 predicted proteins | sample KBSCornC52_FD_66592 | JGI IMG/M metagenome (GOLD analysis project Ga0068855, IMG submission 66592) | Corn rhizosphere microbial communities from Kellogg Biological Station, Michigan, USA - KBS Corn C5-2 | ecosystem: Host-associated > Plants > Roots > Rhizosphere > Soil ...
ATGAGTGAGCAGCAGTACGAGAATTCGAGCATTCTCTACCTCAAGCCAGGCTCACTTACTTCAGATCGCGTAGATCAGCTCGCCGCGAAAATCAAGTCGGCCGGCAAAAGCCGCAAGATACTTCTCGACCTCCGTGACGTCTCACAGGGCGAGCCTGAACAGGGAATCCGCCTCGCCAACTTCTTTATCAATCAAGGAACGCTTGCGACGCTCGAAGGCCAGAAGTTCCCGCGCCAGACCTTCAGCGCTGATTCCTCCAAATTTCTCACCAGCGCTCCGGTCGCGGTCCTCGTCAACCGTGGAACCTACGGAGCAGCGGAGCTCGCTGCGGATGCAATCGAAGGCGCAAAGCGTGGCGATGTCATCGGCGAACGCACCTTCGGCGAAGGCTCAGTCCAGAAAACCATCGAACTTCCCGATGGCGCTGCGATCCTGTTGACCATTGCCAAATATGAAGGCCCCGACGGCAAAAAGATTCAGGATGAGGCAGTTGCGCCCAATGTGCTCGTCGGCCAAAGCCAGGACGATGACGTCGATGAGGGCAATTCTCCTCAGCCCGACAAGGGTGACGAGCCTCTGAATAAGGCGCTTGAGCTGCTCAAGGCCAAGAACAGCTAGCTCTCGAAATCGACTTATTCCCGTAATTGCACCGCGTGGTTCGCGCCCCAGCGCCCACGCCGGATGCGATTTCAAACCATGCTAGCCTTGATGTAGGTATTCCCCTTTTCAGCACGAGATTCAGTTCCGGCTGATTTGAGTAGGAATGCCGATGAGGCTTTGTCTTGGCTGCCCCCTCTGCACAGTCGGTTCCATCTCCCGGCCTCGGCCGAACTCACCGGCTGAGACCCGAGCCAAGGTTTCCGCAGCAGCCCCGCGGAAAGCGCAAGGTCGCCGGCAGAGCCGCTCTCCTGATCCTGCTGGTTCTCGCCATCATCACAGGCTCGTTTGCAGGCCTCATGCTGGTCTTTTCGGTTAACCTGCCCCAGATCAACGATCTTGAGCGCTACCGCCCATCGACCATGACCGACCTGTACGACGCCAAAGGTCGCGTTATCGGCTCTTTCGCATTGGAAAAACGTGTTGTGGTCAACTACAACGACTTCGCGCCTGTTCTTCGCCGGGCCGTTATTTCCATCGAGGACAAAAACTTCGATTCCCACTGGGGCATCAACGTTTTTCGGATTGCCGGCGCTCTCGTACACGATCTGCGCTCGCACGGCCGCGCCCAGGGAGCCTCGACCCTCACCATGCAACTCGCGCGCAACCTGTTCCTCTCCGCCGATCGCACCGCGGCACGCAAGGCTCAGGAAGCTGTACTCGCCATCCAGATTGAGCGAGCCTTCACCAAGGAACAGATATTCACCCTCTACGGCAACCAGATTTATCTCGGCAGCGGCATGTACGGCTTCGAAGCAGCCTCACAGTTCTACTTCAGCAAGCATGCCAAAGACTTGACGCTAACGGAAGCTGCTCTTCTCGCCGGCTTGCCCAAGGGGCCCTTCGCCTACTCACCCCTCCTCAATCCTGAAAAGGCGCTGCGCCGCCGCAATCTCGTCCTCAGCGAGATGGAGTCAGACGGTGTCATCACGCATCAGCAGGCCGATCAAGCCCGTCACTCCCCGCTTGGTCTTCACATCAATCAGCCTGAGATGTCGGTCGCGCCATGGTTCCAGGAGGAAGTTCGCCGTGAACTCGAAAAGAAGTTCGGAACCGAGCAGGTTCATGAAGCCGGTCTTCGCGTTCAGACAACGCTCGATCTTGACCTGCAGAGAACCGCAAACAAAGCGCTTGCTGACGGCCTCGTCGCCTACGAACGTCGTCATGGTTGGAAAGGCAAGCTCGAAAACGTACTGGCTGGCGGCACTTCGCTTGAAGATTACAAACACCCTGACTGGGAGACGGTATCACGCCCCGGCGATTACGTACACGCATTCGTCACGGAGGCCCGTCCGCTTGAAATTCGTGCTCGCGTTGGCTCCGACCAGGTCGTTCTTCTCCCCGAAGATTGGGCGTGGACTGGCCAGCGCTACGGTGATTCCCTCGTCAAACCCGGAGACGTCATCTACATTCATCTGGCCGCCACTTTCGAAGGCACTGCACGGCGCGCGACACTCGAGCAGGATTCCGGTGTGCAGGGAGCCGTGTTGGCGATGGACAACACCACAGGCGACGTCCTCGCAATGATCGGCGGCCGCGATTGGGCAACTTCACAGTTCAATCGCGCAACGCAGGCCGAGCGCCAGACCGGCTCCAGCTTCAAGCCCTACGTCTACACCACCGCCGTTGAGAACGGCGTCAAGCCTGACGACATCATCGTCGATGCACCTGTAAGCTTCGGCAGCTATGCGCCGCACAATTACGAGAACGACTTCAAGGGCGCCATGACCATCACCAATGCCTTTGCCGAATCGCGTAACGTGCCTGCCGTCAAGCTCGCGGCCCGTGTTGGCATTCGCAAGGTGATCGACACGGCGCACCGCTTCGGCGTGACAAGCGACATTCCTGCATATCTGCCTGTCGCACTTGGCGCGGCCGAGATCTCTCTGGAAGAGCAGGTCACCTCCTACTCCATTTTTCCCAACGATGGCATCCGCGTAAAACCACGACTCATCCGTAAGGTCACCAATGCAGACGGCATCACGCTGTGGGAAGATGCTCCTGCAGTCGACGAGATCATCAACCAGCAGACAGCCCGCACCATGATGACGCTCTTCCGCGCGGTCACAGCTCACGGCACCGGCGCAGCCGTTGCGCAGTTGAGCCACCCACTGGGCGGCAAAACCGGTACCACCAGCGACTACACCGACGCATGGTTCCTCGGATTTTCACCGTCGGTCACATGCGGCGTATGGGTTGGCTTCGACAGTCGGCAGTCCCTTGGCGAAAAAGAAACTGGCGCTCGCGCAGCCCTGCCGATCTGGATGCAGATCATGAAAGTAGCCATATCCGGCAAGGACGACGAGCAGTTTCCCGGAGACGTCGAAGACCCGTCTGTGCAGAAGGCATTGCTGACGCCACCCGCGAAGCCCTCGGCTCCGCTGACACCGCTTGCAACTCGGCCGCAGTCGACAGGGCCAACTCCGGTGACCAGCAAGCCTCTGCCGAAGCCGGTGCGAGCTCCAGCACAGCTTTCAACAAACGTCTCCAGTCCAGCCGCAAAGCCGATTGCCGCATCCACCCCGGTTCGCCCATTTATCCCCGCGAGCACGCCTGCTCTGCCCCCTGCGCCCAAACCTCAGCCGCCCGGGCCGCATACTCCTACCGTGCATTGATCCCCAACTCAAAGGCTTCGAGCACATAGAATCGACGCAGAGCGCCGCCCGTCACACTCGGGTTGACATCCGACCCAAGATGACCCATACTCATGTCGAATGCCGACCCAAGAAAATAGCGACGATCGCATCGCCCTTCTGCAGGGAACACTCGATCTGCTGATCCTCAAAACCCTCCTGTTGGGCCCTTGTCACGGACAGGGCGTAGCGCGCTCGATCCAGCGTCAGTCGGAAGAAGTGCTGTTTGTCGATCACGGCTCTCTCTATCTCGCTCTACAGCGCCTTGAAGATAAGAAACTCATCCAGGCGAAGTGGGGTGTCAGCGAGAACAACCGAAAGGCGCGCTTCTATTCCCTTACCGTCAAGGGACGGACGGAATTGTTGGACAAGACGAGTCAGTGGAAGCGTCTCACGCGCGCCATGGGCTTGATTCTCGAACCTCAAGGCGAGGAGGGCTGAGCCGTGTTCAAGCGCAAGCGCAGTGACGAAGACTTCGCCGAGGAAATCCGCTCTCACCTTGAACTCGAAGCCGACGAACTTCGGACTGAGGGTGTGAGTCAAGAAGAAGCCAAGAGGCGTGCGCGCCTCGAATTCGGGAGCGTTCGCGGCGCGAAGGAACGTTTCTACTTGAAGAGCCGTATCGAGTGGCTCGACAGCATAGTGCGCGATCTTCGTTACGGCCTGCGCTCTCTCGCCCACAGCCCCGGCTTCGCGCTCACCGCTGTTCTTACCCTCGCCCTCGGCATCGGCGCCAACACTGCCGTATTCAGCGTGATGGACGCCGTCTTGCTGCGCTCGTTGCCGGTGACTGATCCAACGCGCCTTGTCTACGTTCGTCCATCGAACGCACCGCACGGAACGGGCACTATCAATTCGAAAGAGACGCTTTCGTACGCTGTTTACGAGACTCTGCGCGAACAGCATCCGGGCCTCTCGAACGTGATCGCCTATGTTCCCCTCTCCGGAAATAAAGTCGCGGTCCGCTACGGCGCCCAGCCCGAAGAAGCCGAAGGCGACATGGTCAGCGGGACCTTCTTCTCTGGCCTCGGAGTGAAGCTTCCTCACGGCCGTGGTTTTACGGAACAGGACGAGAAGGACCACGCGCCGATCGCCGTGATCAGCTACAACTACTGGACTCGACGCTTCGCGCGAAATCCTGATGTGCTCGGTACGACCCTCTACGTCAACGGCGTTGGCTTCACCATCGTCGGAATCTCCGGGGAAGGATTCGAAGGCCTTGAAGCAGGCGGCTCAACCGACTTTTGGATCCCGCTGCAAAACCGCCCCGAACTTAACGCCTGGGGAAATCCCCTTGAAGACGGAAAGACCTACGCGACCAATCCAACCTGGTGGTGCCTGCGCGTGATCGGCCGTCTCGCACCGGGCGTAAACAAGCAGCAGGCCGCGGCAGCACTCAACCCGCTGTTCCAGAGAGCCGCCTACATCGGTCTCGGTTCGCCCGCGGCTGGCGAAAAGCCACCGACGATCAGCTTGGAAGAGGCCAGAGGTTTCGCCGGCTATAGCGAAGAGTATGGCCGCCCCTTGCGCATGCTGATGGCGATGGTTGGTTTTGTTCTCTTGATTGCACTGACCAACGTGGTCATGCTTCTAACAGCTCGGAATGCGGCGCGGCAGCGCGAGTTCAGCATGAGGCTGGCTCTCGGTGCGAGTCGCCGCGATCTTTTACGCCAGCTGCTCGCCGAAAGCCTGCTCTTAGTCGCCACCGGCGGCGTGCTTGCGTGGGCATTCGCGAAGACTGCAACGCGCGCGCTCGCCTCATGGGCACAGATTGAGTCAAGCCTGGCTCCTGATCGCACTGTGCTGGCTTTCGCGCTCGGCATCCTGGTTGTATCTGCTCTCATTTTCGGGTTAGCGCCGTTGCGGATCGCTCTTGCAGCCGGTCCCGCACTCAGCCTGAAGACATCAGCCGCAACCTCCAACGCGGATGCCGGAAGATCGCGCGGGGCTCGCATCATGGTTGCTTTCCAGATGACGCTCTGCGTCGTTCTTCTCGTTGGTGCTGGCCTGCTCATCCGCACGCTTCGCAATCTCGAGAACACCCCGCTCGGGCTGCGTGTCGATGGCCTCGTCGTTTTTGGAGTAAATCCGCACGTCACCTCGGTTCCCCAGGGGAAAGCGTTCTACCGCGACCTGATCGGCAAACTACGCGAATTGCCCGGCGTAGAGTCTGTGACCGTGATGGATTCGCGTATTGGTTCATGGTCGTCCAACAACAGCGACATGACCGTCGATGGCCGGCTGCCCGATGTTCCCAATGGCAGTTCGACGACGGTGCGCAGCAATGTTGTCGGCCCGGGGTTCTTCACTACTCTCGGTGTGCCGGTACTTGCCGGACGCGACTTCGCGGATTCAGATACTGAAACCTCGCCTCATGTCGGCATCATCAACGAGCAGTTCGCAAAGCGCTTCTTTCCGAATAGAAATCCTCTCGGCCACATGATCGGCACCAGCGACGGACGCTATCAAATGTCGGTTGTCGGCGTCGTCAAGGATCACAAGTATCGCAGCATTGACGAAGAGCCCATTCCGATGGCGTGGTACGAATACGCGCAGATTCCCATAGCAGGCAGAATGGACGTTGAACTTCGCGTCCATGGCGACCCGCTTGCGATTCTGCCTTCGGCGCGCAAAGTTGTTCAGCAGATCGATCCAAATCTGCCGCTGATCAAACCCATGACGCAGCGCGCGCAGTATGATTTGACCATTTCGAGTCAGACCTTGTTCGCCCGCCTCGCCGGATGCTTTGGTCTGCTCGCGGTCATTCTGGTGGCCACCGGCTTATATGGAACGCTTGCCTATCGCGTTAACCGGCGTACTGCAGAGATCGGTGTTCGCATGGCGATGGGGGCGGGACGAAGCCAGGTGGTCTGGATGATCCTTCGAGATAGCCTGGTGCTCACCGTCACCGGAGTGATCGCCGGAATCCCACTCGCCTTCGCCATCGGCCGCGCTCTCGCTTCATCGCTATATGGCGTGCAGCCGCTTGATGCAATGACCTACGCATTGGCGATTCTCGGTGTCACAGTCGTTGCTTTCGTGGCGAGTGCAGCACCAGCAAGCCGCGCCGCGAGCATCGATCCGCTCAAGGCGCTTCGAACGGAGTGATCACGGTAGTGGTTCTTGCCTGTACAACGCAGCAGTGTGTCGCATCGTGATCGACAAAGCCATTGCTGCCATTGCAACTGCCGCGATCGCCCCGCCCACATCGAACAGAAGATACTTGTGCCCGAAGAGGACAGCATAGGGATTCCGCAGCAGCGCCAGGTTTCCGACAATCAGCAGAATCCGTATCTCCGTCGGCCCGAAGATACCCTGCGACATCTGGAAGCAGCCGAGCGTGTATGTCGCCAGGTAACTCTCCGCCGAGAGCAGCAGGAAGGCAATCAGCATAGCGATAGCCACGGGCCAATGCACAAACCCTGAGAAGCCTAACCCACACATCAGCGCGGTTGCCCCGAAGATATCCACCATGTGGTCGACATAAAATCCATACCGAGGCCGCTGCTGATTCCGCACCCTTGCCAACGTTCCATCCATGCTGTCACCGAACCAGTTCAGCACGATGCACGAAATAACAGCCAGCAACCAGCAGGCGTTGTAGCTGGAGAGAACGTAGAAAGCACCCGCTGCCACCTGCGAAAGCAGCCCAAGCATCGTCAACTGGTCCGACGTGAGCCATCGCGGAGCCCGCTCAGCTATCCAGGTCAGCGCTCGTTTCTCCATCGCGGCGGTCAACGAGCGGTTAACGCGCGGCGCCGTCGTAAAGGAATTTGCGGTCGTCGAACTCAAGATTCCCTCTCTTTCGCCAGTGCCAGTCTGTGGAGCGCCTCGCACGTATTCCGTAAGGTGAATTCAAGCGAATCGCGCGGCACACTCTCAACAAAGGGTCCGATCATCCATCCCAGTCCCGCCGGAATCCCACGCGTCAGCGAGATTGACTCGATCTGCATATACAACCCGCCATCACGCTCCTCGTAGGTCCAGTACGTGTTCAGCCGCCACAAGAACCCATGCTCCTTATCCGGAGCCAACGCGCGTTCCTTCTCTGTGCCGGCGTCCTCGATCTCGGTGATTTTCTTGCTCCGCGACATGCTGTAGCCGTGTTTGGGATCCAATCGGCCGTACGTCACGTCATACGTGGTGTCCAGCACCACCGTGATCACGTGCTTCTGCTTCACGCGCATCGTGGCCGTAAAGTGATCGGGAATTCGCGTCTCTGCTGGCGACACAATCCCGGCCTGCAACACCTGAGGTGAGTAGCGCTGCGGATATGCACCGAAGTCTTTCATCAGCCGTTCGAAATCCGCGGCTTTGGCGCCTTTCACAAATGCCGTCCCGCGCCAGTCGTGCAGCATCCCTCCCGGTACTTCTCCTTTGTCGGGTGTCAGCTTCTCGATGATCACCTCGCCCTGGCGAAGCCTCTCGTCCATCTTCCGGGCCGGTCCAGCATCGGCCAGAAAACCGGTAACCGAGCGGTGCTGTTGAGCCAGCCGCGCTTCCACTTTGTTGACGTATACATCGAATGCGCTCACCGCTTTCTGCGGCGCCTCAGCCCATCCGGCCTGAATGCCCCCGAGCCCAACCAGAACGCCCAATATCGAAGCTCTCGAACCTGACAACAACCCGTGCTTCATGTTTCAAATCTGCCAGCATTGCATTCGTTATGCAATCCCTCGAGGCTCAAACAGATCGCCAATCCACCTCACTGTGCAAGCCGCTGCAATGGTTGAATTTCCGCCAATTTGTCCATCGGTGATAGCACAGAAGGTGAGGCCCTCCATCGGGTAAACTGGGCGGGAGAAATGCCAGAAGCTCCGTCATCGCCGCGCTATCGCTTCGGAGTGTTCGAAGCTGACGCGTCTTCCGGAGAGCTGCGCAAGCAGGGAATCAGGATCAAACTCAATGCGCAGCCATTCCAACTGCTTCTCATGCTTCTGGATCATCCGGGCGAGGTCCTTACCCGGGAGGAGATCGCGAAGACTCTCTGGTCCGAGGGTACATTCGTCGATTACGAGCACGGCCTGAACTCCGCCGTGAATCGGATTCGCGAAGCGCTTGGCGACACAGCCAGCAACCCCCGTTTCGTCGAGACACTCGCCCGCCGTGGCTACCGTTTCGTTGCTCCCGTTCAGCGCATCACGGCAGAGATCCCATCGCAACCTGTTACTGAACCCTCCGAATCCGTCGAGAGTAACTTGGGTGCCCCGGAAGAGGAAGTCACCCAGAATCTCCTGCCCACATCCGCAGAACTTCCCGAACCCCCACGCAAAGTGGTTCGCGCTCTCTTCCTGCTTCTACAGGTCATGTATGTCGGATTCTATGTGGGAGCCTTGGCCAATCTACCCGAAATCGAAGATCTGCTCTCGCCATTGACCGCACCCACGGTGATCTTCTACATGCTCGTCGGCACAGCCGCGATTCTCATTGCCGTCCGGGCTTATCTTTTCTCGGCGATCGTGCTCCGCGCGCCTGGGATGCGCGGCAAGTTCATGAAGATCTGGCCATATCTGCTTCTCGCGGATGTCCTATGGGCGCTCTCGCCCTTGCTGCTGCTCCACCACATCAACACGGGTCTGGCACTCGCCTGTATGGCGCTGCTTGTATACTCACCTTTTGCGCAACGTTCGCTCATCTTGATGGGCGCAGCCCGCAACGACTCGAATCCACCAGCCCCAAATCGCTGATTCGCTCTATAACTGGTCGTATAACGTCGTGTTGCGATACCCGAGCAGAGTCACCAGCGTCCAGATCGCAATCGCTGTCCCAAACGGAATCTTCAGGATGCTCAGGAACGCCGCCACAATAGCGACAAGGCGGCCCCACGGCGCACGTTCCATCAGCCCCCAACCGGCAACGAAAGCCAGGGCTGCGCGCAAAATGACCATCACCCACACGAAACGAAGGATGGAATGCCCGAATTCCGGACCGAAGGGGAAATCGCCGTGCGCCCAGGGACCGCGCATCCACATCCCGCCCCCATTGAAAAACGAATTGGCAAAGGACAGACCGATGAGGCCTGTAATCAATACCAAGCCGCCATAGATGAACCATACCGTGCTCAAAGCGCGCACGCGGTTGGAATAGTTGGCCAGCTCAAAGGCCATGTTCGGGACGGGAGGCGCAGGTGCTGCAGGAACTGCCGGAGCCGTTGCACGGCCGCATTGTGAGCAAACCGCCTGTCCTGGTGTAAGTGGCTGACCACATCCGCTGCAGAACATCCTCATCCTCCTTCGCGTTGCCGGTATTCTAAGCGCCCGAGCGCCAAGCGCGCGAACCGGCCCGGCCTCACCTTGCGACCAGACTTCTATGCATCGACTCCAGTCGCGCGTACATTTGGGCGTGATGCCGCCCTAGCAGAACTGAAAACGTATAGACCGCCAGCACTAACCCGATCGGAAACTCCAGAAAAGCAATACTGGCCGCGATCAGTGTGACCGGCCTGCTCCAGTCGGTCTCCCGTATCAATCCCCATCCAGCCGCTGCAGAGAATCCCACTCTCATCAGGAACAGCGTCCATCCCACCCCGCCTGCCAGTGTCCAATTCCAGATGTATGGATGAGGCCACGGCTCCCAAGGCCCGGCATGCATCGAAAGTCCGGTTTGGACAGCGAACAATCCCATCAACCCAAGAACCACACTCACACCCGTGAACAGATACCAGTACCGGCTGAGTCTCTGAATCGTGCGTTCAAAGCGGTCCAGCTCTCCCTGTTCGGTCGTCTTGGCGGCCGCAATCGCCGTCGTGTGGCCGCACCGCGCGCAAAACGCCTGTTGCGCACCTACAATCGCACCGCACTTGCTGCAAAACATGGCTGCCTCCCACGGACGCGGAGGCCGCGAATCAGATCGTCATCCCTTCAGCCGGTTGCCTTCGCGCCTCTTAATCCGGCTGGTTATGACTACGTAAAGCCGGCTTGATTCGTTCCCAGCGCTCTTCGTGCCGGTCATCCCGCAAGATGAGCCCCGTCACCCGGCTCTGGGAGTCGCGCTCAACCGCAATTCGCGTGATGCTGCTCCCGTTCGGGTAGAAGAGGGTACTGAGCGACTCTGCCGCCAACTCCGCAATTTCGCCGTAATGGTTTTTCTGGTAGAGCACTTCTCCCTGGCGGAAAAGCGAGACTACCACCAATCCTCGCTTGTCGACATAATCGCCGACAAAGCTGTCGAGTTGAACCGGCGTCAGCTTCATGGCTGGCGGATGCAGCGGAACAACTACCCTTTCGGCGAAGGGAGGCTGCGCACGTGTTTCTACATGGTGCGCCAGCAGCCAGCGCGGCAACTCGGGATCCAAGTAAGCTCGCGTCCAGCAGTCGTGCTTCAATCCCTGATAGAGCCAGAGTCTTACGTGGCCGCTCGCCGACTTCAAAGCGGCGTACAGCAGCTCGTCCTGCCGTGGAGACACAATGTTGTCTTCCGCCCCATGAAACAACCAGATTGGGATCCTGCTCACCGCCTGGGCATACTCCGCGCTCAACCTGGGCGCTTGCTGCCACCGCTCCGGCGCATAACTCCAGAAGATACCCCCAGCCGCGATCGCCACAGCGGCCCAGCGCGTCGGATACATGCGGGCAAGTTCCCATGACCCATACCCGCCCATCGACAATCCCGAAAGATACGTCCTTGCTGGGTCCCCGTGGAACTCGGTCGTCTCCTGATCCAGCTCCGCCATGGCCATAGCCAGCATATCCTTGTCAGTCCAATACCGGTCCATCGCACACTGCGGCATCACCACGACAAAAGGCCAACGCTCTGGATGATCCCGAATGGCCTGGGGCAGCCCGATCTGCGTCTGCCACATGCCTTCTTGGCCCCGCTCGCCCCGCCCGTGCAGAAACAGGATTACCGGCCACAGCTTGTGATCGTCTTTCCGCCAATCTTCTGGCAGATACACCTGGTACCGGTACGTCGCCGGCCCGATCTGGACTCTGCGATTGAGGAAGCCCGTCTCCTGCGCCGGATGTCTGCGCGATTCTCTCTTCCCCGCTGCAGCGCACAACGGCGGTGAAGCCAGTCCCCATAACAAACAAAGGCAGGCCGCGAGCAATCTGAGGAGGCGGTGCATAGGCTCACAACATCATAGAACTCCACGCTGGGCGGGCGGTGCTGTTTGCCGTCTAGCGTCCGTCTTCAGTCGACTTGATGAACGACGCCACATCGGCTCGGAACTGCTTCAGGATCTCCTCGTTCACATAGATCATGTGTCCTGCTTCGTAGTAGCGGTAGCTGATATTCGATTGCAGCGCGTGCGGAATCTGCAGATGGTGCATCTCATACACACCTTCGAAATACGGGGTTGCCAGATCGTAATAGCCTCCCGCCAACAGGATTTTCATCTTCGGATTCAGCTTCATGCGGAACGCCAGATCCGGCATTACATTTGCTCCCCCCTCTACGTCGTTGGCCGGCGGACCACCAGGAGCCTGGTGTCGTAGATCCCACGTGAAATCGCCACCCGCCTCGCCAGAACTCCAATACGTGCTCTCCAGCCCGTACTTCAGATCCTTGTGCAGGTAATCATTGATAGCTGCCGTCCACGCCGAGCTGATCGCATCGCTCTGCGGATCGTAATCTGCACCCTCGCTCAACGGATTGATATCTGGCCCCTCGAACCGAGTATCCAGCCTTCCAATCGTTGTGTCTTCACCAAGCTTCAGGGCTTTCGAGAAATCGCCGCCAACAACCCGCAGATCTGCCCGCATGAGGTAATCGACAGGCAATCCCGTGTAGCCGTGCAGCTTCTCCGCTACAGCGCGCTTCTCTTCTTCCGAGAGTTCGCTGCCTTTCAGCAGAGCAGCCATGTAATCGCCCAGAGCGTACTTCTCCACCTCCGCCAAAAAAGGCTTCAGCGCCGCCGGCTGAGTCGGCAGCTTATGGAAGTAGTACGACGTTGCAGCATAGGTCGGCAGAGCCAGCGCATACGCCTGGTCCACGCCGGGATTCCATCTCGGATCGTCCACGGAATTGTCGAAGCTTAGAATCTGCGATAGCAGCACAATTCCATTCAGATCCACATCGCGCAAATCCGCGGCCAGCACCGCAGATCGGGGAGTTCCGTAGCTCTCGCCAAACAGATACTTGGGCGAATTCCAGCGGTCGTACTTTGACAGAAAACGGTGAATGAACCTCGCAAACGCATGCCCATCCGCATCGATGCCGTAGAAGGCCTTTGCCTTATCCTTCCCAAATGTTCGGCTCAGCCCGGTCCCAGGAGCATCGATGAAGACCAGGTCACATACATCGAGCAGAGAGTACTGATTTTCGACAACCGAGTACGGCGCACCCTCCTGGTGTTTAGTGTCGGGAACTACCACCCGCCGCGGTCCGAATGTCCCCAAGTGCAACCACATGGTTGCCGAACCCGGACCCCCGTTGTAAAGAAACATCAACGGCCGGTGCGCCGCTGTCGCATCCTTCTTGAAGTACGCCACGTAGAACATCCGGGCCGTAGCTGGAGCCTCGTTTGGATCCGTCGCTGGTTTCACGCCCGAGTCAGGCAGAATGCTTCCGTTCGGCGCAAGCGTCGCGTCCTGCGCGCTCGTCGAACCGACGGTAATGCTGCCGGCGATCGCCTTGTACGCGACAGCCTGGCCCCCGATCGTAACCGATCCTTCCGTGACTGAATCCGGAGGAGCTACAGTCTTTGCCGCCGGCGATTCAGCTGCAGCTGCCGCGTCTTTTTCTTTGGGCTTGTCCTGCCCAATTGCTGCCGCACAGAATGCAAATGCGCCTGCCGCCAGCACCAGGGCCGCGGACTGCCTCAGCCACGCAGTGGCCATCGATTGATCCTCCAGGGAATGAATTCAGTAGAGTATAGAATCTTGAGCCTTCCTTCACTCATTCTTTACGAGTCTCTGTGAAAGAATCTAACCATCTTAGCGAACTCGCCCATGCCTACCCTCAGCACCGCAGATACGCTCGACCACTACCGCATTGAGGCGGTCATCGCGCACACGCAGATGTCGGTGCTGTACAGGGCGACAGATCTACACTCGGGTAGGCAACTTGCCATCAAAGTTCCCAACCTCGAGATGGAGTCCGATCCCGTTCTTCTGGAGCGCTTCAACCGTGAGGAGGAGATCGGTCGTCAACTCGACCACCCCGGCATCGTCAAAACCTTTGATGATGAAGAACGCAGCCGCTGCTACATGGTCATTGAGTGGGTCGACGGTCAACTCCTGCGGACCCTCCTCAACGAAAACAAAAAACTGTCAATCGAGCGCGCATCAACGATCGCACATCGCATCTGCGACGCCCTCGACTACATGCACAAGCACGGCATCGTCCATCGCGACCTCAAGCCTGAGAACATCATGGTGAGCGAGAACGATCAAATCAAGCTCATCGACTTCGGCATTGCTATGAAGGAAGACGCCCGCCGCATCACCTTCGTTAATGTCTCATCACTCCTCGGCACGCCCGACTACATCTCTCCCGAACAGGTTAAAGGCGCACGCGGCGATCAACGCAGCGACATCTATTCGATGGGGATCATCTTCTACGAAATGCTCACCGGTCGCGTTCCATTCGTGGGCCCAAACCCCCTAGCGGTGATGAATGAGCGCCTCCTGAATGACGTGAAGCCCCCGCGCGACCTCAACCCTGAGATATCGCCGGAACTCCAGGAAATCCTCTATCGCGCACTCGAGCGCGAACCCCGCCACCGCTACGCAACCGCCAGCGAAATGATGTGGGATCTTGAACACCAGGAACAAGTCGGCGTCGAGCAACGTGGCGCCGGCCCAACAGGCCATGTCAGCCAAAGCTCGCAATCCCGCAACAAGCTTTTGCTCTACGGCGCGCTGGTCGTCGTTTCCATCCTGCTCTTCGCAGTAATGCTCTTCCTCGCCCGAAGATAGCGCGCCGTGGGCAGATCAATCATCGTGATTGGCGTGCGCATTCTAAAAACCACGAACTCAACCACCATGCATCACTACGTCAGCGCGATAGACTACTCCTCATTGGAAAGTATTCGAGACCCGGAATGCTGAGAACCTCTCCCGCCATTCTCTTGCTGATCCTTGCCGCAACACTCTGCCCCGCGCAGCGCATCGAAGTGACCGTCCCCTCTTCGAAGCCCATCAATGGCCATCTCATTCTCGTCATCTCCAAGACTGAGAGTCCCGAGCCGCGCAGCCAGCTCTCTGAAACCTACGACTCCGCCCAGGCCTTCGGCCTTGATGCAGAAAACCTCCAGCCCGGCACACCCCTGATCATTGATGCAAAAACGTTCGGCTATCCACGGCGCTCGCTTGCCAGCCTCGATCCCGGCGACTACTACGTGCAGGGTGTCTTCAACGTGTACGAACAGTTCCACCTCGCCTCCGGAAAATCCGTCTGGCTTCCTCCGGACAAAGGCGAAGGTCAGCATTGGAACTTGAAGCCTGGCAATTCCTACAACAAGCCGCAAAAGATTCACTTCGATCCCAAATCGTCAACGACTATCAAACTCACGCTCGACCAGATCATCCCGCCGATTCAAGGCACGCCGCAGGACCCGCTCGTCATCGCTCGCCAGCAGCCCACCGCAAAATGGCTGCGATACGAGCGGTTTCGGAGCAAGAAGTTGAGCGCCTTCTGGGGCCGTGACATGGATCTGGGCGCGTGGGTCTTGCTTCCGGATGGCTTCGGTGACCATCCCGACGCGAAGTACCCTCTCATCGTCTACCAGGACCACTATCATCCCGGCATCGGGCCCGCGCAGTTCACAGCTCTCCCGCCGACCGATACCAAGTCTCCCGACTTTCGCCGCCAGCAGAACGGCTACCGTCTTTTCCAGGACTGGACCTCCGGCCGCCTTCCGCGCGTCATTCTCATATACGTTCAGAACGCGAACCCCTATTACGACGATTCCTACGTGGTCGACTCCGCCAATGTCGGTCCCTACGGCTCTGCGATCAACGACGAACTCATCCCCATGCTCGAGAAGAAATACCGCGGCATCGGACAGGGATGGGCGCGAGCCACGTTCGGCGGGTCAACGGGCGGCTGGGAGGCCCTTGCCACCCAGGTCTTCTATCCAGACTTCTATAACGGCGCTTTCGTTGCGTGCCCGGATCCCGTTGATTTCCACGCCTACCAGGATGTCGATCTCTACGACGATAAAAATGCCTTTGTGCGCAAGGGAGATTTCGGCGAGGTGCCAATCCCTGGCGATCGCAAGCCCGATGGATCAATCATTGCGCTCACTGGCGACGAGTTCGCATATGAACTCGTCCTTGGGACTCGCGGTCGCTCGACCGAGCAGTGGAACATCTGGCAAGCGGTGTTTTCCCCGGCAGGCGAAGACGGCTATCCCGCCCAGATCATCGACTCCCAAACCGGCGCTATCGATAAGAAGGTCCTTGCCTACTGGCACGACCATTACGACCTCACCGCCATTCTCAATCGCGACTGGCCCATACTCGGCCCAAAACTCGAAGGTAAACTCCACATCGCCGTTGGCGACGGTGATACTTACTTTCTCAACAACGCTGTCCACTTGCTCGACAAACAGCTCCAGTCCACGCACAATCCGCATTCCGACGCCGTTTTCCAATACGGCCCAGGCATGCCCCACTGCTACACCGGCGGACCGAGCGACTACACGATGCAGCAAAACAACGCCGACTGGCTTCAGCGCATCCTTCCGGTCATGATCAGCCACATGCTTGAGACGGCCCCGCCGGGTGCCGACACCAAATCCTGGCGCTACTGAAGCTCGCTCCGACGCTCCTCGCGCGTACCCGAAAACAGTGCAAATCACCCTGGGATTTATCCCAGCTTTTGAGACGCTCGCTGCTCATAAATGAGTGCTCCGGTCCGTCTTTAGCCCTGAGGAAACCAGTTTAGGTTTCAAGAGATTACAAAATGTTAAGCAGCATAAACATTTTTTGTTCCCTCAACTGTTGAGGTCGTTGCAGATAGGCCTTCGGCTGCTATATTGAAATTTCGGGGTCGTCCGCCTTTCAGGTGGGTTTTATCCGAAAAAGAAATCTGACCATATCCTGTGTGACCGCCAGCACAGCGCGCACAATCGACCGATTAACGAACAACAAGCAGGAAAGCATTCATGGCGCAGATATTTGACCGCAGCTCCAATGCTTTGGCTCGAGCAAGCCTGGTGCTGACGGGTCTTATAGTGATCGCTCTCGGAGTAACACTGGACCAATTGCAGCGCTCCCCATGGGTAACTCGCCAGGGGCAACGTCCCGAACAGCCCGTTCCTTTCAGCCACAAACATCACGTCACGGGACTGGGGCTTCAATGTCAGTACTGTCACACCAGCGTTGAAAAGTCGAGCTACGCGGGCATTCCCCCCACCAAGACCTGCATGAACTGCCACGCACAAATCTGGACCAACGCTGCACTTCTGCAGCCTGTGCGCGACAGTTGGGCCAGCGGCGAATCGCTCCCCTGGATCAAGGTTCACGACCTTCCCGACTACGTCTACTTCAGCCACGAAATTCATGTGAACAAGGGAATTGGCTGCGCAAGCTGCCACGGGCGCGTCGATCAAATGCCGCTGATGTACGCCCAGAACACCCTCCAAATGGAGTGGTGCCTCGATTGCCACCGCAATCCCGCCAAGAACCTTCGTCCCACCAGCCAGATTTACAACATGGCTTGGGAAGCGCCCGCGCCCGAGCGTCCAGTGTGGTGCGCAGTCTCTGGAGAAAAGACCGGCGTGCCCACTGCGCAAAGCGCCAACTGCACCAGCAAGGATCCAACCGGCGCAGGCCCGCAGATGGCCGCTCTGCAGAAGCCCACTCTCGAGCCCGAGAAAACCGCAACAGACGCCTCGACGGGCAACATACCCGCTTCATTGCACTACGAAAAATTCACCAGCCAGGATCAGTTAGGTCACTTCCTCCTCAGGCAGTATCACATTCGCAACCCGTACGAACTGAGCAGTTGCGAGGTTTGCCACCGATGAGTCGCGAGCCTTTGAACGGAACAAACACAACGGGGAACACCGTGGAGATTGAAAAGAGCAAGGTAAGACTTGCTGAGAACGAAGCACCTCTAACGCTCGAGCAGGTGCGCGAAAAATTGAAGGGAACAACGGGAAAGAAGCTCTGGCGGTCGATCGACGAGCTCCAGAACACGCCCGAATTCCAGGCTGCAGTGGAACGCGAATTTCCTGCCGCAGCTCAGGAGTGGGTCGACCCCGTATCGCGCCGCGGCTTCCTCAAGGTGATGGGCGCTTCGATGGCGCTGGCCGGCCTCGCTGGTTGCACCAAGCAGCCTGATGAGCCGATCTACCCCTACGTCAAGGCGCCGGAAGATCTCATCCTAGGCAAGCCGATGTACTTTGCTACGGCGAATCCTTTGCCGACCGGTGCTGTACCCCTGCTCGTTAAGAGCGATCAGTTTCGCCCCATTAAGGCCGACGGCAATCCGGATCACCCCTACAATCACGGCTCCTCGGACATCTTCTCGCAGGCCTCAATTCTCGACCTCTACGATCCCGATCGCTCCCAGCATGTCACCTATCAAGGTGAGAACCGCGAGTGGCCCGACTTTGCCGAAGCTTTCCGCGACAAGGTGACGAGCACAAAAGACGGCACTGGAATTTACATCCTCAGTTCGACCGTCACCTCACCCACGCTGGCCCGCCAATGGAAGGCTGTTCAGACAGCCTACCCGAAGGCAAAACTGATCCAGTACGACCCCGCCATCGCCGGCACCTTCCTCACCAGGGGCTACAACGTTCAGTACGACCTCACCCAGGCAGACGTGATCGTCTCGCTCGACTCTGAATTCCTCTCCAGTGCGGCCTATCCCGGCTTCCACAAACTCGTCTTCGACTACGCCAAGCGCCGCAAAGATCCCACCAACGGCATGAACCGCCTCTATGCTGTCGAGAGTACGCCGACCACCACCGGCATGAAGGCAGAGCATCGCCTCGGTCTCCGCGCCAGCGAAGTCCCGGCGTTCGCTGCCGCGCTCGCAGCCCAGGTCGGAGCCGCCGGTGCAAGCGCGCCTCAGTACGCATGGACCGCTGAGCAGCAGAAGTTCCTCGCCACTCTCGCCAAGGACCTGAAGGCCAGCAGCGGCAAGAGCGCCGTAATCCCCGGCCTTTATCAGGACGAATCCGTAGCAGCTCTTGCCCTCGCCATCAATCAGGCTCTCGGCAACGTCGGCAAGACTGTCACGGTCTCCTCCGAGCCCGCGATCCCGATCCTCAGCGATCAGATCGCCGATCTTAAAGGCCTCGTCACCGACCTCAACGCCGGGAAAGTCGATTGGCTCGTCATCCTCAATGCCAATCCGGTTTACTCAGCGCCCGCGGACCTCGGCTTCAACGAAAACCTCCTCGACAAGGCCAAGGTCGTCGCCCACATCGGCTCGCATTACGACGAGACGGGCCGTGTCTCGCAATGGCACATCCCGGCCGCTCACTACCTTGAGTCATGGTCTGATGCACGCGCTTACGACGGCACAGTCTCGATCGTCCAGCCCATGATCGAGCCGCTCTGGGGCGGCGTTACCGCGCATCAGGTTCTTCAGACGCTCCTTGATAACCCGCGCCTCAGCGCCTACGAAGCCGTCCGTTCCACACAGAAGGACAACATCAAAGGCGACTTCGAAACCGGCTGGCGCAAAGCGCTCCACTCCGGCTGGATCGACAACACTGCGTACGCTTCGGGTGGAGCGGCCAAATCAGAAATGCCAAAGATTCCGGCCCCGAACGCAAAAGACCAGCTCGAAATCATCTTCCGTCCCGACCCCAACGTCTACGACGGCCGCTGGTCTAACGTTGGGTGGCTCCAGGAACTTCCAAAGCCGGTAACGAGCCTGAGTTGGGACAACGCCGCAATCTTCTCTGGTTACACGCGCGAAAAGCTCAACGCTGAAGAAGACGACATCGTCGAGATCAGCGCAGCTGGCGGCACGGTGAAAGCTCCGGTCATCGCTGCTCCCGGCCATCCCGACAACTCCGTCACCGTTTACCTTGGATATGGTCGCGAAGCCGCAGGTCGCGTTGGTTCCGGCATGGGCTTCAGCGCATATCGCGTGCAGTCTTCATCGAATCCCTTTGTCGCCACCGGCTCCGTAAAGAAGTTAGATGGCAAGTGGGGCATCGCCGTCACCAAGAGCCACTATCAGGATCATCGCGGCGCCAACCTGACGGAGCACGGCAACCAGAATTGGTCCCTGGAAGCTGTCGAAGCAATTGGGCCGCGCGCCATCATCCGTTACGCCACGCTCGAAGACTTCAAGTCGAATCCCAACTTTGCGCACGAGGGTGAAGGCAAGGAAACTCCTGAACCCGACACCACACTATTCCCCAATTGGCCGTACCCCGCCAATAAGTGGGGCATGTCGATTGACATGAATAGCTGCACCGGTTGCAATGCCTGCATCATTGCCTGTTACGCCGAAAACAACATTCCCGTGGTCGGGAAGCAGCAGGTGCGCATTGGCCGCAACATGCAATGGCTTCGCATTGATGCCTACTTCGAAGGGGACCTTGCTGCTCCGCGTGCTCACTTCCAGCCGATGACCTGCCAGCACTGCGAAAACGCCCCGTGCGAGCAAGTCTGCCCCGTCGGGGCAACGGTGCACACGCCGGAAGGCCTCAACACCATGGTGTACAACCGGTGCGTGGGCACCCGCTATTGCTCCAACAACTGCCCATACAAGGTGCGCCGCTTCAATTACCTGCTCTACTCCGATTACGAAACCGACAGCCTTAAGCTGATGCGCAATCCTGATGTCTCGGTTCGTTCGCGCGGCGTCATGGAGAAGTGCAGCTACTGCGTCCAGCGCATTAACGCTGCAAAGATCGAAGCTGACAAGGAAAACCGCGAGATTCGCGATGGCGAAATTGTCACCGCCTGCCAGCAGGCGTGCCCGGCTTCGGTCATCACCTTCGGCAATCTCAACGACAAGAACAGCAAGGTGGCAAAGCTCAATCAGGATAAGCGCATGTATCAGGTTCTCGCCGACCAGAACACGCGCCCCCGCACGCGCTACCTCGCGGAAGTTCTGAATTTTAATCCTGAAATCGAACAGAACCCGGTGGAGCACTCACCGGAAAAGGGTTGAGTCACGATGGCGACCAGTGAAATAAGAAAAGGCGACCCTGGCATCGATCCCGCAACCGGAGAATTCCGCGTTATCGGGCAGGGCGAGACCTTTAAGTCGGTAACAGAAAAAATTTCGCGCATTGTGCTCACCCCGCATACGCCGCTCGGCTGGTTGGCGTTCTTCGGCATCGCGGGAGCGGGCGCAACCGTGCTGCTCGTTGCCGTTACGTGGCTCTTCCTTAAGGGCGTCGGTATCTGGGCAATCACGCAGCCGGTGGCCTGGGGCTTCGCCATCATCAACTTTGTCTGGTGGATCGGTATTGG
>Ga0068855_100003008_pt1 | contig 20620 bp, 13 predicted proteins | sample KBSCornC52_FD_66592 | JGI IMG/M metagenome (GOLD analysis project Ga0068855, IMG submission 66592) | Corn rhizosphere microbial communities from Kellogg Biological Station, Michigan, USA - KBS Corn C5-2 | ecosystem: Host-associated > Plants > Roots > Rhizosphere > Soil ...
CCTGCGCCTGCGCCTGCGCCTGCGCCTGCACCCGCACCCGCACCCGCACCCGCACCCGCACCTGCGCCGGCCCCATGCGACCTCCCCACGAGCTTTTCATGGCACTCGACACCGCCCCTGATCGCGCCCCGGTCCCCTGACTTCGTGTCCATCAAGGATCCGACGATCGTTCGCTACAACGACCGCTACCACGTCTTCGCCACGGTGTTCGACACGTCGAGGAATGCCTGGAGCGCGGTGTATTTGAACTTCAGCGATTTCTCGCAGGCCGGCAGCGCGGTGCAGGTGCCCCTGGCCGGCAAGCCCGTCGGCGATGCCGTGGCGCCCCAGGTCTTCTTCTTCCGGCCCCACGACAAGTGGTACCTGATCTCGCAGTGGGGCGCCAAGTACTCGACCAACACCGACATCGCGAACCCCGACGGCTGGTCGGCGCCCAGGCCCTTGCTCACCGGCGGCCCCCCCAACGCCATCGACTACTGGGTCATCTGCGACAGCGCGAACTGCCATCTGTTCTTTTCGGGCGACGATGGCAAGCTCTATCGATCCACGACGACCCTTGCCGACTTTCCCAACTTCTCCGGCTACGAGACGGTGATGTCCGATCCCGTGCCGGGCAGGCTGTTCGAGGCGAGCAACGTGTACAAGATCGCTGGCACCGGGAAGTACCTGCTGCTGGTCGAGGCCTACGGTCCCCGCTACTTCCGTTCCTGGACCGCGACGAGCCTGGGCGGCCCCTGGACACCCTTGGCCGACCAGCAGTCCGCACCGTTCGCAGGGGCGTCCAACGTCTCCTTCGACGGCGCGGCCTGGACGCGCGACATCAGCCATGGCGAGATGATCCGGGCCGGCTACGATGAAACGCTGGCCATCGATCCTTGCAACATGCAGTTCCTGTACCAAGGCGTGGATCCGGGTTCGACGGCGACCTACGACCACCTGCCGTATCGCCTCGGCGTCCTGCGGCAACGGTGACAAGCCAGCGAACTCGCCCAGGGCCGCGAGTACGCGCGGGGCGGCGGGGCCGGCAGGACGCGGACCACCCGCCCAAGCGAGGTGCTACAGTCCGCCGCGCCGGGATACGTCCACGGCAGCGCCACGCCGGTACAGAGCACCCGTGCCCACTTCGAAGCCGAAATCACCTCCCGCACCGCCGCCGGCGCCGCCACGGCGCCGCGGGAATGCGCCCACGCTGGTCGACGTCGCACGCGCTGCAGGCGTGTCGGAGATGGCGGCCTCGTCCGCCCTCAACGGCGGGCGGCGCGGGTCGGCGCGTGTCTCGACCGAAACGCGCGAGCGCGTGCTGGCCGCGGCCCAGCGCCTGCGGTACCGGCCGAATGCCACTGCGCGCGCGCTGGCGAGCCAGCGCACCAATGCCATCGGTTTCGTCGCCAACTTCCTTGGCGAGGAGCCGAATCTGTACTTCCTGGAAGTGTTCAGCGGCGTCATCCAGGGCGCCGCGTCGGCGGGGCAGACGGCCGTCGTCTTCACGCTGGGCAACTGGGCCGACGCGCCCACGCGCATCCCCGCGTTCTGCGACGGCCGGGTCGATGGCCTGATCCTGCTCGGTCCGCGCCTGCACGGCGACCACCTGTCGTGGTGGCCGCAGCACACGCCCCTCGTGTCGGTGCATGCCGATCCGCTGGTGGACGGCATGGTCAACATCGAATCGGACGACGAGGCGGGCGCCCACGCGATGGTCCGCCACATGCTCGCCCTCGGTCATCGGCGCATCCTGCACGTGGGTGGGCCGCCGGGCATGTCGGGTGCGGACAGGCGCGTCGAAGGGTACCTGCGGGCCCACGCCGAAGCGGGCCTGGCGCCGGCGCCCGGTCACGTCGTTCGCACCCAGCTCAGCGCCGAAGGCGGCCGCGAGGCCATGCAGGATTGGCTGCGGCAGCATCGCGGCCGGCCATTGCCGGGGGCGGTATTCGGCTGCAATGACGCCATCGCCATCGGTTGTGCCGAAGCGTTGCGCTCGCGCGGATATCGCGTGCCGGACGATGTCTCCATCGTCGGCTATGACAACAACCTGATGGCGCGCGCGGTGCAGTTGGCGACGGTGCGCCAGCCGCTGCACGAGATGGGGCGCCTTGCCGTCGAGGTGCTGGTGCGACGCATCGACGCGCTTCGCCTCGGCGAGCCCGATGCCGGACCGGCCAACATCGTCCTGCCCACCGAGCTCATCTCGGGCACGACGCTGGCCGCGCCGCGGAAGTCGCGGTTGACCATCGCGTGAGGCCGCCGGCCCCGGTCCGCCCCCGCGGCGACCGTAGGTGTTTTCCTTGAGTCATTCATTCGGTGCTCGAACTATTATTCGGCACGGTTGATTTAGCGCCAAATCACGTCGAAAAGCTCCTTGCGGCCATCGGTCGCCCCAGTCCCATGTCCCTGCTCGCCAACCTCTCCTTCTGCATCGACAGCCTCCTTCGTGGGCGCGGCCGCACTGCGCTGGCCGCCCTGGCCGCGTTGTTCATCGCCGTCACCGCGCCGGCCTTCGGACACGAGACCTTGAAGCTGGATGCGCCCAAGCCGCCGCTCGCGCTCACGCCGCCGATGGGCTGGAACTCGTGGAACAAGTTCGGCTGCGACATCAACGAGGCGCTGGTGCGCAAGCAGGCCGACGCCATGGTGGCCTCGGGAATGAAGGCGGCGGGCTACCGATACATCGTCATCGACGACTGCTGGCAGAAGACCCGGGACGCGGACGGCAACATCGTCGCCGACCCCGAGCGCTTCCCGGGCGGCATCAAGGCGCTGGCCGACGAGCTGCACGCCAAGGGCCTGAAGTTCGGCATCTACTCGGATGCGGGCGTGCTCACCTGCGGCGGGCGCCCGGGCAGCGCAGGCCACGAGTTCCAGGACGCGCGGCAGTACGCGAAGTGGGGCGTCGACTACCTCAAGTACGACTGGTGCCACACCGGGACGCGCGATGCCGAGGCGGCCTACACGATCATGGCCAAGGCGCTGCGCGAGTCCGGGCGCGACATCGTCCTGTCGATCTGCGAGTGGGGCAACAACCACCCCGAGCGCTGGGCGGCCCCGGTGGGCCATCTCTGGCGCACCACGGGCGACATCTTCGACGGCTGGAAGGGCACGAAGGACTGGTCGCACGGGATGGTCGACATCCTCGACTTCCAGGTGGAGCGCTGGCACGACTCGGCGCCGAATGCCTGGAACGATCCGGACATGCTGGAAGTCGGCAACGGCGGCATGACGACCACCGAGTACGAATCGCACTTCTCGCTGTGGGCGATGCTCGCGGCCCCGCTGATCGCAGGCAACGACCTTGCCGCCATGAGCGCCGACACGCGCCGGATCCTGACCAACGCCGATGTCATTGCCGTGGACCAGGATCCGCTGGGCGTGCAGGCGCGGCGCCTCTGGAAGCAGGGCGACCTCGAGATCTGGGCCCGGCCGCTGAAGGGAGGCGACGAGGCGGTGGTGCTGTTCAACCGCGGCGCGTCACCCGCGGGAATGGCTGTCGACTGGGACCTGCTCAACCTGCCCGCCGGGCTGCGGGCCGACGTCAAGGACTTGTGGAGCGGCAAGGTCACCCGGCGCGTACGCGGCAGCTTTGGTGCCACCGTGGCGGCGCATGGCGTGGTCATGGTTCGCCTCGCTCCGGCGCTCTGAGCGACGGCACGACATCGCTTGCGGACCGTCCCCGATGAACCACCTGTCCCATCGTCGCTTCCTGGCGGCGTGCGCCGTGTTGGCGCTTGCGATGACACCTGCGCATGGCGCGGACGTGACGATTGCTTCCCCCGATGGGCGAACTGCGTTGCACATCGCCGACGACGGCGCCTCCTTCAGCGTCACGCGGCGCGGAGAGTCCGTGATCGCGGCCTCGCCCCTCGGGCTGGACCTGGACGGCGAGCCGGTGCTGGGGGCGCTGGCGCTCGAGGCGCACACGGACGAGCGCGTCGACCGCAGGATCGCGCTCGTCGCGACGAAGGCAGCCAGCGCGCGTGATCGCTATCGCGGCGCGACGCTCGCCTTTCGTGAAGTCGGCGGCGGGCGGCACGTCCTCATCGACGCGCGGGCCTACGACGATGGCATCGCCTTCCGCTATCGGCTGGACGAGGCGGGCCCCGTGAGCGTGCGCAGCGAGCGAACCGCCTTCGTGCCCGCGGGCGATCCGTCGTGCCTGGCGGCGCCTGCCGATGGCGCCCACGAGGTCTCGTTCGAGCGCCTGCAGTTCTCGCAACTGAAGGAAGGCAGCCGCTACGACGTGCCCCTGGTCTGCGCGACGCCGTCGGGTCGCACGCACTACGCCATCACGCAGGCGCACCTGCAGGGCTACGCCGGCGCCTCGCTCCGGCGGGAAGGCGGGGCGCTGCGCGTGCAGTTGTCCGCCCTGCCGGGGCGGCCGGGCGCCGCAGTCGTCTCGACGAGCGGCCTCACGACGGCCTGGCGCGCCGTGCTGATGGCCGATCGCGCCGGCGACCTGATCGAATCGACGCTGGTCGGCAATCTCAACCCGGCGCCGCAAGAGGACTTCGCGTGGGTCAGGCCCGGCAAGGCGGCGTGGGACTGGTGGTCTGGTCCGCTGGAAGGCGTGAAGCCGGACATGGCGACCTACCGGCGCTTCATCGATTTCGCGGCAGAGTCAGGCTTTTCCTACTACCTGATGGATGCCGGCTGGTCCTGGGGCGCAGGGTCTTGCTGCGATGCGAGGCCCGAGACCGACGTCACCCGGGCCGCCGAAGGCATCGACATGCCGGCCCTCATCAGCTACGCCTCGCAAAAGGGCGTCGGCCTGTTGCTCTGGGTGCACTGGCAGCACCTGGCGCCGCGCATGGACGAGGTGCTCGACACCTATGCGCGCTGGGGCATCCGAGGCGTCAAGGTCGACTTCATGAATCGCGACGACCAGGAGATGGTGGCGTTCTACGAGCGCATCGCCGCGGCGACTGCGCAGCGCCACCTGCTGCTCGACCTGCATGGGGCCTACGTGCCGGCGGGCCTGCAGCGCACCTATCCCAACTTCATCACGCAGGAGGGTGTGCTGGGTGCCGAGTGGAACAAGATGGACCGGCGCGTCACGCCGCGGCACAACCTGATGCTGCCCTACACGCGGATGCTGGCAGGGCCCATGGATTACACGCCGGGAGGCTTCCACAACGCGACGCCGCAGACCTTCGAGCTGCGCGCCGTGCTGCCGCAGACCCAGACCACCCGCGGCCAGGCGCTGGCGATGTACGTCGTCTACGACAGCCCGCTGCAGATGGTCTCGGATGACCCGGATGCCTATCGCGACGCGCCGGGCTTCGACTTCATCCGCCGCGTGCCCACGGCCTGGGACGAAACGCGGTTCCTCCAGGGCGAGCCCGGCCGCGACATCGTGCTCGCGCGGCGCCAGGGACGTGTCTGGTATGTCGGTGCCATGGCGGCCGACGAGGCGCGCGCCGAGCACGTGTCGCTGCGCTTCCTGCCCGCCGGGAAGTACCGCGCCACCCTCTGGCAGGACGCCGATGCGCCGCGCACGGTGCGCCGCAGCGAGCGCACCGTGTCGCGCAGCGACGTGCTGTCCCTGGACCTGGCCGCGGCCGGTGGCGCCGCGGTGATCCTCGAGCCCATCCCATGACGGCGTGACCGGTCGGTGCAGCGGCACCGCACACCACTGCGAAGAGTTGCCGCCAGAGGTGACCATGCATGAAACCCCCGGAGACAAGCAGGTGAGACGGACGATTCAGCGCTCGATGTTCGAGGCCGGGCATTTCGCGGCGGCCTCGACGCCGTGCACGCGGTGCCAGCGGGACGCGCTGCTGGCCGGCGAGGCACCCGCATGACGCGCGCGATCCGCCGTGACGTGCTGCGCATGCTCGCGGCTGCACCCTGGCTGGGCGGCGCCGTGCTGCCGCGTCCGGCGCAAGCCGGCCCGCAGGCGCGCGCGCTGCAGACGTTCCCCCTGGCCGATGTGCGCCTGCTCGAGGGCCCCTTCCGTCGCGCCCAGGTGCTGGATAGCCGGTACCTGCTCTCGCTCGATCCCGACCGGTTGCTGCACGCCTTCCGCGTCAACGCGGGCCTGCCGCCCAAGGCCCCCGTCTACGGTGGCTGGGAATCGCAGGAGCCCTGGATCGGCATCCGCTGCCAGGGCCACACGCTGGGCCACTACCTGAGCGCCTGCGCGATGATGGGGGCGTCCACCGGCGAGGCCGCCTTCCGCCGCCGCGTGGACCACATCGTCGACGAGTTGCGGACGTGCCAGCAGGCCTCGGGCCAGGGCCTGGTCTGCGCCTTCCCCGATGGCGACGCGCAGTTGCGCAACGGCTTGGCCGGGCGGCCCGTCGCGGGCGTGCCCTGGTACACGCTTCACAAGGTCATGGCCGGCCTGCGGGATGCCCACGTGCACGCCGGCAGCGATGCCGCGCTGGCAGTCCTTCGCGGCCTTGCCGAGTGGATCGAGGACGCGGCGCGCCAGTGCGACGACGATCGGTTCCAGCAGATGCTGGGCGTGGAGCACGGCGGGATGAACGAGGTGCTCGCCGACCTGCATGCCCTGACCGGCGAGGCTCGCTGGTTGACGCTGGCCCGGCGCTTCTGCCACGAAGCCTTGCTCGACCCGCTGGCGGATGGCCGCGACCCGCTGGACGACTGGCATGCGAACACCCAGATCCCCAAGGTGGTGGGCTTCGCGCGCCTGCACGAGCTGACCGGCGAGGCGCGCTACGGCCGCGCGGCGAGCTACTTCTGGGGCCGGGTGGCGGGCGCGCGCGCCTTCGCCACCGGAGGCCACGGCGACGGGGAGCACTTCTTCCCCGTTGCGCAAGTGCGCCAGCACCTCGTTTCGGCCAAGACGATGGAGACCTGCGGCACGCACAACATGCTGAAGCTGACGCGCGCGCTGCTGCTGCGCGACCCGGAGCCGGCGTATGCGGACTGGTACGAGCGGGCGCTCGTCAACGGCATCCTGGCTTCGCAGGATCCGGACACCGGCATGGTGACGTACTTCCAGTCGCTGCGGCCGGGATACCCCAAGCTGTATTGCAGGCCCGAGCAGTCGTTCTGGTGCTGCACCGGAACCGGCATGGAAAGCCATGCCAAGTACGGCGACTCCGTCTGGTTCCACGATGGTGATGCGCTCTACGTGAGCCAGTACACCGCCTCCGAGCTGTGCTGGCGCGAGCGAGGTCTGCGGGTGCGCCAGGCCACGAGCCTTCCCGATGGCGAGCAGGCACGTCTCGTGGTGCACGCCGCGGCGCCGACGCCGTTCGCGCTGCGCCTGCGCCACCCCGCGTGGTGCCGGGCCATGACCGTCAAGGTCAACGGCACGACCGTGCACGAGAGCCGGGACGCCGGCCGCTGGGTCGACGTGTCGCGGCGCTGGCGCGACGGCGACATGGTCGACATCGCGCTGCCCATGCACCTGCATCTGGCGCCGCTGTCGGCAGCGCCCGACATCGTCGCGTTGATGTACGGCCCGCTGGTGCTGGCCGCCCGCATGGGCCGCGACGGCATGCAGCCGGGCAACGATCTGATCGTCAACGAACGCACCTGCGGCGACGTGCTTGCATTGCCCGAACCCGCGCCGTTGCCGCGTCTGGAGCTCGGGGGGCGCCCCCTGGACGAGGTCATCGTGCCGAGCGGCGTCGCATTCAACTTCCGTGTCCCGGCCGCAGCGGCCGGCGGGCGCGAACTCGAACTCGTTCCTTACCACCGCGTGACCCATGAGCGCTACGCCCTCTACTGGCAGCTCGCCTGAACAGGCGTCCCGCCGCGGCTTCGTCAAGGCCGCCGTCGCCGGCGGTCTTGCCGCACTGGGCGGCGTGCCGCGCCTTGCGGGCGCGTCCGCGGCAGCCGTCGACACCCGCGAGCCCGGCCTGCCTTTCCATGCCTGGGCGCTGACGCCCACGATGGGCTGGAACAGCTGGGACGCCTTCGGCGCCAGCATCACCGAAGCCGAGTACCTGGACAACGCGCGCGTCCTCGCCGCGCGCCTGCTGCCCGCCGGCTACGACGTGGCCACCGTCGACATCCAGTGGTACGAGGCCGGCGCCACGTCATCGTGGTACCGACCTTTCGCGCCGCTGGTGCTCGATGCCTTCGGCCGTCCGCAGCCGGCGGTCAACCGCTTCCCGAGCGCATCGGGGAATCTCGGCTTCGCGCCACTGGCGGCGCAGGTGCATCACCTGGGCCTGCGCTTCGGCGTGCACCTGATGCGCGGCATCCCGAGGCAGGCGGTGGGCCTGGAGCTGCCGATCGCCGCGAGCCGGTGGCGCTGCCACGAAGTGGCGGACGTCCGTTCGACCTGCACCTGGAACACGGACATGTGCGGCGTGAATGCCGACCACCCCGGCGCCTTCGACTGGTACCGTGCCTGGTTCGCCCAGCTCGCCGAATGGGGCGTCGACTTCGTCAAGGTGGACGACATCGTGGCGCCGGACTACCACGCGCGCGAGGTCGAGCTCATCCGGCGCGCGATCGATGCCACCGGCCGCCGCATCGTGCTCAGCCTGTCGCCAGGCCCGGCGGCCCTGGAGCAGGGATCCCACCTGCAGGCGCACGCCAACCAGTGGCGGGTCTGCAATGACTTCTGGGACACCTGGCCGCAGTTGCGCGACAACCTCGCCAACCTGGTGAAGTGGGCCCCGTACGCGCGCGCCGGCGCCTGGCCCGACGCCGACATGCTGCCGGTGGGCAAGATCGGCCTGCGCAATTTCGACGGCGACGGCCACGGCGAGCGTGACACGCGCTTCACCCGCGACGAACAGGTGCTGATGCTCACCGCGTGGACCTGCGCGCGCAGTCCGCTGATCCTGGGCTCCGACCTGCGCCGCCTCGACGCCTGGACGCTCGGCGTGCTGACCAATCCCGAGGTGCTCGCGCTGCAGCGCGTGCCGGGCAGCCGCGAGTGGCAAAGGACGCCGCAGGGATATCGCTTCGTCTGCAGCGCGGCGCAGGGGACCTGGGTCGCGTGGCTCAACACCAGCGATGCACCGTGGAGCGTCGGCCTGCCCGACTGGGCGCCCGATGCGCGGCGCGACTGCTGGGCACGTGCCGCCCTGCCCGCGCGCAGCCGCAGCCTCGTCGTGCCACCCCACGGCGCTCGCCTGGTGTCCTGTCAATGAACGAAAGACCCGACTTGAAACGCCGCGACTTCTTCGGACTGCTGGCCGGCGCATCGGCGGGCGCGCTTGCGGCGCCGGCCGACACCGCCCTGCAGCCACCTTCCGCCTTGGACGCCGCCGGCCAGTTGCGGGCCCTGCGCATGGATTCCGCGACGGACGGCTTCGCCTGGACGCGCGTCGCGGAAGGCGTGCAATTCAGGGTCGCGGGCGTGACCAAGAGCGCGCTGTTCTACGGTCCCGGCCTGGTGCGCGTGGCGGCCCACCTGGGCCACGCCTACACCGCCCAGCCCAGCCTGGTGGTCACGGGCCGCCCGAAACCGGTGGCCCTGGCGATCAGCGAAAGCGCCGGGACGCTGACCGTCTCCGGGCCGGCCATGCGGGTGACGGTGGACAAGCGCAGCGGTGCGCTCGCATTCTTCGGCGACCAGGGACAGTTGCTGACCCGCGAGCGTGACGTCGCGCCCACCGAGTTGCAGCGCGTCCAGATCGACGGCAGCCCGACCTACGCGCTCAGGCAGACGTTCACCCTGACGCCCGACGAATCGCTCTACGGCCTGGGCCAGTACAACGAGCCCTACATGGACTACCGCGGCTGCGACGTGTTGATGGTGCAGACCAACATCGGGATCGTGGTGCCCTTCATGGTGTCCACCCGACGCTGGGGCCTCCTGTGGGACGTCTATTCGAAGATGAAGTTCAGCGACCGGCCGGAAGGCGCCACCTTCGAGGCCGAGAGCGCACCGGCCGGCGCCGACTACTACGTGGTGGCGGGCGGGACCATGGACGGCGTGATCGCGGGCTACCGCGCGCTGACCGGTGCCGCGCCCATGTACCCGCTGGCCGCCTTCGGCCTGTTCATGAGCAAGGAACGCTACACGACCCAGCAGCAGGTGCTCGACGTGGTGCGGCGCTTCCGCGCGGATGGCTTCCCGCTCGACTACATCGTGCAGGACTGGCAGTACTGGGGCGGCGAGAAGGACGGCGCATGGGACGGCAAGTGGAGCGGGATGGTCTGGGATCCCGAGCGCTTTCCCGATCCCGCCGCCATGACGCGCGCCCTGCATGGCGAGTTGCACGCGAAGCTGATGGTCTCGATCTGGCCGTCGATCGGCAACGACACCGCGCTCGCGCGCGAGCTCGACGCCCAGGGCCTGCGGTTCGCGCCGCTGCACTGGATCTCCAGGCGTGCGCGCATCTACGACGCCTTCAGCGCGGCCGGCCGCCGCATCTACTTCAAGCATGTCAAGAAGGGCCTGCTGGACGTTGGCGTGGACGCCTTGTGGATGGACGGCACGGAGGTCGAGGTGGGCGGGGCGGCGCACGACCCGGGCGAGGTCGAAGCCGACATCAAGCGCCTGGGCCGCAACGCGCTCGGCGACTTCGCGCGCTACCTGAACGTCTACAGCCTGGTGACCACCCGCGGGGTCTACGAAGGCCAGCGTGGCGCGGGTCCCGGAGGCCGGCGCGCGCTCACGCTCACGCGCTCGGCCTGGGCCGGGCAGCAACGCTATGCGGCGCTGCCGTGGTCCGGCGACACCACGGCCTCCTGGGCCACGCTGCGTGCACAGATCGCCGGCGGCCTGAACGTCGGCATGGCCGGCCTGCCGTACTGGACCCAGGACACGGGGGGCTTCTTCGTCGACTTCGCGGGCGGCGAGCACAACCCGGCCTGGCGGGAACTCTACGCGCGCTGGAACCAGTTCGGGGTCTTCAACCCGGTGTACCGCATCCACGGCACCTCTGTCGAGCGCGAGCCCTATCTGTTCAGGACGCTGGATCCGGCGCTCTACGCGTCGTTGCGCCGCGCCGCGCAATTGCGCTATCGGTTGCTGCCCTACATCTATGCCCTGGCGTGGCGCAGCACGCAGGAGGGCTACATCATGATGCGCGGGTTGGCGATGGACTTTCCCGACCAGGTTGCGCTGCGCAAGGTGGACGACACCTACATGTTCGGTCCGGCGTTCCTGGTGCAGCCGATCACGCGCCCGATGTTCAACGCAGTGCTGCCACCGCCGACCACCGTGCCGCCCAGCCAGTTGCGCACGTCCGACGGCCAGCGGGGACTGGTGCTGGAGTACTTCGACGGCATGAACTTCGACAGGGCGGCAAGCCGCACGATCGACACGGTCATCGAACATCGCTGGCCCGACCCGCCGCTCGGCAGCGTACCGCCGGGCCTGTCCGGCCTGGTCCGCTTTTCGGCGCGTTGGACCGGCGAGCTCATCGCGGCCGAAAGCGGTGAGCACGAGATCGGCGTCGAGGGCGATGACGGGTTCCGCCTGTGGCTGGACGACCAGCTCGTCGTCGACGACTGGAACAACGGCGGCCCGCGCTTCAAGGGGCATCGCGCGACCTTGCGCGAGGGGCAGTCGCTCAAGCTCAGGATCGACTTCTACCAGGATGCGCATGGCCGGCTGCTGCGCCTTGCCTGGCGCACGCCCAGCCAGCAGCGCGAGCAGGCCGAGTTGCAGCGGCGCCTGGATCAGCGCCAAGCGACGCTCCTGCCCGCGGGCTGCGACTGGTACGACTTCTGGACGAACCGGCGCCATGCAGGCGGACAGTCCGTCGCCCGCGACTACGCGCTCGACGAATTCCCGCTCTTCGTGCGTGCCGGCGCCATCGTGCCGATGGGGCCCGCAGTGGCGTATGCCGGCGAACGTCGCGACGCGCCATGGGAGATCCGCATCCACCCCGGTGCCGATGGCCGCTTCACCTTGTACGAGGACGACGGGGACACCTACCGCTACGAGCGCGGCGAACGCGCCACGATCGCCCTGCGCTGGGACGATGCGCGGCGTTCGCTGCACGTCGGCGCGCGCCAGGGGCGCTACCCCGGCATGGTCACGCAGCGCGAGCTGCAGGTGCGCGTCGTGACGCCGCCAGGCCGGCCGGAGGCCGCGGCGACCGTGCGCTACGAGGGCCGCGCGCTGGCCTTGCAATTCGACCTCGGCGCGACGAGCGATTCGCCGGCGCCGGCATCCACTGACCCGACATCACCTCTTCCATCCCGATGACGACGATGACCCTCATGAAGAAGTCCGCGATACCCCTGCTGCTGGCCCTGCTGGCCGGCGCTTCCCACGCCGAAGTGCACCTGTCCGAGGTGTTCGGCGAACACATGGTGCTCCAGCGCGACCGCCCGCTCAACGTCTGGGGCAGTGCGACACCCGGCCAGACGCTGACGGTGGAAATCGGCGGCCGCCGGGCCCGCACGCGCGTGGGGACCGATGGCCGCTGGCGCGTCCAGCTGGCCGCGCTGCCGGCCGGCGGCCCGCATCGTTTGCGCGTCATCGGGGACCAGACCGTCGAGGTGGGCGACGTCCTGATGGGGGACGTCTGGCTGCTGGGCGGGCAGTCCAACATGGAATTCACGCTGGCGGGCACCGACACCGGCGCGCAGGAAGTCGCTTCGCCGCAGAACCCGCAGCTGCGCCAGCTGCGCGTGCCCTTGCGCGCCAGCGTGCGGCCCGAGGCCGAGATCGCCCCCGCGCCCTGGGTGGTGGCGGCGCCGGGCAAGGTGGGTGAATTCAGTGCGATCGGATACCACTTTGCACGCCAGATGCAGGCGGTGCAGGGCGTGCCGATCGGCCTGATCGACGCGGCCTGGGGCGGCTCCATGCTGGAGACCTGGGTCCGTCGTGACGTGGCCTTGCAGGACCCCGACCTCGCACCGGCGGTGCGAGCCCTGCCGGCCGACTTCGCCGCGTTCGGCAAAGCGCTGCGCCAACGCCTGCACGCCCGCGTGGCCGCATGGCAGCCCGGCCTGCCGCTGGAGGGCGTGGACGCGTCGCGCTGGTCCGCCGCGGCGGACATCGACGGCCAATGGCCCACGCTGCAGGCGCCGGCTCTCTGGGAAGACCAGGGCCTGGCCGAGCTGGATGGCGTCATGTGGCTTCGCAAGCAGGTGAATCTCAGTGCTGCGCAGGCGGCCGGCACGGCGGAACTGCGCCTGGCCAGGGTGGACGACTGCGACGAGGTCTGGGTCAATGGCCAGCGCGTGGGCGGCCAGTGCGGCTACGACAAGCTGCGCCAGTACACGCTGCCGGCGGGCCTGCTGCGGCCCGGCGCGAACTGGATCGCCGTCCGCGTGACCGATACCGGGGGCGGCGGCGGCATCTACGGCGACGTCGGCACGTTGCGCCTGGACACCCCGGCCGGCGCGGTCTCGCTCGCAGGTGCCTGGCGGGCGCGCGTCGAGCAGATCGCCGTGTCCGACCAGCCCAGCGCCAATGGCGCGCCGACCCTGGCCCACAACGGCCTGATCGCGCCCCTGCATGGGCTGGCGGTGCGCGGCGTGCTCTGGTACCAGGGCGAGAGCAATGCCGGGCGTGCCGCCGCCTATGCCGACGGCTTCAGGCGCCTGATCCAGGATTGGCGCGAACAGTTCGGCGACCCGGACATGCCGTTCCTCTTCGTGCAGCTGGCCTCGTTCATGCCGCTGGCCAGCAACCAGCCGGGGTCCGGCAGCTGGGCCGAGCTGCGCGCGAGCCAGGCCGCGGCCCTCGTGCTGCCGCACACCGGCATGGCCACGGCCATCGACGTGGGCGACGCGGACGACATCCACCCGCGCAACAAGCGCACGCTCGGCCAGCGCCTGGCCGCCGTGGCCTTGCATGAACTGGGCCTGCGCGCGGCGCCGGCGAGCGGGCCGCAACTGCTGGGCCACGAGGCCAGGGGCGGCGAGTTCCACCTGCGCTTCGGCGCCACGGCCGGCGGCCTGCGCACGGTCGGCGGCGCGGCACCGCGCGGCTTCTACCTGGCCGGGGCGGATCACCGGTGGGTGCCCGCGGAGGCCCGTGTCGAGGGCGACCGCATCGTGCTGCGCAGTCCCGCCGTGCCGGCGCCTCTGGCCGCCCGCTACGCCTGGGTCGACAATCCGAGCGAGGCCAACGTCATCGGTGGCGACGGCCTGCCGCTGCCGCCGTTGCGCACGGACACCTGGCCGCTGGAATCGGCCGGGCGTCATTACCAACCCTGAATGCGCGTGCGGCGCCACCTGCCGCGAGAATCGACGCATGCAGCGCCGCACACCGACCCCCCGCTTCCGAAAGGCCTTGATGCTCATGCTGGCGAGCTCAGTCTCCCTGTTGGCCGATGCCGCGCCCGGCCGGACCGATGCCGTTGCGGCCTGGCCCGAGGGCAGCGTGGCGCTGGCGGCCAGGCCCGTCGGCGTCGTCGAACGCGCGCCGGATGCATCCGGCTGGCACTACCGCTGGCCGGGCACCTATTTCGAGGCGCGCTTCGCCGGTACCGACGTCTATGTCGACCTCGGCGCGGGCGACAAGCATGCGCGCGTGTCGATCGACAGCCGGGAAGTGGCCGACCTGGTGCGGCCGCAGGCCCGCCTGCTGCGCATCCACGGCCTGCCGCACGCCGAGCACACGGTCCGCGTGGACATCGTCAGCGAGAGCGCCGACCGCGTGCAGACCTTCGGCGGCTTCGCCGTGTCAAGCGGTGCCGCGGCCCTGGTGCCGCGCGTGCGTGCTCGCGCGATCGAATTCGTCGGCGACTCGTGGACCGTGGGCTATGGCGCGGGCTCCGGCGCGCGCGAGTGCAGCGACGACGAGGTCTGGCGCAGCACCGACAGCTCGCTCGCCTTCGGGCCGCAGGTCGCGCGCCGGTTCGATGCGGACTATCGCCTCCTGGCGATCTCGGGCCGGGGCATGGTGCGCAACTTCTCCAACGGTGCCGGTGACACGCTGCCGCAGGCCTACGAGCGACTGTCGACGATCGCCGACGACTGGTCGCCGCAGCTCATCGTGATCGGCCTCGGCACCAACGACTTCTCGACGCCAGTCGGTCCTGCGGAGCCGTGGAAGGACGCGGCGGAACTGTCCGCGGCGTTCGAGAGGCGCTACGTCGCTTTCGTGCGCGCGCTGCATGGCCGCCATCCGTCGGCCCGCTTCCTGCTGATCGCCTCGGACGTCGGGGAGGGCGCCGCGGAGCACGCCGTGCGCCGCGTGCGTGCGCAGCTGGCATCGACCGGCCTGCTGGTCGGCGAGGTCGTCGTGCCGGGCCCGCTCACGCTGGACGCCTGCAACTGGCACCCCTCGCGCGCCGACCAGCAGCAGATTGCGCGACACCTCGCCGCGGCCGTCGAGGCCGTGATGCCGGACTGGCGCCCGTCGTCGCCATGAAGGCCGCTCGCGCCCGCCAGCGCGCGACGCGGCGCTGCCTGGCGTCGCTCGCCCTTGCCGCGTTGTCCGCGCCCGGCGGTGCGGCCGAGCTCGCCATCCAGGTCAACCAGATCGGCTACTTGCCCGGCGCCGCGAAGTGGGCGGCCATGCCCTCGACGGCGGTCGATACGTTCACGGTGCGCGACGCGGCATCGGGGCGCGACGTCTTGCGCGGCCATCTCGGGCCGTCGGTGGCGTGGGCGCCGGCCGCGGATACCGTGCGCCTGGCGGACTTCTCGGCGCTGACGCGCCCCGGCGTCTATCGCCTGCAGGTGGACGGCATGCAGGATTCGGCGCAGTTCGTTGTCGCGGCCGACGCGTATGCCGCGCTCGAGGCCGCAACCCTCCGCGCCTACTACTTCAACCGCGCCGGCATCGCGCTCGATCGCCGACATGCCGGCCCGTATGCGCGGCCCGCCGGGCATCCCGACACGCACGTGCTGGTGCACGCCAGCGCAGCTGGCGCGTCGCGCCCGGAGGGCAGTGCGATCAGCAGCCCTGGCGGGTGGTACGACGCCGGCGACTACAACAAGTACGTCGTGAACTCCGGCATCTCGGTGTACGAGCTGCTGGCCGCCTACGAGCACTTTTCCGGCTTCTTCAAGTCCTTGTCGGTCGGGCTTCCCGAGAGCGGCAACGGCGCGCCGGACCTGCTCGACGAGGTGCACTGGAACCTGGCCTGGATGCTGACCATGCAGGATCCTGCCGATGGCGGCGTCCATCACAAGGTCACCAACAAGCGGTTCGACGGCATCGTGATGCCGCACGAGGCGACCAGCGAACGCTACGTGGTGGGCAAGAGCACCGCGGCCACGCTGGATTTCGCCGCGGCGATGGCGATGGCCAGTCGCGTCTACGCACCGTACGACCGGGTATGGCCCGGGCTGTCCGGCCGCATGCTGGCCGCCGCGCAGTCGGCCTGGAAGTGGGCGCAGGCCCATCCTGCCGTGGTCTACCGCGAGCCGCCGGACATCCATACGGGCGAGTACGGCGACAGCCACCTCGACGACGAGTTCGCGTGGGCGGCCGCCGAGCTCTACATCGCGACGCACGACGACACCTACTGGACGGCGATGCACGCCGAGCGGACGCCCGCCGTGGTGCCCGCGTGGGGCGACGTCGGCGCGCTGGCCTGGATGTCGCTGGCGCAGCATCGCGCCGAGCTGACGCCGATCGCCGATCGCGCCCTGATCGAGAACCGCATCCGCTCGCTGGCCGGCGAACTCCTGGCGGACTGGCAGGACTCGCCGTACCGCCTGGGCATGCGCGACGGCGATTTCGCCTGGGGCAGCAACTCCGTCGTGTTGAATCGCGCGCTGTACATGATCCAGGCCTATCGCCTCGACGGCGATCGACGCTTCCTGGACGCGGCGCAGTCCGCGCTGGACTACGTGCTGGGGCGCAATCCGCTGGGAATGTCCATGGTCACCGGTTTCGGGACGCGTTCGCCGCGCCATCCGCACCATCGGCCGTCGATGGCGCGCGGCGATCGCGGGCCCGTGCCCGGTTTCCTGGTGGGCGGGCCGAACCCCGGGCAGCAGGACGCCAAGGGATGCAAGCTGCGCTATGCGTCTGCCGCGCCGGCGCTGTCGTACCTCGATGCGGACTGCGCGTTCGCCAGCAACGAGGTGGCGATCAACTGGAATGCGCCCCTCGTGTACGTCACCGCCGCGCTCGCGGTGTTGACACCGCCCGCGCGCTGAGCCGGCTTCTCAGGCGGCCACGCCGTCCGGTTCGCCGTGCGCGCTGCGTTCGTCGTGCGGAAACGGCGCGAACCAGGCGAGCAGCAACGGCGGGATCGAGGCCGCGAGCACGAACGCGAAGTAGGGCGCGTAGTGGTGGTCGAAGGCCGCGTAGACCCAGCCGCTGACCGACCCGGTGGCCCACTTGGTCATGGCCATGACGCCGGTGGCGAACGCGTAGTGCGTCATCTTGAACGGGCCTGGCGCGATCTGCTGCATCATGTAGAGCATCTGGCCGACCGAGCCCATGCCGAAGCCGAACTTCTCGGCGGCGACGATCGCGCCGATCCACATGACGTTGTCGGGCAGCGCGTGGCTCAGGTAGAAGTAGGTCACGTGCGGCACGTTGAGAACCAGCGCCAGCAGGAACAGCGAGCGGCGCAGGGTCAGGCGCGCGATCACGAACCCGCCGAGGAAGGCGCCGGCGATGAAGGCGACGGTGCCCACGGTGCCGTTGATGGCACCGAGCGCCTGGTTGTCCAGGCCCAGGCCGCCGGCGCTGCGCGGGTCGAGCATGAACAGCGGGCCGAACTTCTCGATGAAGCCCTCGCCGAAGCGGTAGAAGAACACGACGGCCAGCATCATCCAGATGTGCGGCTTGCGGAAGAACGTCACCCACGAATCGCGCAGGGCCGGCCACGTGGCGCCCAGGCCCCGGCCCTGCAGCGCGGACGGCGCGCCGGGCGGCAGCACGCGCAGGTGCCACAGGCCGAAGGCGCCCATCACCAGCGCGGTGCCGGCCATCACGGCCATCCAGCAGTGCACCCAGGACCAGCCCAGCCCGCCGTGCAGCCAGCCGGTGAGCGACACCAGCAGGCCCGACGCGATCACCGCGCCCAGGTTCCAGCACATGCCTTGCAGGCCGGCATAGCGCGCCTGGTCGCGCAGCGGCATCGTGGTCATGAACACGCCGTCGGCCACGATGTCCTGCGTCGCCGATGCGAAGCCGGTGATCCAGAAGAAGGCCAGCGACGCCGCGAAGAAGCCCGGCAGCGGCAGGCAGAACGCCACCAGGCCGAGGGCGGCCATCATGACGAACTCCATGCTGATCACCCACCAGCGCTTGGTGCGGAACGGCTCCAGCAGCGGCGACCACACCGGCTTGAGCACCCAGGGCAGGTACATCTGGGAGGTATACAGCGCGATGTCCTCGTTGGAGACACCGAGGTTCTTGAAGATGATCGCGGCGACCACGCCCACCGTCACGTTGGGCAGGCCCATCGCGAGGTAGAGGCTGGGTACCCAGGTCAGCGGCGAGCGGGCGGGAGCGGAGGTGGACACGGTGCGAAGGAGGGGGTTCAGGCCGGGAGGCCGTGGTAGACGAAGTCGCGCACGCGAACCTGGCCGGTGCCCGCGCTGTGCACGGCGATCTTCAGGCTCAGGAAGCCGCCGAAGACGTTGTGGTGCATGCCCGAAGTCTCCATCTGCCACGGGTGCTGCACCCACGGACCGTCGTCGAGTGCGTAATGGAAGGTGACGACGTGGTCGCGATTGCGCACGCGCACGCGCACGCGGCGCGCGGCGGCGGGCTGGCGCATCCAGCGCTGCTCCTGCCCGTAGTTGTACGTGGCCATCGTCGCGCCGTCGAAGCCGAGCCCGCAGAACATGCGCTCGTTGTAGAACAGCGTGAGGCCGGCCTGCGCGCCGCCCTCGGGCTCCAGCGTCACCTGGGCCTCGTAGCGCCTGTCGCCCACGAGCATCGTCAACGGCGACGCGTCGGCCGGCGTGCTGCCCTTGGCGGCGATGACCAGCGCGCGCGGCTCGCGGCGCGCGCGTTCCGCCTCGCGCGGGCCCGGCGCGAAGAACGTCCACTGGGTACCGAAGCGGTCGGTCGAGAAGTCGTCGGACAGCGCCGCGCCGGCCGGCCCGGTGGAGCGCGGCGCCGGCTTGCGCAGCGGCTTGGCGAGCGTGCCGCCGGCCGCGCGCGGCCAGCCGTCGGCCGTCCAGGCCAGCGGCTCCAGCAGCGTCTGCCGGCCGAGCGTGCGAAAGCCGTTCTCGTAGCCGTGGTAGACGAGCCACCAGTCCCCGGCCGGGCCTTGGACGGCCGTCGCGTGGCCGCGCGACCACCAGGGCTCGTCCGCGCCGCGCGTGTGCACGATGGGGTTGTGCGGGCAGTCGACCCAGGGGCCGTGGATCGATCGCGAGCGCGCCACGATCACCATGTGGCTGGTGGGCGGCCCCGAGGTGCCGCCCACCGCGGCCATCAGGTAGAACCATTCGCCGCGCCGGAAGAGCTTCGGCCCCTCGGGCGCGAACATCTCCACCACCCAGTCGGACGGGTAGCGCCACGGGTCATAGACGTGGGTGAGCTCGCCCACGGTCGACAGGCCGTCGTCGGCGAGTCCGATGCGCCGCACGCCGTTGAAGAACAGGTAGCGCTTGCCGTCCTCGCCGACCGCGTGGCCCGGGTCGATGCAGCCGTCGACGTGCAGGTCGATCGGCGCGCTCCACGGGCCGCGGATATCGTCGGCGTGGATGACGAAGATCGACTGGCGGTCGCCCGGGTTGGCGGGGATGTAGATGAAGTAGCGGCCGTCGTGCTTGACGAGGTCCATCGCCCACACGGTACCCAGCGGGCGCGCGAGCGCCGGGCCGATCGGCGTCCAGTTCACCAGGTCGCGCGAGTGCCAGATCACCACGCCGGGGTAGGAGAAGAACGACGAGAACGTCATGTAGTAGTCGTCGCCGTCCTTGAGCACCGTCGGATCCGGGTGGTCGCCGGGGACGATCGGGTTCACGTACGTGCCGTCGCCGCGATCGGCGCGGCGCTGGCCTTCGGTGCCGCTGGCCGATGCAGCCGATGCGTTGGCGACCAGTTCGCCGCCGCCCAGGAGCGTGCCGGCCGCGAGCGTCTTGAACACGTCGCGGCGTGTCGTCGGTGTCATGCGCGCTTCTCTTAGACGGTGCCGCGACGCGCCTCGAGGCGCGCGCGGATCTCTGCCATGCGCCGCTCCGTCAGCGGAAAGCGCAGCGCCATGACCAACCCGATCAACAGCCCGACCACCGGGACGCTGGACAGCAGGATGCGGATCATGAGGATCGCATGCTCGCTCTGCACCGGCAGCTTCGCGTTGAAGCCGGTGGACTGCAGGATCCAGCCTGAGCAGAAGACGCCGGCCGCGATGCCGACCTTGGTGATCCAGGATTGGCAGGCGGCGAACGATCCCTCGCGGCGGGCACCGCTCTCGAGCTCGTCGGCGTCGACCACGTCGGCGATGATCGAGCCGGTCAGCACCCAGAAGCCCGCGCCGGTGAAGGCAACGCACCCGCAGGCGAGCAACTGCAGCGCGGGGTGTTCCGGGTCATAGAACCACCAGTCGCCGATGAACGCGGCGATGGCCATCGCCAGCACCAGGCACAGCGCGCGCGGCTTGCCGAAGTGGCGCGCGACACGGTTGAAGAACGGTATGCCGGCCAGGCCGAACGCCATGCCCGCCACGCCCATCTTGAAGTTCCACGCCGCGCCCAGCGACACGTCGCCCTTGCAGACATAGTAGACCGTCGCGTAGTAGCCCAGGGCGCTGACCATCGCGGTGCCGATGGCGTAGGCCAGCGCGATGGTCAGCATCTGGCGGAACGGGCGGAAGCGCAGCGTGCGCCAGAGGGTGTCGGCCAGCGGGATCTTCTGCTG
>Ga0068855_100003015_pt1 | contig 20600 bp, 19 predicted proteins | sample KBSCornC52_FD_66592 | JGI IMG/M metagenome (GOLD analysis project Ga0068855, IMG submission 66592) | Corn rhizosphere microbial communities from Kellogg Biological Station, Michigan, USA - KBS Corn C5-2 | ecosystem: Host-associated > Plants > Roots > Rhizosphere > Soil ...
TGGCTTCATGGCAATGGGGCCCGGGCTGGCTCGGCATGCCGGAATACATCCTGCCGAACCTGTCGCACGTGCTCAAGGAATCGGTGGTCATGTGGAACAACAATGACCTGCTGACCCACTTCGGCATCACGGCGATGGAAGTAGTGTTCGGTTTCCTGTTCGGTGCCTTGCTCGGCCTCGCGGTCGGTGTCGCGCTGGGTTTGTCGCCGCGCGCCGAAGCCATGCTGTCGCCGTACATCCTGGCCTTGCAGATCGCACCGAAGGTCGCGTTCGCGCCGCTGTTCGTGATGTGGCTGGGCTACACCATCTATCCGAAGATCATCGTCGCCGTCCTGATCGTGTTCTTCCCGATCATGATCAACGTGCTGTCGGCTGTTCGTACGGTGGACCCGGACATGGTCAACCTGGTGCGCACGCTCAACGCCGGCCGCTGGCAGATCTTCCATCTGGTTGAGTTTCGTTCGGCGTTGCCGGCGCTGTTCTCCGGCCTGCGCATCGCGTCGACCCTGTCCGTCATCGGCGTGACCGTCGGTGAACTGGTCGGCGGCAATCAAGGCCTGGGCTACCTGCTGGTCGACGGCGAAGGCCAGGGCAATACCGCCGCCGTGTTCGTCGCGATCTGCGCGCTGACGCTGATCGGTATCGTCACCTACGGCGCCGTGGTCTGGGCCGAACGCCGCGTGCTGCACTACCTGCCCAAAGTGCACACCAGCACGGTCTGATGGAGCGACGCGAGATGACTTCACATAACCAACTGCTGGCCGGTCGCCGCGTCCTGATCACCGGCGCAGCGCGCGGACTTGGTCTGGCCTTCGCCACTGCAGTGGCGGAAGCCGGCGCCAGCGTGGCGATGGCCGACATCCTGCAAGACACTTTGCATGGCGCGGTCGCCGATCTGCAAAAACGCGGGCTGAACGTCGCCGGCTTCACCGTCGACCTGGCCGATCCGCAGTCCATCGACGTCTGCGCCAAGGCATCGGTGCAATGGCTGGGCGGTCTTGACGGTCTGGTCAACAACGCCGCGATCACCAACTCGGGCGGCAAGACCACCGAGCAACTGGCGATCGACATGTGGGACAAGGTCATGGACGTCAATGTGCGCGGCACCTGGCTGATGACCAACGCCTGCCTGCCGGCCTTGCGCGAGTCGGGCCGCGGCAGCGTGGTCAACTTGTCGTCCGACACGCCGCTGTGGGGCGCCACCAATCTGTTGGCCTATGTCGCCAGCAAGAGCGCAGTGATCGGCATGACGCGCTCGCTGGCGCGCGAACTGGGCGGCGACAACATCACCGTCAACGCCGTGGCCCCCGGCCTGACGCTGGTCGAAGCCACCGAATACGTACCGAAGGAACGCCACCAGACTTACCACGACCGCCGCGCCATCCAGCGCGACCAGTTGCCGGAAGACGTCTGCGGCGCCGTGATCTTTGCCTTGTCCGATTTGTCCCGCTTCTATACGGGGCAAGTCATGGCCGTCAACGGCGGCTTCGTGATGAACTGATTGACTGAAATCTTCCCGACCTATCAAGGAGAAAAGAATGACCGACATGTCCGAACAAAACAAGGTCCAGCGCAGCTGGGACCAGCCTGAAGGCAGCAGCTTCGGCGACTGGATGGAATCGCGCGTGGCGCGCCTGTCGACGCGCAAGTACGACTGGGACGCGCTGAAGTTCCAGGCCGACTACGACCCGAAATTCCGCCGCGCGCAAATGCGCTACATCGGTACCGGCGGCACCGGTGTTGCGGTCGATACCAACGTGATTCCGTCGGAGCATTTCACCTTCTCCACCATGATCATCCCGGCCGGCCACGAAGGTCCGCCGCACCTGCATATCGATGTGGAAGAAGTGTTCTTCGTCCTGCGCGGCAAGCTCAAGCTGGTGCTGGAAAAAGACGGCGAGCGCTTTGAAACCATCCTGACCGACCGCGACGTCGTCTCGGTGCCGCCGGGCGTGTATCGCGAGGAAATCAACATCGGCGACGAAGATGCGCTGATGTGCGTGATGCTGGGCGCGAAGAAGCCGATAACGCCGACCTATCCGGCGGACCATCCGCTGGCGTCCATCAAGCGCGGCTGATCCACAGCAAAGAGCCCACCGGAAACCGACATGACTCCGCACGCACCCGCCTCCGTCACCTGCGCCGACACGCTGAAGGATTCCCTGAGCCTGCTCGAGGGCCGCTTCGCGGAAAGCACCGTCGATCTTGATGACGGCAGCATCGTCTCGTACCGCTCGTGCGGACGCGGTCCGGTGATCGTGCTGTTGCACGGCATCAGTTCGGGTGCGGCGTCGTGGCTGCAATGCGCGCTGCGCCTTGAAAAAGACGCCCAGGTCATCGCCTGGAACGCGCCCGGCTACGGCCGTTCGACCGCGCTGCCGCAGATGCAGCCGAGCGCGGCCGATTACGCTGCGCGGCTGGAGCTGTTCCTGCAAGCGCTGGGCGTCAACCACTGCCTGCTGGTCGGCCATTCGCTCGGCGCCATGATGGCGGCGGCCTATGTCGGTAAAGGCTACAAACGCGCTTCGCGCCTGCTGCTGATCAGCCCGGCGCGAGGCTACGGCAGCGAAGCCAAACAGGAACGTGGCCGGCAGATCGCGCAAGAACGTCTCGACGTGCTGCGCACCATCGGCGTCGACGGCATGGCCGAGCGCAGCCCGGCGCGCATGTTGTCGGCGCAGGCCGGCGACACCGAACGCGCCTGGGTGCGCTGGAACATCCAGTGGCTCAACCCGGCCGGCTACACGCAGGCGGTGCACATGCTGTGCGGCGACGCGCTGCAGGCGTATGCGCCCAACGGCATGCTGGGCCACTTGCCGGCGACGGTGTATTGCGGCGCCGAGGACGTGGTCACCACGGCCGACGACAGCCGCGAACTGGCCTGGAATTTGAATTTGCCGTTCCACCTGATCGACAATGCAGGCCACGCCTGCTACATCGAACAAGCCGGAGCGGTAGCAGCAGCGATACGTCACCAGCTCAGTGGTCATCTTTATCAACTTTCCTAAAACAAAAATCATGAACAAACCAGTGCTGCCAGAAGAAGAATCGCAAGAGAAATACCTCGTTCCAGGCCTGGAGCGAGGCCTGCGCCTGCTGTGCGAGTTCAGCCGCCAGGACAAGACCCTGTCGGCGCCGGAACTCGCGCGTCGCCTCGACGTGCCGCGTTCCACCGTATTCCGCCTGCTGACCACGCTGGAACGCATGGGCTTCGTCGAGCGCAACGACGGCGGCCGCGACTACCGCCTCGGCATGGCCGTGCTGCGCCTCGGCTTCGAATACCTGGCCTCGCTGGAGCTGACCGAGATCGGCCGTCCGTTGCTGGAACGCCTGCGCGACGAAATCAGCTACTCCTGCAACCTGGTCGTGCGCGACGGCCGCTCCATCGTGTACGTCGCCAAGTCGGTCACGCAGACTGCCTTCGCCAGCCACGTCAACGTCGGCACCCGTCTGCCGGCACACGCCACCGTGCTCGGCCGCGTACTGCTGGAAGACCTGACTCTGGCCGAACTGCGCGACCTGTATCCGGAAGATCACCTGGAAGTCTTCTCCAGCAATACACCCAAGACCGTGGTCGAGCTGTTCGACATGGTGCAGAACGACAAGCAACGCGGTTACGTGCTGCAGGAAGGTTTCTTCGAAACCAGCATCTCCACCATCGCCGCACCGGTGCGCGATCACTCCGGCAGGGTGGTGGCCGCGATGGGCGCAACGATTCCATCGCCGCACATCGAAAGCGACCAGCTCGACCTGATCGTCGTCAAGGTGCGCGACACCGCGAACGAACTGTCGCGCCTGCTTGACCATGCTCCCCAGAAGTCGGGCAAGGTCGTCAACATGTGGCGGGAGTAACAGCAATGAGCATGATTCAACTCGAAGGCAAAGTCGCCGTCGTTACCGGCGGCTCTTCGGGCATCGGCCTGGCGACTGTCGAGCTGCTGCTCGACGCCGGCGCGGCGGTCGCGTTTTGCGGCCGCAACCAGGAAAGGTTGCAACAGGTGGAAGCGCAATTGCGTGCGCGCTTCCCGCAAGCCAGATTGTTTTCGTCGGTCTGCGACGTGCTGTCGCAGGAGCAGGTGCAAGCCTTCGCCGCCGCCGTGGAAGAGAAGCTCGGCGCGGTCTCGATGCTGGTCAACAACGCCGGCCAGGGTCGCGTGTCGACCTTCGCCGATACCGAAGATGCAGCCTGGACCGAGGAACTGCGCCTGAAGTTTTTCTCGGTGATCTATCCGACCCGCGCCTTCCTGCCGCAACTGCAACGCATGAGCGCCGCCCATGGCGAAGCCGCCGTCGTTTGCGTCAATTCGCTGCTGGCGATCCAGCCCGAGCCGCACATGGTGGCGACCTCGGCCGCGCGCGCCGGCATCCATAACCTGGTGCGCTCGCTGGCCACCGAATTCAGCACACACAAAATCCGCGTCAACGGCATCCTCATCGGCCTGGTCGAATCCGGCCAATGGCGTCGCCGTTACGAGGCGCGCACCGGCGCCGACCTCGAGCTGTCCTGGGAACAATGGACCCGGGCGCTGGCGCAAAAAAAGAATATTCAACTCGGCCGTCTCGGCCATCCACAGGAAGCCGCGCGCGCGATCGTTTTTCTCGCGACGCCGCTTTCTTCGTACACAACAGGCAGCCACATCGATGTTTCAGGAGGACTTTCCCGCCATGCCTAAGCAAAACCAACCCACAGAACAAGTCACAGTCGGCTGCGCCATCGCCGCTTTCCTCGAACAATGCGACGTCAAGGCGGCATTCGGTGTGATCTCGATCCACAACATGCCCATCCTCGACGCCTTCGGCGAGCGCGGCAAGATCCGCTTCATCCCGGCGCGCGGCGAAGCCGGCGGCGCCAACATGGCTGACTCGTATGCGCGCACCACCGGCGGCCTGGGCGTCTGCCTGACCTCCACCGGCACTGCCGCCGGCAACGCCGCCGGCGCCATGGTCGAAGCACTGACCGCCGGCACGCCGCTGCTGCACCTGACCGGCCAGATCGAAACGCCTTACCTCGACCAAAGCCTGGCCTACATCCACGAAGCGCCGGATCAGTTGTCGATGCTGAAAGCGATCTCCAAGGCCGCCTTCCGCATCCGCAGCACCGAGACTGCCATCAGCACCATCAAGCTGGCCGTGCAAACCGCACTGACGCCGCCGATGGGCCCGGTCAGCGTCGAGATTCCCATCGACATCCAGGCGGCGCTGATCACTATGCCGTCCGATCTGCGTCCGCTGCCGATCGCCGTGCAGGCGCCATCCGAACATGCGCTTGATGAACTGGCCGATCGTCTTTTGAAAGCCAAGCGTCCGCTGCTGTGGCTGGGCGGCGGTGCGCGCCAGGCCGGCAAGCAAGTGCAGCGTCTGCTCGCGCTCGGCTTCGGCGTGGTCACCAGCACGCAAGGCCGCGGCATCGTGGCGGAAGACGATGCGCGCTCGCTCGGGTCCTTCAACCTGCACAAGCCGGTCGAAAATTTCTACCAGACCTGCGACGCCGTCGTCGTGATCGGCTCGCGCCTGCGCGGCAACGAAACCCTGAAATACGAACTGAAACTGCCGCGCCCGCTGTACCGCATCGACGCTGATCCGTCGGCCGAAGGCCGCTGCTACAACAGCGACCATTTCGTCTGCGGCGACGCGGCGCTGGCGCTGGAAGGCCTGGCGGATCGTCTCGAAAAACGCAAGAGCGCCATCCAGATCGATCCTGCCTTCATGGGCGACCTGCAGAAGGCGCGCGATGCCGCCGTCGCCGGCCTGGTCGACGGTCTCGGTCCTTACAGCGCCCTGGTCGAGCAAGTACAAAAAGCCGCCGGCCGCAAGTTCAACTGGGTGCGCGACGTCACTGTCTCGAACAGCACCTGGGGCAATCGCTACCTGCGTATTTTTGATCCGCTGGCCGGCGTGCACGCACTCGGCGGCGGCATCGGTCAGGGCCTGGCAATGGGTATCGGCGCCGCCATCGGCGCAGCGGTCACCGCCTCCGGCAAGAAGACCTTCACGCTGGCCGGCGACGGCGGCTTCATCCTCAATCTGGGTGAGCTGGCGACTGCTGTGCAGGAGAAGGCCGACATGGTCATCGTGCTGATGAACGACAAGGGCTACGGCGTCATCAAGAACATCCAGGACGTGCAATACGGCGGCCGCCGCCACTACGTCGACCTGCACACGCCGGACTACGCGCAGCTGTCGCAGGCGCTGAGCCTGCGCCACACCCGCGTGAGCAATCTGGCCGACGTCGAAGGCGCGTTGAAGACGGCGTTGTCCGAGTCCGGTCCTTTCCTGCTCGAAATCGACATGCTGACCATCGGCAGCTTCAAGACCGCCTTCGCCGGTCCGCCGGTGACGGAAAAAGCGGCAGCGGAAGCCGCCGCAGCGTCCATCGCCACAAGCAAAACTGCAGCTACCGTAGCCGTCTGAAGAAACTGAGGAGAAACCCATGTTGCATGTTTCGATGATCGGTTGCGGCGCCATTGGCGTCGGCGTGATGGAGCTGCTGAAAAGCGATCCGGAAGTCGCCTTCGATGTCGTCATCGTTCCGGAAGCGAACATGGCGAACGCCCGCACCGTGGTGTCGTCGCTCGCTCCCAAGGCGCGCGTCGAGACCCGTCTCGGCGACGACCGTCCCGACCTGCTGATCGAATGCGCCGGCCACCAGGCGATCGAAGAGCACATCATCCCGGCGCTGCTGCGCGGCATCCCCTGCATGGTGGTGTCCATCGGCGCGCTGTCGGAGCCCGGCCTGGTCGAAAAGCTGGAAGCCGCCGCACGCGAAGGCAAGACTCAGGTGCAATTGCTGTCGGGCGCGATCGGCGCCATCGATGCCTTGTCGGCGGCGCGTGTCGGCGGCTTGGAGTCGGTGGTCTACACCGGCCGCAAGCCACCCCATGCGTGGAAGGACACGCCGGCCGACGGACCTTTCGACCTCGCCAACCTGACGGTGGCGACGGTGATCTTCGAAGGCACCGCACGCGAAGCCGCGCGCCTGTATCCGAAGAATGCCAACGTCGCGGCGACCTTGTCGCTGGCAGGCCTTGGCCTCGATCACACGCAGGTGCGTTTGTACGCCGATCCGGGTGTGACGGAAAACGTGCATCACGTCGAAGCCAAGGGCGAGTTCGGCGGCTTCGAACTGACCATGCGCGGCAAGCCGCTGGCGGCCAATCCCAAGACCTCGGCGCTGACCGTATTCAGTGTGGTGCGTGCGCTCGGTAATCGTGCGCATGCGCTGTCCATTTAAGTGACGTGAACAAGCAATCATGACCGAACTGAATCTCAATGAAACACTGCCGATCTGCGTTGCAGGTGAATGGCGTCTGGGCGGCGGCGACCGCTACGCCACGCTGTATCCGGCCACCGGCGAAGCGGTTGCTTATCTGAATGCCGCCAGCGTGGCCGATGTCGAAGAAGCCATCGTCGGCGCCGACAAGGCCTTCCGCACCAGCGGCTGGGCGCAAAAGAAACCGCATGAGCGCGCCATCGTCCTGTACCGCGTCGCGCAACTGATCCGCGAACGCGGCGAAGCGCTGGCGCAACGTCAGCGTCTCGACAACGGCAAGCCGATTACCGAGACGCGCAATCTGGTCGGTAGCGCTGCTGCCACGTTTCAATTTTTCGCCGCCGCTTGCGAAACATTGGAAGAGACCATCACGCCGATGCGCGGCGACAACCTGACCATGAGCGTCTACGAACCCATGGGCGTGGTCGCTGCGATCACGCCGTGGAATTCGCCGATCGCCAGCGAAGCGCAAAAGATGGCGCCCGCACTCGCGGCCGGCAACGCCGTGGTGGTCAAGCCCGCCGAAGTCACGCCGCTGATGGCGCTGGAACTGGCGAAGATCTGCGAAGAAGCCGGCGTGCCGAAAGGCATGATCAGCGTGCTGCCCGGCAAGGGCTCCGTGATCGGCGACGCCATCACGCTGCATCCGCTGGTCAAGCGCGTGTCCTTCACCGGCGGCACCACCACCGGCAAGCACATCGCCCATATCGCCGCCGACAAGATGATGCCGGTCTCGCTGGAACTGGGCGGCAAGTCGCCGACCATGGTGTTCGACGATGCCGACCTCGACCACGCCGTGGCCGGCGTGCTGTACGGCATTTTCAGCAGCTCGGGCGAGTCCTGTATCGCCGGTTCGCGCCTGTTCGTGGCGCGCAGCATCTACGACAGTTTCATGGAACGCCTGGCCGCAGGCGCCGCAGCCTTGCGCGTCGGTGATCCGGCCGATGAACGTACCCAAATGGGCCCGCTGATCACCGCGCGCCATCGCGAAGGCATCGAGTCCTACGTCTCCATCGGCGTCGCCGACGGCGGCCGCATCCGCACCGGTGGTACGCGTCTTGCAGGCGATCAGTTTGCACGCGGTTACTACTACGCACCGACCATCATCGAAGGCGTCACCAACGACCAGCGCATCTGCCAGGAAGAAATTTTCGGACCGGTGCTGGTGGCGATGCCGTTCGATAACGAAGAGGATTTGATTGAACAAGCCAACGACAGCGTGTACGCGCTGGCGGCCGGCATCTGGACGCGCGACTACAAGAAGGCCTGGCGTTTCGGCCGCGCGGTGCAAGCCGGCAATGTGTGGATCAATACGTATAAACAGTTTTCGATTTCGACGCCCTTCGGCGGCTGGCGCGACAGCGGCCTGGGACGCGAAAAAGGCCGCCTCGGCATCCTGCAATACATGGAGCAGAAGAGCATGTATTGGGGATTGAATGAAAACCCGTTGCCGTGGGCAGGCTAAGTTCAAGGAGAAGCAAATGGCTGGAATTGACGTACTAGGTATCGACGAAATCACTTACGGCGCGGACGACATGCCCGCCTGCCGCCAGTTCTTCCTCGACTGGGGCATGACGCTGGCGCAGGAGAGCGCCGAGGCGCTGGTGTTCGAATCGCAAAACGCTTGCCGCGTGATCGTGCGCAACAGCGCCGATCCGACTCTGCCGCCGGCCATCGAAGCCGGTCCGACGCTGCGTGAAGTGGTGTGGGGCGTATCCGCCGCCGAGGTGTTGCCGAAATTTGCAGAACGCGTCAAGGACTTGCCCGGTTATTTCAATGACGGCAAGCGCGTCGGCTGCACCGATCCGAACGGCCTGGCCGTGAGTTTTCAGGTTTCGCAAAAGCGCGACGTCAAGGTCGAGTGCGCCACCATGAACACCTGGAACGAAAAGAACCGCATCAATCAACGCAGCCCGGTCTACGACCGCGCCTCGCCGATCGAAGTCGGCCACGTGGTGTTCTTCGTCAAGGACGTCAAGGCCTGCGAAAAATTCTACTGCGAGAACTTCGGCTTCGTGCCGTCCGACCGCTATCCGGAACGCGGCGCTTTCCTGCGTTGCGCCGACGTCGGCGGCCATCACGACATCTTCCTGCTGCAACCGCCGGAAGCGCGTTCGGGCCTGAACCACGTCGCCTTCACCGTGCGCGATATCCACGAAGTGTTCGGCGGCGGCATGCACATGTCGCGCAAGGGCTGGGATACGCAACTGGGCCCGGGCCGTCATCCGATCTCGTCGGCGTATTTCTGGTACTTCAAGAACCCCGCCGGCGGCCTGATCGAGTACTACGCCGATGAAGACCAGCTTGACGCCGACTGGGAGCCGCGCGATTTCGAACCGGGTCCGACCGTGTTCGCCGAATGGGCGATTGACGGCGGTATCGACGGCAACACGCGCCGTCAAAAAAATGCGCAAGGGCCGACAGGAAAATTCCTGACCGACCGTCAGCCGACCCACAAGTAATCGGAGCAAGTCACATGTCTTCTTTCAAAATCGGCATCCTCGGCGCGGGCATCGGCGGCCTCACCGCCGCCATCGCGCTGTATCGCGCCGGCCACGACGTGGTCGTGTACGAACAGTCGAAACAATTCCTGCGCGTCGGCGCCGACATCAACCTGACGCCGAACGCCGTGCGTGCTTTGGATGGCCTTGGTATCGCTGAAGCGGTACGCCGCACCGCCGCGCGTCCCACCCATCGCATCAGCCGCACCTGGAACACCGGCGAAGAAACCTCGCGCCTGGAAATGGGCGACACCGCCGAGAAGAAATACGGCGCACCGCAACTGACCATCCACCGCGCCGACCTGCTGGCGGCGCTGGCGGAAGTGTTCCCGGCCGAACGCGTGCAGTTTGCCAAGCGTGCCGAGACCATCACGGACGATGCACAGGGCATCACGCTGAGCTTTACCGACGGCACTACCGACAAGGTCGACCTGCTGATTGGCGGCGACGGCATCCACTCCGCCGTGCGCAGCGCCATGTTCGGCAAGGAAAGCCCGCGCTTCACCGGCGTGGTCGCCTTCCGCGCCGTGATCCCGGCCGACAGCGTGGCGCAGGTGCCGAACCTGCAAGCCTTCACCAAATGGTGGGGCCCGAATCCGGAAAGCCAGATCGTCACCTTCCCGCTCAACTGCGGCAAGGACATCTTCATCTTCGCCACCACCGCGCAGGAAACCTGGCACCTCGAATCGTGGACCACGCCGGGCAGCGTGCAGGAACTGCGCGACAGCTACGCAGGTTTCCATCCCGACGCCACTGCATTGCTGGATGCCTGCGACGAAGTATTGAAGACCGCACTGTATGAGCGCGATCCGCTGCCGCACTGGTCCAAGGGTCGCCTGACGCTGCTGGGCGACGCCAGTCATCCGATGATGCCGTTCATGGCGCAAGGCGCCGGCATGGCGATTGAAGACGCCGTGGTGCTGGCGCGCTGCCTGGAAAAAGTAGCGACTGTCGATGGCATCGATGAGGCCCTGCAAACCTATCAGGAACTGCGCCTGGAGCGCACCAGCAAGATCCAGATCGGCTCGCGCGGCAACAACTGGCTGCGCGAAGGCGGTAATGCGGATTGGGTGTACGGCTACGACGCCTGGGGTGTCCCGCTAGAAGTGGCAACTGATGCGGAAACGGTCTGAGGGTCTGAGTGATGAGCGACACCGACAACAAGTCCGAGCTGATGCTGCTGACCGTGCTGCTCAAGCACGACCAGTCCAAGAATCTGGAAGACATCCAGGCGCACATGAAGAAGGTCGGCTGGTGGGACCGTTTTCCCGTCGAAGGCACGCGCGTGGTGTCGTGGACCGTGGCCATGGGCCTGGGCCAGATCGTCACGCTGGAACTGCCGCCGGCCTTGCTGCCGCTGGTGAACGTGGAGCTGGAACGCTCCGCCTGGGGCGTGTTCCGCACGGAATGCTACCCGACTTACGATTTTGTACCTGTGCGTGAGCGTATCCGCGAGCGCGTCAAGAATGGAGGCCAATAATGGTTGCAACAGTCACAGAGGTTTATCTCAATCCCCATCAGGCGCGTCGTCGTGCGCCGACCCAGTATGAAGATCTGCTGGGCGATTCCATCGAGCGTGCCTATGGCGCCGGCATCACCGAGCTGGCGGCGCTGGTCGCGCACCTGAATCGCACCGGTCCCGGCTGTCCGTACAACAACGGCGTCTGGACCGAGGAAAATTATCAACAGGAAATCGCGCGTCTGGCTGCCTAAGCCGACAGTCCGCTTACCCTCAGGAGAATAGTCAATGAGAACGACAGCCAATGATCCGGTCGATGCGGTCCTCGCCGTTGGATTGAAAGATTTGTGGTATCCGATCTGCCCATCCGAATTCGTCGCCGAGCGCCCTGTGTCGCTGCGCCGTCTGGGCAAGAAGTTTGTGCTCTGGCGTGAAGCCAACGGCGCCTTGCACGCGCTGGAAGATCACTGTCCGCACCGCGGCGCGCCGCTGTCGATGGGCATCGCCATGGGCGACCGCATCGCTTGCGGCTACCACGGCGTGCAAGTGCGTTTCGACGGCGTCGTCATGAGCGTGCCCGGCAGCCCGGGCTGCAAACTGGAAGGCGCCAAAGCCACCCGTTCGTACCACGTCACAGAAGCCTGCGGCGCGATCTTCCTGTTCAACGCCAGCAGCGACATCGCCGAACCGCCGCCGCTGCGCCTGCCGGAAGAACTGACCAGCCCCGAGTATTCGAACTTCCTGTGCTACACCGAATGGAAGGGCGACTACCGCTACGTGCTGGACAACGTCATGGACCCGATGCACGGCACCTTCCTGCACAAGCAATCGCACTCGATGGCCGAAGGCGACAACACCGCCTCGTTCGGCATCCGTGAAACCGACATCGGCTTCGTGTTCGAAAAAGAAGGCCAGCGCGACGTCAACTTCGACTGGACCGAATGGGCCGACACCGATTTGCACTGGATGCGCCTGGCGATCCCGTATCCGAAGACCGGTGGCCCGGGCGGCAGCTTCGTCATTGTCGGCAGCTACACGCCCATCGTCGACAACATCGCCGCCGTCTTCCACTGGCGTTGCCGCAAGCTGACCGGCTGGCAAAAAGACACCTGGCGCTTCCTCTATCGCAACCGCCTGGAAGCACGTCACTGGAACGTGCTGGAGCAAGACCGCGCGGTGCTGGAAGTGATGGAGCCCGACGCCAACCAGCGCGAAATGCTGTACCAGCACGACATGGGCATCGTCCGCCTGCGCCGCCACATGCGCAGCCTCGCCAAGGAACAACTGGCGAAGGAAGAAGCGGTACAGGAAAACAAGTCGGCCAAGGCAGCCTGATCAATGACCACTGTCCAGATGCAGACTGTGAAGCACATCAAAACCGACAAGGTGGCCGAACTGGCCACCGCGACCTGGTCGAATTGCCTGGTGATCGGCAATGAGATTTCCATGTCGGGCATGACCGCGCATCCGGCTTCGCGCAACAGCGTGCTGTCGACGTATGAACAGACGCTGGTGGTGCTGGGCAAGGTGCGCGATCTGGTGGAGGCCGCCGGCGGCACGCTGGGCAGCATCTACAAGCTGGTGATTTACGTGAAGGACATCACGGACAAGGATGAAGTCGGTCGCGCGCGCCGCGATTTCTTCAAAGCGCCGCATCCATGTCCCTTCCCGTGTTCGACGCTGGTGGAAGTCAGCGGTCTGGTGTTTCCGGAATTGACGGTCGAGATCGATGCATTTGCGCGGCTCGACATCGATTTGCAGCAAGCAGTTTCCTGATTTGGATTTTTTATGAGCAGCTCTCTTCTTTCCGTTCGTGTCCAGGCCATGCGCTTTGAAGCGCAGGGCATCGTCAGCGTCGAGCTGGTGTCGCCCGAAGGCGCGCAACTGCCGGCATTCGAAGCCGGTTCGCACGTCGACCTGCACCTGGGCAACGGCATCGTGCGCAGCTATTCGCTGCTGAACGCGCCGGCCGAGCGCCATCGCTATGTGGTCGGCGTGCTCAACGACCGCAACAGCCGCGGCGGCTCGCGCTACGTGCACGAGCAATTGCGTGTTGGTGCGACGCTGACTATTTCAGCACCTCGCAACAATTTCCCGGTCGACGAGAGCGCCGCGCATTCGGTGCTGGTCGCCGGCGGCATCGGCATCACGCCGATCTCCTGCATGCTCAATTACCTGCGCGGCAAGGGCAAGTCGGCGGAGCTGCTGTATTGCGCGCGTTCGCGTGCCGAAGCCGCCTTTGCCAATGAGCTGTTGCAGCAGGCGGACGTAAGCAGCCACTTCGACGCCGAGAAAGGCACGCCGCCGGACCTGCGCGCTTTCCTCGCGAGCAAGCCGAAGGACGCGCATTTCTATTGCTGCGGCCCGACGCCGATGCTGAACGCCTTCGAAGCGATCTGCGCCGAACTCGATCTGCCCAACGTGCACATCGAGCGTTTCGCCGCGGCGGAAAACGTCGCAGCCGTGCAGGGCGATGAATACGTCGCCGAGCTGGCGCGCAGCAAAAAGTCGGTCACGGTGCCGGCCGGCAAATCGCTGCTGGATGCCTTGCTGGATGCCGGCCTTGATGTCGAGCACAGCTGCCGCGAAGGCGTCTGCGGCGCCTGCGAAACCAAGGTGCTCGAAGGCGAGCCGGAACATCGCGACGGTGTGCTGAGCAAGGCGGAGAAAGCCTCGAACAAGATGATGATGGTGTGCGTCTCAGGATGCAAAGGACGCCGCCTGGTACTCGATTTATGAGGAGCTTCCGATAAAGCATCGCTAGCCGCGTTGCGCCAACTTGCCGTGCATTCGCACTGTCTGCGTTGACGCGCCTTGCTATCGATACTTTCTCGAAACCTCTGTGTAGTGCTTAGAAATGCCCGCGCAAGCGCTGGGCATTTTTTTGAGCCCGAACATTTTTGTGGAACGTTGATTCATGGGTGAAACAAAGGCCTGATTCAACGCTCCGCGAACCTGTTCAAGGTCCGTAGCGAGAGGACCTTGAGCAGGTTACTAATTCACCTCTCATAGGCGCGGGGCAGATGAGAGAAGTGAACGCGGCGTCAGCCGTGCTTAATTGAAGGGGAGTTTTTCATGAAGAAGGTACTCTTTGCCGTCGCCGCCACCGGCTTCGCGGCAAGCGCATTCGCCCAGAGCAACGTGACGATTTACGGTAGCCTGGACGCCGGCGTGGCATACATCAACAACCTCGGCGGCGGTTCCGTCACGCGTGTGGATCAGGGCACCATGCAACCGGACCGTATCGGTTTCCGCGGTAGCGAAGATCTGGGCGGCAACCTGAAGGCCAACTTCCAACTGGAAACAGGCTTCTACACCGACACCGGCGCTCAGCCGACGGCCGGCAAACTGTTCAACCGCTACAGCACCGTCGGCCTGTCCGGCGACTTCGGCGCGGTGGTGATGGGCCACATGCCCGACATCGTGTTCGACTACGTGGGCAAGCTGTCCAACGGCTATCAACTGACCAACTGGTACCTGTTCCACCCGGGTAACCTGGACAGCCTGGCCAACACCTACCAGTCCGACAACGCCGTGCGCTATACCACGCCGACCTGGTCGGGCTTCCAGGCCAGCGCCATGTACGGTTTCGGCGAAGTGGCCGGCGACAGCGGCAACGGTCGCAACATCAGCACCGGCGCTACTTATACCAATGGTCCGTTGCGCGCAGCGTTCGCTTATTCCAAGCTGAACAACCGCGCCGCCGGCTATGCAGGCGCCTTCCTCTCGAGCGTCGGTCTGGGTACTGCAGCCACCGTCTTCAACAGCCTGACGACAACCGCCGGCGGTATCGGCTACACCATCGGCAACGTGCGTCTGAACACCGACTACACGCAGGTCAAGATCGCCTTGCCTACCGGCCGGACACCGAAACAGAAGAACTTCGATCTGGGCGCGGCATGGCGTTATGCAACAGCCGACACGCTCAACATCGGCTACAGCCTGTCCAAGCTGGAAGGCGCGCGCTGGAACACCGTCAGCCTGAGCAACGTGCATGCCTTGTCCAAGCGCACCGAGCTGTACGCGCAAGTGGCGTACCAACGTGCAGGCGGCGATGCGAAGTTCGCCGTCATGAACGGTACCGGTGCAGGCGGTTCGACTGGCGTGTCCGGTGGTTCCGGACAGATGGTTACAACCTTAGGCATGCATCACTCGTTCTAAGTCGCAGTCAATGTAGTAGTGCAACCCGGCGCCGACCGACATCCCGGCGCCGGTTTGTTTAGAACTCATTTCATCAATAGGCGTGAGATGCGTTCTTCCCAGAAAGGGCGCTGGCAAGGCGCGCGACGCGTCGCGTAGCGGTGCTACGCGCAAGGAGTGCAACGCGGCCAGCGCCCTTTCTGGGAAGAACCCGTAGGGAGCGGCCTGTTTGGGCGGATTGCGGCGTTACGAATCAGGGTCAAGACGGCCAGTCTTGACCCTGATTCGCGCCTTGCACTCCATCCCAAACAGGACACGCTCGCACTCACGCCTATTGATGAAATGAGTTCCAAGGGAAAGAAAAAGATGACTAATTTGAAACTTGGTACACGTCTTGGCCTGGCATTCGGGCTGGTGGTACTGCTGCTGATCGGAATCACCGGCCTCGGCATCCAGAGCCTCGGCGCCTTACATGACGGCACGCAGCTGATCGTGAAAAATCGTTACCCACAAGTGGTAGTCGCCAACGACATCGTGCTGCAGATCAGCGACAACGCCATCGCCATGCGCAACATCCTGCTGATCGACGATCACGATGCCTTGCTCAAGGAAATCCAGCGCATCGAAGACGGCGAAAAAGGCATCAACGCCAATCTCATTACGCTCCAGCAGATGCTGTCGAGCGACATGGGACGCAAGTCCTTCGGCGAAATCTCGGCGCTGCGCGCGACCTATGAAAAAGGTCAGAAGGAATTTCTCAAGCTGGCCGCCACCGGCGCCACCATGGATGCGTCGCAATTGCTGCTAACCTCCCTGCGCACCGACCAGCAGAATTACATCAACCGCGTCAAAGGTTTCATCAAGGGCGGCTCGATCGTGATGGCCAAGAGCAGTGTCGAAGCCAGCGACCTGTATCACAGCAAGACCGTCATCATGTTGAGCATGGCCGCCATCGCGGTGCTGCTCGCCTGCGGCTTTGCGTTCTGGATCACGCGCTCGATCACGCGTCCGGTCAATCACGCGGTGCAGGTGGCGCAGAGCGTCGCCGCCGGCGATCTCAGCAGCCATGTCGAAGTGAGCTCGCGGGATGAGATCGGCCAGTTGCTGCTGGCGCTGCGCGACATGAACGTCAGCCTCACCACCATCGTCTCGGAAGTGCGCACCGGCGCCGATACCATCGCCACCGCGTCGAGCGAAATCGCCACCGGCAACCTCGACCTGTCGAGCCGCACCGAGCAGCAGGCCGGTTCGCTGGAAGAGACCGCCGCTACCATGGAACAGCTGACCTCCACCGTCAGGCAGAATGCCGACAACGCGCGCCAGGCCAATCAACTGGCGGCGACCGCCTCCGAGGTCGCCACACACAGTGGCGCGGTGGTGGCACAGGTGGTCACGACCATGGGTTCTATCAGCGCATCCTCGCGCAAGATCGTCGACATCATCAGCGTGATCGACGGCATCGCCTTTCAGACCAATATCCTGGCGCTCAACGCTGCGGTGGAAGCAGCGCGCGCAGGCGAACAGGGCCGCGGCTTTGCGGTCGTGGCCAGCGAAGTGCGCAGCCTGGCGCAACGCTCAGCCGGCGCCGCCAAGGAAATCAAGGCGCTCATCGACGACTCGGTCGAGAAGGTTGAGATCGGCAGCAAGCTGGTTGCGCAGGCCGGCAGCACCATGGACGAGGTGGTCGCCAGCGTCAAACGCGTGAGCGACATCGTCGGCGAAATCAGCTTCGCCAGCCAGGAGCAAAGCTCAGGCATCGAGCAGGTCAACCAGGCCATCACGCACATGGATGAAGTGACCCAGCAGAATGCCGCGCTGGTGGAACAGGCCGCTGCCGCTGCCCAATCGCTGCAGGATCAGTCGGCCAATCTGGCGCAGGTGGTGGGCGTGTTCCGACTCAATTCTCAGGATGCGCCACGATTGGCAAAACCGGCGGGTCCGGTCGTTGCAGCCGCACCGCGCATTGCTGCGCCAGCCGTACGCAGGATTGCATCGCCCCGCTCTCCTGCGCCGGCACCGGCCAGAGCGGCGGTGCTGCCGGCAGCAGCTGGTGACGGCGATTGGGAAACGTTCTAAAGCTTAAGCAAAACGTTCAGGTAAAACGATTCTGCGGCCGCTCCAGCCCCAGATGCTGGCGCAGCGTATCGCCCTCATACTCGCGTCGGAACAAGCCGCGCTCCTGCAAGATCGGCACGACTTGTTCGACGAAATCGGTCAGCGATTCGGGCAGGTAAGCCGGCATCAGGTTGAAGCCGTCACAGGCGCCGCTGGCGAACCATTCGGCGAAGTTGTCGGCGATCTGCTCGGCGGTGCCGGCCACCACGCGGTGCGAGCGGCTGCCGCCGAAGCGCTTGCCGAGCTGACGCAAGCTCAGGTTGTCGCGCTTCGACATTTCCTGCACCAGCTTGTAGCGGCTCTGATTGCCGCGGATGTCTTTCAGATCCGGCAGCGGTTCATCCAGCGAATACACTGACAGGTCGTGGTTCATGCTGTCGGACAGTAGCGCCAATCCGCCCAGCGGATGCACCAGGTCTTCCAGATGACGCAGCTTCTCTTCGGCTTCGGCCTGCGTGGCGCCGATGATGGGCATCACGCCCGGCAGGATCTTGATGCTGTCGGGCGTGCGTCCGTATTTGAGGACGCGGGCATGGATGTCGTTGCGGAATTCGCGCGCCGCGACGATCTGCGGCTGCGATGAAAAAATTACTTCCGCCGTCTGCGCCGCAAAATCGCGTCCGGTATCCGATGATCCTGCCTGGATCAGCACCGGATGGCCTTGCGGCGGACGCGTCACGTTGAGCGGGCCGCGCACGCCGAACCAGTCGCCTTTGTGATGCAGGTAATGGACCTTGGACGGATCGGCGTAGACGCCGTTCTCCTTGTCGAGCACCAGCGCATCGTCTTCCCAGCTGTCCCACAATTTGGTCACCACATCGAGGAATTCATGCGCGCGGCCGTAGCGGGTTTCGTGTTCCAGATGTTCCTGCTTGCTGAAGTTGAGCGCTTCGCCGTCGTTGGTCGAGGTGACGATGTTCCAGGCGATGCGCCCGCCGGTCAGGTGGTCCAGCGTGGCGAAGGCGCGCGCCAGGAAGAACGGCTCGTTGTAGGTGGTCGAGGCGGTGGCGGCCAGGCCGATCTTGTCGGTGACGGCGCCGAGTGCGCCGAGCAGCGAGATCGGCTCCGGTCGCGCTTGCGCCAGGTAACGCACGGTGGTGTCGAAGCGGTTGTCGTAGCGATCCGAAATCGCCAGCCGATCGGCAAAGAAAATCAGGTCGAACTTGCCCGCCTCGGCGGTCTGCGCCAGCTTCTTGTAATAGGCGAAGTTCATGGTGTTGGCCGGATCGACGCCGGGAAAGCGCCAGCCGGCGGCGTGATGGCCGACCGACATGAGGAAGGCGCCGAGGTGCATTTGCTTGGGCTTTGACGAAGACATGGATTTACCTGATGCGTTATTTGACGGAAACCGATGCATCCTTGATCTGCACGGCTTTGGGAATCAGCTTGTAGCGGAAGAAGGTGTCGGCGACTTCCTGCTGTGCCTCGACGATGTTGGGCGGCAGTGGATAGGCCACACCCCAGGCCTGGCGGGTCAGTGCGAGTTGCCAGATTTTGAGTGGCACGCGCGTGTCCTTTTCGAGGAAGCGCGCGGTTTCGTCGGCGTGTTCTTTTGCGTATTGCTCGGTGTCGTTGAGCTTGTCGAGCGTGATGCGCAGGATGGCCGGATAGGTCGCGGCGAATTTTGCCGGCGCGACGTAGAAGCTGTATTGCGGCGTCAGTTTGGACGCCGTCACCAGCGGCCGCGCGCCGATGTTCTGCTCGATGTCGGCCAAACGCGGATCGGGCACCACCCAGGCGGCGACGTCGCCGCGCTCGAAGGCGGAGCGCGCTTCGCTGTATTGCAGGTAGGCGAAGACGATGTCATCGGGCTTCATGCCGTCCTGCTCGAGCGCCTTGAGCAGCAGGTACTGGCCGGCCGATCCCTTGGCGACGGCGATCTTCTTGCCTTGCAGGTCCTTCATGCGGCGCGCGGTCGATTCCTTCGGCACCACCACCGCGTAGTTGTCTTTATAGGCTGCGGCGTAACCGACGTAGCGGATCTCGGGCGCGCCGCCGGCCTGTGCGAAGACGGGCGGCGTCGAGCCGACGAAGCCGAGGTCGATGTCGCCGGCGTTGAGCGCTTCCACCATCGGCGGGCCGAACGGGAATTCGTACCACTTCACCGCGACACCGCTGGAAGCCAGCGCCTTCTCCAGCTCGCCGCTGGCCTTGAGGATGACCAGGCTGTTGCCCTTCTGGTAGCCGATGCGGAATTCCTTGGGATACGCGGTCGGAGCGGCGGCATGCGAAATGGCGGCGGAGAGGCAGAGGTTGAGCGCCAACAGCGCACCGAGAGCGCGCTTGAAAATGAAGGTGGACATGGGGTTTCCGGCGATGAGTGAAAGGTCGTCGCTGACGATAGCACCGGTGCTGAGTGAAATTAAGCACTGTTTCCGCATGAAGATATGCGGAGGCTTTCTATCGCGGATAGCGCCTTGCACGGCTCGCCTATGAAAGCGCCGTTTCGGGGCATAATGACGACACTTTCATTTGCACTGCGCCGTCCCGCGCAATTCCACAATGGCAACAGACCAACCACGACCAAGCCTGCACGACGAACTGGTGTCGACGCGGATCCGCGCGCGCATCAAGGCCGCCGGCGTCCGTTTTCACGCCAACGACAATATCTCTGCCTTCATTGAAGACGGCGAGCTCGACGCCCTGCAGGCCGAGGTGCAGGCCAAGCTGGCCGGCGTGCTGGAGAGCCTGGTGATCGACGTCGAGAGCGACCACAACACCCAGGACACCGCCAAGCGCGTGGCCAAGATGTATCTGCAGGAGGTATTCCGCGGGCGTTACCAGCCGGCGCCGCCGGTGACCGAATTCCCCAATATCGAGCGCCTGAACGAGTTGATGATCGTCGGCCCGATTACCGTGCGCAGCGCCTGCTCGCATCACCTGTGCCCGATCATGGGCAAGGTCTGGGTCGGCGTGATGCCGAACGAACATTCCAACCTGATCGGCTTGTCCAAGTACGCGCGCCTGATCGAATGGATCATGAGCCGTCCGCAGATCCAGGAAGAGGCCGTGTCGCAAGTCGCCGGCCTGCTGATGGAAAAGCTGCAGCCGGACGGCCTGGCGATCGTGATGGAAGCCGATCACTTCTGCATGCACTGGCGCGGCGTCAAGGACA
>Ga0068855_100003017_pt1 | contig 20595 bp, 26 predicted proteins | sample KBSCornC52_FD_66592 | JGI IMG/M metagenome (GOLD analysis project Ga0068855, IMG submission 66592) | Corn rhizosphere microbial communities from Kellogg Biological Station, Michigan, USA - KBS Corn C5-2 | ecosystem: Host-associated > Plants > Roots > Rhizosphere > Soil ...
TTCGCCCGGTCGCCGTCCAGCTCGACCAGCGTGGAGTGGAGGATCTGGAACACGTGGTCGCGGTCCTGCATCAGCCGGGTCGCGCCCTTCAGCATCTTCTCGCGGCCGAGGATCGGCTTGCCCATGCCGAGGTGCTCGTGCTGGGTGATGACGAATTCGACGTCCTAGGCATAGACCGCCGCCATGCCCGCCGGATCGCGCCGGTTCACCGCATCGGTATAGCTGGAATAGAGCCGCTTGATCGCTTCTTCGTCGGCGCTGCTCATCAATTCGGTCCCTCTCCCGTTGTGCCGCCTAAACCATGCCCTGCCAGTCGCGGATCGCCTGGATCGGCCAGACCAGCATGACCACGTTGAGCGTCAGGTTGTCGTGGATCACCCAGAGCGTGGTCAGTTCGAACACCAGCGCCAGCGCCACGCTGCCCCAGACCGGCAGGCGGCTCGCCAGCAGGAAGCCCAAGGTCATGCAGGCGATGTCGCTCACCGAGTTGAGCACGCTGTCGCCCGAATAGCCGTAGTTGACCGTGACCGAGCGGTAGCGGTCGATGATCAGCGGGGAGTTCTCGAGCAGTTCCCAGAAGCCCTCGAAGCCGATCGCGATCGGCAGGGCCCAGAGCGCCGGGCGGCCGCCGAACAGGCGCCACTTGCGCCAGAGCAGGTGGGCGAACCAGTAGAACAGGAGGCCATGGATGATGTGGCTGAACGAGTACCAGTCGCTGAGCTGCTGGCTGTTCTCCGGCCCGTTGACCTGGCCCGTCCATAGGCTGACATGCCCGCAGGTGCAGATCGGCACCCGGCCCATGGCGAGCAGCAGCGCAGCCACCCCGGCGGCCATGGCCAGCGAGAGGACCACCCCGCGGCGGTCGGGCAAGAGCGAGGCCATGGTCACGGCTCCACCGGGGGCGGCGTGGCCGAGCCCTCGCCCAGCGCGCGCTGCATGGTGACGACGTCGAGCCAGCGCCCGTGCTTGCGCCCCACGGCATGGATCCGCCCGACCTCGGCGAAGCCCAGCCGCGCGTGGAGCGGGATCGAGGCGCCGTCTCCGGCGGTGATCAGCGCGATGATCTGGCGGAAGCCGCTGGCCGCGGCGGCATCGATCAGCGCGGCGAGCAGGGCCTTGCCGAGGCCCCGGCCCTGCTGGTCGGCCCGCAGGTAGATCGAATCCTCGCAGGTGAAGCGGTAGGCCTCGCGGGCATGATAGGGCGCGGCATAGGCATAGCCGACCACTTCGCCGCCAAGCTCGGCCACCAGCCACGGGTGCCCCGCCCCGGTCACCTTGGCGAGCCGCGCCGCCATTTCGGTCGCGTCCGGCGGCACGACCTCGAAGCTCGCCTCGCCATGGACGATGTGGTGCCCGAAGATCGCCGCGATGGCGGGCGCGTCGGCGGGCATGGCGGGGCGGATGACCGGGGGAGCATTCACGCCCGGGGAATTGGCATCAGGAGCCGAGCGCGGCAAGCCTTCCCTGATCCACGGTGCTCACCGCCTGCTTGAGCTCGTCGACCGACTGGGCCGAGCCTTCCGCCTCGACCGAGAAGCGCCCCAGCACCACGCCGAACTTGCCGCTGTGCTCGCCCGGGCGCCAGGCCTCGGTCTGCATGTGGCCGTCGACCGTGCCGGTCTTCTCGTAGCCCGAGGCGTCTTCCCGGTTCTGCTCGACGCCGAGCGCCGCACCCATCCCGGCGAGCCCGCCGAGCGCCGCCATGTCGACGATGCGCAGGGTGAACGATTTGTCGCCCGCCACATAGGTCCCCTCGGCCGTGCTGCCGATCGCCCCGGCGCCGTTGCTCTCGGTCGCGGTGCGCTGGTAGGCGCCGATCGAAGTGGGCAGCAGGGCCTGGAGCTGCGCGGCCGGGATCGGTGGCTTCTTGCTGTCGGCCTCCATCTGGGCCGAGGCGGCCTTCATCTTGTCGACATCGATCGCGCCGACGCCGGGGACGGTGAGCTTGCCGCTGACCTCGCCGCTGTCGCTCATGCCCGGCGCACCGCCGAACAGGTGCATGACCGGCGCGGCCACGGCCCCCACCACCAGCGACAGCACGATCGCGCAGACCACGGTCACCGCGGTGAACGACAGCGCCTTGGCTTCGGGCACCTTCATCAGCGGGCTCGCACCGGTGTAGAACAGGTAGAAGCTGTAGAGCCCGAGCAGGCTGAGCATGCCGAGCCCCGGCAGCAAATTGAAGATCCCGGCCAGGAAGCTCGCCGTCGCGCCATAGACCGCCAGCTTCAGCGCGCGCGGGCGGCTGGCCTCACCATCGAAGCGCGGGGCGAGGTTCTCCACGATCAGCGCGAGGACGAACAGGCCGATCAGCGAGATCGCATAGGTCGTCACCATCGAGGCGAGGCCGCCGAGCAGGCTCGGCCGCCAGGTGATCCCCATCATGCCGTAGCCGAACAGCTGGCCATGGAGGAAGTTGGCGACCGGGCCGATCGCCGCCAAGGGCACGGCATAGCGGGTGAACAGGCCGGAGGTATCGTCCGGCTCGGCGGCGATAACCGGCCATTCTTCCTTCGGTTTCAGGATGATGGCCTTGGCCCGCGCGACGAGCGGGCTGGTGGCGGCGGCGGAAAGCTCGGTCATTGGCAATGCCCCCTGGTGAACGACGAGAGCGACCCAAACGGCTTGTTCGGCACGGAGACTGTTTCACGCGCAACCAGATTTGGCAAGCGCGCTGGCGCATTGGCTCCCGGCGTTCACCCGGCTAGGGTGGCGCGCAGATGACGGACGGGCGGACAGATGTGGCGATCCTCGGCGGCGGCCTGGCCGGGGGCCTGATCGCCCTCGCCCTGGCCGAGCGGCGGCCCGAGCTGGACCTCCTGCTGATCGAGCGCGACGAGCGGCTGGGCGGCAACCACGTCTGGTCGTTCTTCGCCAGCGACCTGCCGCCGGGCGGGGCCGAACTGGTGGAGCCGCTCATCACCGCGCGCTGGGACCAGGGCTACGAGGTCCGCTTCCCCGCCTATTCGCGCACCCTCGCCACGCCCTATCGCAGCGTGACCAGCGAGCGGTTCGACGCGGTGCTGCGCGACCGCCTGCCCGATGATGCGATACTGTGCGGCGAAGTCGCCCAGGCCGGTCCCAGCCACGTGGTGCTGGCCGACGGGCGCCGGATCGCCGCGCGCGGCGTGATCGACGCTCGCGGCGCGGCGCGCCTGCAGCACCTTGTCGGCGGGTGGCAGAAGTTCGTCGGCCGGATGCTGCGCACCGCCCGGCCCCACGGCCTCACCCGCCCCGTGGTGATGGACGCGACGGTCGCCCAACACGACGGCTACCGCTTCGTCTACGCCCTGCCCTTCGCGCCCGACCGGGTCTTCGTCGAGGACACCTATTACAGCGACGGCCCGGACCTCGACGTGCCCCTGCTGCGCGGCAGGATCGCCGAATGGGCCGCGGCGCAAGGCTGGCAGGTGGCCGAGGTGCTCTCCGAGGAAACCGGCGTTCTCCCGGTCGTCGCCGGTGGCGACTATGACGCCTTCCGCGCCGCCTCGGACCAGGGGACCGCCCTTGCCGGCGTCCGCGCCGGGCTGTTCCAGCCGCTCACCTCCTACTCGCTGCCCGACGCCCTGCGCTTCGCCCTCGCCTTTGCCGACAGCAAAGACCTTTCGGGCACTGGCCTTGCGGCGCTGAGCCGGGCATGGGCGGAGCGGCACTGGCGGCGGGGGGCGTTCTATCGCATGCTCGCCGCCATGCTGCTCGGCGCCGCGCCGCAAGGCGAGCGCTGGCGGGTGATGCAACGCTTCTATCGCCTGCCCGAGGGGCTGGTGGAGCGGTTCTATGCGGGCGGGTCGACGATGATGGACAAGGCGCGGATTGTCGCCGGCAAGCCGCCGGTGCCGCTGGGCGCGGCGCTGCGGGCGATTGCCGGCAAGGCGAGGCTGGCGGATCTCGGAGGCTCGCATGACTGACGGCGCCAAGACCGCCTGCGTGATCGGCTCGGGCTTCGGCGGGCTGGCGCTCGCCATCCGGCTCCAGGCGGCGGGCGTGCAGACCACGCTGGTCGAGGCGCGCGACAAGCCCGGCGGCCGCGCCTATTACTGGGAGCGCGACGGCTTCACCTTCGACGCCGGGCCGACCGTGATCACCGATCCCGCCTGCCTCAGGGAACTCTGGGCGTTGACCGGGCATGACATGGCCGAGGACGTCGAGCTGATGCCGGTCATGCCGTTCTACCGGCTCAACTGGCCCGACGGCACCAACTTCGACTACTCCAACGACGACAAGGCCCTGCGCGCCGAGATCGCCCGCGTCGCCCCCGGCGATCAGGAGGGCTACGAGCAGTTCCTGAACTATGCCGCCGGGGTCTACGAGGAAGGCTACCTGAAGCTCGGCACCGTGCCGTTCCTCGACTTCACGGCGATGATCAAGGCCGCCCCGGCCCTCGCCCGCTACCAGGCCTGGCGCAGCGTCTATTCGATCGTCTCGGGCTACGTGAAGAGCGAGAAGCTGCGCGAGGCGCTCTCGTTCCACACGCTGCTGGTCGGCGGCAATCCGATGACCACCAGCGCGATCTACGCCCTGATCCACAAGCTGGAGAAGGACGGCGGGGTGTGGTGGGCCAAGGGCGGGACCAACCGGCTGGTCGCGGGCATGGTCCGCCAGTTCGAGCGGATCGGCGGGACCGTGCGGTTGCACGATCCGGTGCTGCGGGTCCATACCCTGGGCGACCGGGCGACAGAGGTCGAATGCCAGAGCGGCTGGCAGCAGCGGTTCGACGCGGTCGCCTCCAACGCCGACATCGTCCTCTCCTACCGCGACCTCCTGGGCGATTCGATCGCCGGGCAGGACCGCGCGCGCAAGCTGGTGCGCAAGCGCTTTTCGCCCAGCCTCTTCGTCGTCCACTTCGGTGTCGAAGGCACCTGGCCGGGCATCCCGCACCACATGATCCTGTTCGGCCCGCGCTACAAAGGCCTGCTCGACGACATCTACCAGCACGGCGTCCTGCCGCGCGACTTCTCGATCTACCTCCACCACCCGACGGTGAGCGATCCGAGCGTGGCCCCGCCGGGCAAGAGCACCTTCTATGCGCTGGTCCCGGTCGCCCATCAGGGCAAGCTGCCGATCGACTGGGAGGAAGTCGGCCCGCTGCTCGAGAAGCGCATATTGGACGAGGTGGGGCGGCGTCTGATCCCCGATATCCACGACCGGATCGTGACCAAGTTCCACTACGCCCCGCGCGATTTTGCCCTCGATCTGAACGCCCATCTCGGCAGCGCCTTCAGCCTCGAGCCGATCCTCACTCAGAGCGCGTGGTTCCGCGGCCACAACCGCGACGACCGGATCCGCAACTTCTACCTCGTCGGCGCGGGGACGCACCCGGGGGCGGGAATCCCCGGCGTGGTCGGCAGCGCCAAGGCGACGGCCGGGCTGATGATCGGGGACCTGAAATGATCGCCACCAAATTCCTCCCCCTTGGGGGAGGGGGACCATGCGCAGCATGGTGGAGGGGCACCCTCGGCAGCGCGCAACGGCACCTGCCCCTCCACCACCCTGCGGGTGGTCCCCCTCCCCGTTCCGGGGAGGAATTGTGAAGCGCCTTGCGGTCTACTGCGGCTCCGCAACGCCGCCGGACGAGCGCTACATGGCGCTTGCCAGCGCGGTGGGCCGGGACCTCGCCCAGCGCGGGATCGGCGTGGTCTATGGCGGGGGCAAGCGCGGGCTGATGGGGGCGCTCGCCGGTGCGGCGCTCGATGCCGGCGGCGAGGTCATCGGGGTGATCCCCGAGGCGCTCGCCCAGGCCGAGATCGCCAATCCGGACTGCACAGAGCTGATCGTCGTCCCCGGCATGCACGCCCGCAAGCAGGCCTTCACCGACCTGTCCGACGGATTCCTCACCCTCCCTGGCGGGGTCGGCACGATGGACGAGCTGTGGGAGGCGGTTTCGTGGTCGCAGCTCGGCTATCACGACAAGCCGGTGGGGCTGCTCAACGCCTTCGGCTTCTTCGACCACCTCCTCGCGTTCCACCGCCAGATGATCGAGAGCGGCTTCATCCGCCCGGCCCACGAGGCGATCCTCATCGCCGAACACGAGCTCGACCTGCTGCTGACCCGCATGGCGGCCTATGCCCCGCACATGCCGATCTTCCGGATGCTGGCGAAGGACCTGTGAGCACGGCGCGGCGCAGTCCCCCTCCCGCCGGCGGGAGGGCGTCCTCCAATTCCCCTCCCGCAGGCGGGAGGGGCTAGGGGTGGGCACCGGCACACGCGGCGCTGAACCCGGCCCACCCCCGCCCCCTCCCGCCTGCGGGAGGGGAGAACTGGTCGCCTACGCCCGCAGCGTCATCGCCCGCGGCTCCAAGAGCTTCGCCGCCGCCTCGCGCCTGTTCGACCGGGAGACGCGCGAGCGGGTCTGGCTGCTCTATGCCTGGTGCCGCGCCTGCGACGACATTGCCGATGCCCAGGACATGGGCGGCGCGCTGGGCGACCAGTCGGGGGCGGCCGACCGGCTGGCGGCCATCCGCCGCCTCACCGCCCTCGCCCTCGCCGGAGAGCCGAGCGGCGATCCCAGCTTCGACTGCCTCGGCGTGGTCGCCCGCGAATGCGGCCTCACCGCGCAGATGGCCGAGGACGTGATCGCCGGCTTCGCGCTCGACGCCGCCGAATGGCAGCCGCGCTCGGAGGCCGACCTGCTGCGCTATTGCTACCACGTGGCCGGCGCGGTCGGGGTGATGATGGCGGCGGTCATGGGCGTTCCGGCCAGCGACGCGGACACCCTCGGCCGCGCGGCCGACCTCGGCATCGCCTTCCAGCTCGGCAATATCGCCCGCGACCTGGCCGAGGACGATTGCGCCGGCCGCTGCTACCTCCCCGCCGAGTGGCTGGCTGAGGCCGACATTCCCCCCGGCGAACAGTTCAAGCCCCCCTACCGCTCGGCTCTCGTCGCCATCGCCCGGCGCATGGCCGGCATGGCGGCCGGCTACGAAGCCTCGGCCCGGATCGGCGCACGGCGGCTGCGGTTCCGCCAGCGCTGGGCCGTGCTCGCCGCCGCCGGGATCTATGGCGCGATCGCGCGCAAGGTCGCCGCGGGCGGGGTCCACGCCTGGGACCATCGCGTCCGCACCGGCAGGCTCGCCAAGCTCGGCCACGTCGCCCGCGGCCTCGCCGCTGCCATCAGGGGGTAAGCGGGGGCGTCCACGGGCGGTTGGGACGGCGGAACAGCCGGCCGTTCTCGCTGAACAGCACCAGCGCCAGCGCGGTCACCGAGGCCAGAACCATCGCGGTCGACAGCGGCCTTGCGCTCTGGTCGTAGGCCTGGCCGATCGCCGCGCCGATGAACGAGGCGGCGAGCGTCCGCACGAACAGCTGAAGCGAACTCGCCGCCCCGGCGATCCGTGCGAAGGGTTGCAGGGCAATGGAGGCGAAGTTCGAGCCGATGAACGCTCCGAACAGCATGTTGAGCGACATCAGCGGCACGAATTGCCACAGCGTCTCCCGCCCGCTGTGCGCCAGCAGGAACTGCGCGAGCGCGGTGAGCCCGTAGAGGATCAGCCCGGTGTGCCCGGTGCGCCGCGCGCCGAACTTGAGCACGAGCTTCGAATTGCTGAAATTGCCGATGGCGATGAACAGGGCCATGCCGCCGAACAGGATCGGGAAGCTCGCGCCCGCGCCGAAGTGCTCGCCGAGCAGCTGCTGGCACGATTGCACATAGCCCCACATCACGCCCATGATCATCGAACTGGCAACGACATAGCCGATCGACGGACGGCACAGCAGCACTTCGCCGGTGCTCCCGAAGATCCGCGCGAGCGAGATCGGCTGGACATTGTCCGGATCGAGCGTCTCGGGCAGGCGCAGCCAGATCCATGCCGCCATGGCCAGGCCCATCAGCGCCATGCCGCCGAAGATCCAGCGCCAGCCGCCCAGCAGCAGCATGGCCTGGCCGATCGTCGGCGCCAGCATCGGCACGACCATGAACACAGTGAAGACCAGCGACTGGAGGCTGGCCATGCGGTCGCCCTCGAAGCGGTCGCGGATGATCGCGCTGCAGATCGCTCCGAGCCCGCCCGAAAGCAGGCCGCAGAGGAACCGGAACAGGATCAGCACGGTAAAATCGCGCGCCATGGCGCAGGCCGCGCAGAGCACCGCATAGGCCGCGATCGTCCCGAGCAGGATCGGCTTGCGTCCGTAGCGGTCGGCGAGCGTCCCCGGGACGAGCGCCCCGCAGCCGACCCCGATCAGGAACACCCCCACCACCAGCTGCCGCCGGTTGGGATCGCTCACCCCGAGGTCGTGGGCGATATAGCCGAGGCCCGGCAGCATCGAATCGATCGCCAAGGCCTGCAGCGCCTGGGCGAGCGCCAGCATGGCGACGAGTTCGCGCTTGCCGAGGGGGAAGGGCTGGGCTGGCCGGGAGGGAGAGGAAGCCATTGGCGGCCTCTTTGGCCACTTGCGGCGGCATGCGCCACCCCTCGGGCCCATTAATTTTTGCGCCACTCCTTTGCACTTGCGATAAACACCGTGCGATGAGCGCGGCGGACGACGATCAGGGCACGGGCGCCTCCGGCTTCGGCATCCGGAAGATCCTCCATGTCGACATGGATGCCTTCTTCGCCAGCGTCGAGCAGCGCGACGAACCCGAATTGAGGGGCCAGCCGGTCGCCGTCGGCTTTGCCGGTGAGCGCGGGGTGGTCGCCGCGGCGAGCTACGAGGCCCGCAGGTTCGGCGTGCGCTCGGCCATGGCCTCGGCCCAGGCGACGCGGCTCTGCCCGAACCTGATCTGGCGCCGCCCGCGCTTCGACGTCTACCGCGAGGTCAGCAACACGATCCGCGCGATCTTCCTCGACTATACCCCGGATGTCGAGCCGCTCAGCCTCGACGAAGCCTATCTCGACGTGACCGAGGACAAGCGCGGGATCGGCTCGGCCACGCGCATCGCCGAACTGATCCGCGCCCGGATCAAGGCCGAGACCGGGCTCACCGCCAGCGCGGGCGTCTCCTACAACAAGTTCATCGCCAAGCTGGCGAGCGACCAGAACAAGCCCGACGGCCTCTGCGTGATCCGCCCCGGCGAAGGCGCGGACTTCGTCGCAGGCCTGCCGGTCAAGCGCTTCCACGGCGTCGGCCCCAAGGGCGCGGAGAAGATGGCGCGGCTCGGCATCCACACCGGCGCCGACCTGCGGAGCCACGACCTCCCCTTCCTGCGCGAGCACTTCGGCAGCCAGGCCGACTATCTGTACCGCGCCGCCCGCGGCATCGACCTCAGGCAGGTCAAGGCCGACCGCGCGCGCAAGTCGGTCGGCGGGGAGCGGACCTTCCACCACGATCTCTCCTCCGGCCCGGTCTTGCGCGAGACGCTCGACGGGATCGTCCACATCGTCTGGGAGCGGATCGAACGCGCCGAGGCCCAGGGCCGCACGGTCACGCTCAAGCTTCGGCACAGCGACTTCACCACCCTCACCCGCGCCCGCTCGCTCGACCGCCCGGTGGCCGACAAGGCGGAATTCGCCGCGATCGGCCACGCGCTCCTCGCCGAACTGCTGCCGCTGCCCCAGCCGGTGCGGCTGATGGGGCTGACCCTGTCCTCGCTGGTCGGCGACGAGCCCGAGCCGTCGCCCGCTAGGCCGGAGGCAGCGGCCGGGCAGCTCTCGCTCTGGTGAGGTAATCGGCGAGGTTCCCGGCAAGCCGCGGCGAGAGCGGCTCGGGCAAGGCATCGAGCGCGAAGAACTGCGCCGCCAGGACCTCGCGCCCGTCGGCCACGGCCCGGTCCGTCGACCAGCCGGCGACCAGCCAGACCTCGTGCTTCCCGTCCTTCGGCCCCTGCCCCTCGCCCAGCACGAGCGCCTCGCTGAGGTAGCACCCGCATTCCTCGCGCACCTCGCGCGTGGCGGCCGCAATCACGTCCTCGCCCCGGCTAAGCCCGCCGCCGGGCAGGGTCCAGTGCCGCTCGCCGTAGGAGTGGCGGATCAGCAGGACCCGCTCCTCGCGGTCGAGCACCAGCACCCGGCACCCGCGCACCGGCGCGCGGCCGAGGAGCCGCGCCAGCCGCCACCAGCGCCGCCGCAGGGCATGGGCCAGCCGCAGGCCCGCGATGTGCAGCGGGGCGGGAAGGTGGTTCAGCGAGATGGGAGGCCGATCAGCAGAAGCAGGTCACCGGCAAGGGCGGCTGGGCGTGGGACGCGGCGGCGAGCAGGCGGCCCACCGGCAGGTCATGCGCCGGAACCCCCTGCGCGCCCGAAGCCGCCGCCTCGAACAGCGCGCGCTTGTCGGCCCCGCGGATCACGAAGAGCAGGGCATCGCTGGCGAGCAGGGCCGGGATGGTCAGGCTGATCCGGTCATAGGGCGCCTCGGGCGGCAGCGGATCGGGGGTGAGGCGCACGATTCGGCGCGGATCGTCGGCCTTGGGATCGGTGTTGGGAAACAGCGAGGCGACATGACCATCGCCCCCCATGCCCAGCCAGGCCAGCGCAAAGCGCGGCGGCACGGCCCCTTCCGCCAGCGGCACGATCTTCGCACCCACGGGTTCGAGCAGGGCCCGGATCCGCCCGACATTGCTGGCGGGATCGCTTTCGGGAACGATCCGGTCGTCCCCCGGCCAGACCGTGATCCGCTCCCACGGCAGCGCCCGCGCGGCCAGATCGGCGAGGATCGGGAAGGGCGTCGAACCCCCGGGGACGGTGATCGCGATTCCAGTCGGCGCGCGGCCGATCGCCACCATCAGCCGCTCGGCGACCCAGTCGGCAATGGCGGAATCGGGGGCGTCGTCGATCAGGGTAATGGCCATGGGATCAGGGTAGCACCGAGTGAGGCGGGGCGGAACCGGAGCGCAAAGCTATGCGCCCCCTAACTCCCGTTCCTCCCGAGCTTGTCGAGGGACTACTTCGAGCGAAGCGAGAAGCTCGCAGCGTTGCAGCCCTCGCTGACGCTCGGGATAGTCCCTCGACTTCGCTCGGGAGGAACGGAGTTTTTGGTTGGCGGCCTCAAGCCGCTGTCTGCTTCAAAAACCAGATCCGCTGCTCGCACTGGTCGGTCCAGTCGTCGATGATCCCGTCGGTGGCATTGTCGCCCACCTCGCCGGCCGTGGCCTTGGTCTCGCGCAGGCGGGCGAGGAAGGTCTCGTTGTCGGCGATCAGCTCGTGGATCATCGCCTCGGCGGCGAGGCCGGTCGCGTCCTGCGGGGCGATGCGGGTGGTGCGTTCGAGCGAGCCGAGCGAAGTCTGGGTGGTCGCCCCGTTCTTGCGGACGCGCTCGCCGATCAGGTCGGTGAGAGCGAGGATCTCGGTCGCCTGCTCGTCGAACAGCAGGTGCAAGTCGCGGAAGTGCGGGCCCTTGACGTGCCAGTGGAAGTTCTTGGTCTTGATGTAGAGCGCGAAGGCATCGGCCAGCAGGCCGTTGAGGTTCGCGACGTGAGCGGTGCGGGCATTGTCACCCATGGCTTGGGTCCTCCTAGGGGGCCGTTGTTCGGACAGCCCTATAAGCCCTGCGGGTTGATCGCGTTCCCGAACAATTTTGCAAAGAATAATCGCTTCAGCCGATCATTTGCCGCGCAACGAGGACAAGCCCCATCACGACCAGCACCCCGCCCGCGATCCGCCGCGCCCCGCCCAGCCGCTCCGGCCGGCCGGGAGCCAGGGCCGCGCAGACCAGAGCGGCCCCGCTGCCCACCGCCCCGCCAAGTCCCGCCGGAACCGGAGCGGCAGTGCCCACAGCCAGGGCGAGCACCAGCAGCCGCGCGCTGTCGGTGACCTGCTGGGCGGCAAGGACGATGAGCGCGGCGAAGAGCGAGCGCGTCGGCTCCTGCGGTTTCGTGCCCGGCCCGAGCAGCACCATCTCCCCGCCCGCCAGCACCAGCACCAGCGCCGCGGTGAGCGCGCGCAGCGGCGGGGCCAGTTCGGGCAGCAACCGCGCCCCCGCCCAGGCGGCAAAAGCCGAAGTCGCGCAGGCGGCGACGAGCGCGACAACGACCAGCGAGGCCCGCGCCCCCAGCATGGCGCTCAGCCGCGCGACCAGCACCTGGTCGCGCGCGCCCAGGCTGGCGAGGAAACAGGCGATCAGGGCGAAGAGAAAACCGCTCACCCGCCCCGGTTAGCAGGGGCTCCGGCTTACTGCCAGAACCACCGGCGGCGCTGGACCGTGGTCCCGTCGGGGGTGACGACCGTCTCTCGCGGCGCATCGACCCGGGTCGCCTCGGCCCGGCCTTCCGCCCGCGCTTCCGCGCGCTCGGCCCGCAGTTCCGCCTGCCGCGCGCGCTCGTCGGCATCGCGCGCGACGAGCTCCTCGCGGCGGCGGCGGCGCAGGGCGTCGAACGACCACCAGATCTGGCTGTGGGCGAAGACCCCGAGCAGCCCGCCGACCAGCGCCACGTGCATCAGGATCGTCGGCAGCTGCTTGGGGTCGTCGATCTGGTTGTGGAAGAACAGGATCGTCAGCACGGTGAACCCGGCCAGCAGCAGCGAGGCCAGCCGCGTCATCATGCCGAGGCCCAGCGCGAGACCCACAATGATCTCGAACAGCGCCGTCGGGAAGACCAGCGCCGGGCTCGACCCGACCGAGCTCAGCATGGCCGCGGCAGGCGCCGGGTCCATCAGCTTCATGATCCCCGAGACGACGAACAACAGCGCGATCAGGATACGGCCGATCACCGCGGCGATGGTGGACATGGGCGCTCTCCCCAAGGGTTCGTTGGGGGAGCGGCTGGGGCGGGGTTTGGTTCCGGGGCGCGCGTCGTCCCGGACTTGATCCGGGACGACGTCAGTCCGCAGGCCTCACAGCTTCGGCAAGGTCACCCCGCGCTGCCCCATGTACTTCCCCGCGCGGTCCGCATAGCTGATCTGGCACGGCTCGTTCCCCTGCAGGAACAGGAACTGGCAGGCGCCCTCGTTGGCGTAGATCTTGGCGGGCAGCGGCGTGGTGTTGGAGAACTCCAGCGTCACGTGGCCTTCCCATTCCGGCTCCAGCGGGGTGACGTTCACGATGATCCCGCAGCGCGCATAGGTGCTCTTGCCCAGGCAGATCACCAGCACGTCGCGCGGGATGCGGAAGTATTCGACCGTGCGGGCGAGCGCGAAGGAATTGGGCGGGATCACGCAGACGTCGGTCTTTCGGTCGACGAAGGAGTTGGTCGAGAAGTCCTTCGGGTCGACCACCGCGCTGTCGACATTGGTGAAGATCTTGAACTCGTCGGCCACCCGGGCGTCGTAGCCGTAGGACGAGAGCCCGTAGGAAATGCAGCCGTCGCGCTGCTGGCGCTCGACGAACGGCTCGATCATGCCGTTGTGAAGGGCTTCGTTGCGGATCCAGCGGTCGGAGAGAATCGTCATGGCGCGGTGATTCCCGTTTGCTGGGGCGGGGGCAAGGGGATGTGGCGTGCAATCCCCCATGTTGCGCTTGGCCCACCCCCAACCCCTCCCGCCTGCGGGAGGGGAGTGCCAGCGCCGTGCTATCCCCTCCCGCCTGCGGGAGGGGCAGCGAGACTTGGTGAGCCGCAGGCGAACCTAGTCGCAGCGGGGTGGGCAACCCGGCGCTACAGGTGATGATACGCCTTGTACCACTCCACAAACGCCGGCAACCCCGCCTCGATGGAGGTCGTCGGCGCATAGCCCAGGTCCCGGCTTATCGCGTCAATATCCGCATAGGTCCGCGGCACGTCGCCCGGCTGCATCGGCTGGAGATCGAGCTTCGGCGTGATCCCCGTCGCATCCTCCAGAAGGCCGATCACCTTCATCAGGTGCTCGCTGCGGTGGTTGCCGATGTTGTAGAGCCGGTGCGGCGCCTTGCTGCCGCCGGCCTTTTCCGCCCCGTCGTCCGGGGGCGCATGGTCGAGGCTGGCGATCACCCCGGCGACGATGTCGTCGATGAAGGTGAAGTCGCGGTACATGTCGCCGTGGTTGAACACCGGCAGCGCCTCGCCGGCGTAGAGCTTCTTCGTGAAGATCCAGAGCATCATGTCCGGCCGGCCCCATGGCCCGTAGACGGTGAAGAACCTCAGGCCCGTCAGCGGGATGCGATAGAGGTGCGCATAGGTCTCGCTCATCAGCTCGTCGGCGCGCTTGGTCGCGGCATAGAGCGAGACGGGGTGATCGACCCGGTCCTCCACCGCGAAGGGCACCTTGGCATTGCCGCCATAGACCGACGACGAGCTCGCATAGACCATGTGCGCCACCCCGCGATGCCGCGCGATCTCCAGCAGGTTCACATGGCCGACGAGGTTGGACTGCACATAGGCATGGGGGTTCTGCAGCGAATAGCGCACCCCGGCCTGTGCCGCGAGGTGGACGATCCGCTCGAACCGGTGGGTCGCCAGTGCGGCATTGAGCCCGGCGGTATCGGCGATGTCGTGCTCGATGAAGTGGAACCGCCCCGCCCCTTCGCGCCGCAGCACGGCCAGCCGCGCCTCCTTCAGCGCCGGGTCGTAGTAGTCGTTGCAGTCGTCCACCCCGACGACGCTGTCGCCCCGGGCCAGCAGGGCGCGGGCGAGATGGAAACCGATGAACCCGGCGGCGCCGGTGACGAGAACCTGCATGGGCGCTCCCTAGGCCCCGCGGCTTAGAGCCGGGTTAATCAGATCCCCGCGTACCACGCATAGTCCGCCCGGTCCTCCCAGAACCCGCCCTTGCCGCCATAGAGCCCGGCAAGGCTCGAGCGGGCCTCGATGCGGGTGACGAACTTGGCCTGCTTGTAGCCGAGCTGCCGCTCCACCCGCAGCCGCAGCGGCGCGCCGTGCGCCACGGCGAGGGGGCCGCCGTTCATCGTGTGGGCGAGGATCGTCTGCGGGTGGAAGGCATCCATCAAGTCGATCGATTCGTAGTAGGGCGCCGCGCCGCCGAACTTGTCGGCGCAGTGGAACACGAGAAACCGCGCCGCCGGCAGCAGCCCCGCCGCCTTGAGCACGCTCGAAAGCTGCGGCCCGGTCCACTGCCCGATCGCGCTCCACCCTTCCACGCAGTCATGGCGGGTGATCTGGGTGCGCTGGGGCAGGGCCTTCAGGGCGTCGAGCGAGAGATCCAGCGGCCGCAACACCAGCCCGTCGACCCGGAGCTTCCACTGCGCGAACCCGCTCGCCGCATGAGCCGCCCATTCGGCGTTGTCGGCCGCGGTGCGGCTGCCGTTGGCGCGGAAGTTGGGCGACATGTCGGCCGCGGCGAATTCCGGTGCGAGCATGCCCCCGCCGAGCAGGCGTTGGCTCCCCCGGTGCGCGTCCTCGGCGCTTTCCAGCAAGCCGCGGAAGGTGGCGTTGCCGTTGAGCTTATCGCACCCGGAGAGCAGCAGCCCCCCCGCCCCCGTCGCCCCGAGCGCCAGCATCCGGCGGCGCGAAACCCGCTCAGTCATGGCCGCGCTCCCCTTCACGCTCCTTCGGCAGGCGATACCATCCGGTGATCATCGAGCGCACCTCGTTCACCGGCCCCGCCAGCACGACCATGGCAAGGTGCACCGCCACGAACAGCACCAGCCCCATCGCTGCCAGGAAATGCAGCGAGCGCGCCGATTGCCGCCCGCCGAACAGGTCGAGCAGGAACGGCGCCACGGCATTGAACGCCGGCGACATGGTCAGTCCGGTGAGGATCGCCAGCGGGATCAGCCCGAACAGCACCCCGCAATAGGCCAGCTTCTGCAGCACGTTGTAGCGCAGCGCCGCCACCCCGGTCGGGAAGCGCAGCCGGGCATGGTCGATCACGTCGGCAACAATGTGCCGCGGCGACCATTCGGCCCGGGTGATGTGCAGGTCCCGCCGTACATGCCCGTTGAGCAGCGACCAGACGAGATAGCCGAGCAGGGCAAAGGCCAGCACCCAGGCGAAGGCAAGGTGCCACAGCCGCGCATCTGCGAGGCTGTAAGTGGAGGGAATGGTCATCCACCCCGGGAAAGCCTGTGCCTGGACTTCGCCGTGAGCGTCAGTGGCGACGCCCATGAACCCGGTCGTATCGAACGCATGGCCGGCAATCCGCAGCTGCCCCCGCCCGCCCATGTCGGTCACTTCCAGCCAGGGATGGTCGGGATTGGCCCCGAACGGCCCCCAGTAAAGCCGCGGGTGAGCGTTGAAGATCATCAGCCCACTCATCAGCATCACCGTGATGGCGACGAGATTGGTCCAGTGCCACAGCCGGGTGGAGAGGCGATGCCGGCGAACCCGGTCGCCGCCACGCGGTTCCCCGATCGGCTCGGGCACAGGCTCAGGCTGGGACGGCTCGCTCATCACGGGCGCTCTCCTTGTACGGTGAGATTAGCCGCTCGCCGGGCCGGCGGCAATCAGGCGGCAGCGGCGGCGGCAGGCCGGCGCTCGGCCAGCTTGTCCTCGACCGCGCGCCAGACGCGGTCGAGCGCCTGTCCGGCGGCGGACCCGCGGGCGAAGGCGCCGAGCGGCTCGCGCCGGAACGCCGCCTGCTCGATCTGGCTCGACTGCGGAATGACCGCGAACTGGGCCATGGACCCCTCGCGCGCCTCGCGGTGGGCCTTGCGGCGGGCGTCGTACATCGAGATCACCGGCAGGATCGGCGCATGGCGGCGGTCGATCCGGGCGATATCGCGCACCAACAGGTCGAGCGCGCGGGCGGCCAGGGGTGAGGGCGGCAGCGGCAGGACGATGAGATCCGCCGCGGTGATGATCTGCTCGCTCACCTCGTTCTGGTGCGGCGGGCAATCGAGCACCAGGCGCTGGTGATCATTGAGCAATTCGCGCCCGAGCGAGGCGAGGCGGTTGCGCCGGCCGAGCCGCGCCAGCTGCAGCGGCAGGGCGCGCAGGCTGTCATCCGCCTGGAGCAGCGAGAGCCTGTCCCACCGGGTCGGCCGGACCTGCCGCCGGGGCGAACCCTCGCGCTGGAACAGCGAGGCCGCGCGCGGCAGGACCGGCTGGTCCTCGCCGAGCAGGAAGGCCGAGCCGCCTTGCGGATCGAGATCCCACAGGACCGTGCTCAGCCCGGCGTGGGCCATGCGCCAGGCCAGGTCGACCGCGATCGTGGTCTTCCCCACGCCGCCCTTGGCACTGTAAACCGCGACGATCCCCATCGCTTCCATCCATTCCCCTGGCACCGCCCTTGGCGAGCGGCGTCCGCTTCCCGTGGCAATCGTTTTACCTGTGGATAAGTCGGTGGCAATTCTTTTTTCACCATGTCTCGCGGCTGTCCCGGGACGGGCCAGTCCCCATTGTTCCCGGGCGGACAATGCCTATCTCCGCCCGCGCAGGCCCAACCACCTGCCGAGGACACCCCGACATGAGTGAACCGACCATCGAGCTGCGCCCCTTCGCCACGCTGGGGGCCGCCAACCACGGCTGGCTCGACGCCCACCACCACTTCTCCTTCGCCGACTACTACGATCCCGCTCGCACCCAGTGGGGCGCGATCCGGGTGTGGAACGACGACGTGATCGCGGCCAAGAGCGGCTTCCCGCCGCACCCGCACCGCGACATGGAAATCGTCACCTATGTCCGCCAGGGCGCGATCTCGCACCGCGACAGCCTCGGCAACGAGGGCCGCACCGGGGCCGGCGACGTCCAGGTGATGAGCGCTGGGACCGGCATCCAGCATGCCGAGTACAACCTCGAGGACGAGGAATGCCGGCTGTTCCAGATCTGGATCCTGCCCGACTCCGGCGGCCACGCGCCGAGCTGGGGTACCCGCCCCTTTCCGAAGGACGACCGCGCCGGGGCCTTCGTCACCCTTGCCTCGGGCCTTGCCGGTGACGAGGACGCGCTCAGGATCAATGCCCGCGCCCGCGTGCTCGGCGCCATGGTCAAGGCCGGCGACAGCGTGACCTACGCCACCGAGCCCGGCCGCCACGCCTATCTCGTCCCCGCCTCGGGCCGGGTGAAGGTCGGCGACGTGGAAGCCCAGGCCCGCGACGGCGTCGCCATCACCGGCGCGGAAACGATCACCGTCACCGCGCTGGAGGACGCCGAACTGGTGCTCGTCGACGCGAGCTGATCGCCCACCGCCAATCCCCCCTCCCCGGCGGCGGGGAGGGGTCAGGGGGAGGGGGTTCCACGCGCGAAACGCAGAACCCCCATCCCAACCGTCAGCTCACTTGCACTTGACGAACTTGCCCTTGGCGTCCTTGCACGGGCCCTTCTTCACCGTGACCTTGGTCTTGGTCACCTTGACCGCCGGGGCCGGGGCCGGCGCCGGCTTGGTGACCACGGTCTTCTTGCTCGTCGTGGTCACTGCGGCCGCCGGGCACTTGGTGAACCGGCCCTTGGCGTCGCGGCAGGGCGCGGCATGGGCCATGCTCGGCACGGCAAGCGCCAGCGGCAGGGCGGCGAGCGTGGCGGCGAGAGACAGCGTGAACTTGCGCATTGTTGGCATCCTTCCAGCTTGTTCCAGGGGCTGCGAAGGTGCCACGCCGGCCGCTGTGGCCGCGTTGCGCGCGCATTACGAGACGGTAAGATAATCGATTGAATTCAATCGGGTGAAGCGATTTTTAGGTGAGAGCGAGCTCGCCTTGGCACCACCGGCCCGGGTCCTCGTTGATGGGACGCCTGCGCCGGCTTGACCGCCGTCAATGCCCGGCGCCCGGCAAGGACCATGTTCCGCAGACACTTCCCACGTGCACCCGTGCTCACCAGGGAGACAGTCCGATGCCCAAGCTGCCAATTCGCCTCGCCGCGTTGCTGCCACTCGTGGCCCTGGCCGCCTGCAGCCAGAAGAGCCCCGACCAGGCCGCCACACCCACGGTCGAGGGCACCAGCCCGGCCCAGGTGTCGACCGACTGGACCGCCGAGAATCCGACCGAACCGGCCGTCCCGGTCACCCTGCCGACCACCCGGATGACCAACGAAAGCGTCCAGGCGACCGCGCCGGCGAAGTAGGAGCTTGCCAGCCCGTCGGATCGTCAGCCCAGCTCAGCCGGGCCGGCGCCACGCCATGCCGGGGATCACCGCGAAGCCGATCTGCCCGGCCACCCCCGCGAGCCCGGCGGGCGCCGCCAGCGCGCGGGTCCACTGCGTGGGAGACTGGCCAAGGCCCCAGACCGCAAGGGCGGCCTCGCTGGCGAGCAGCAGTAGAAAGGCGAGGGCTCCCGCTTGCAGCGCTGCGCCACGGCTGGCGAGAGGTCGGCGGCCCAGCAACCGGCGGGCGACCAGCCACGAGGCGGTGAGCATCAGCGGCAGTTCGGCGAGCACGGCGGGAAGCACGCCGAGGCGCGGAGCCAGCCACAGGGTCCGCACCGTTCCCAGCACGAAACCAACGGCGAACACCGCCGCCCAGTAGCGCACCGCCACCGCGACCACGGCGCCACGCCCGCTCACCGCTTGCGGACGAACTCCGCGCGCAGGACCAGGCCCTTGATCCCCTCGAACTTGCAGTCGATCTCCTGGGGGTCCCCGGTCAGGCGGATCGACTTGATCAGCGTGCCCTGCTTGAGGGTCTGCCCCGCGCCCTTGACGGTGAGGTCCTTGATCAGCGTCACCTGGTCGCCATCGGCCAGCAGGTTGCCCACCGCGTCGCGCACTTCCACGGCGTTTTCCGCGGCGCGCTTCGCGGCGAGCTCGCTCGCCGGCAGCCACTCGCCGCTGTCCTCGTCGTACACGTAGTCTTCGTCGCTCATGGGGCCTCCTGTCGCCAGCGCTCTGCGCCTCGACAGCCAGGCTGGCAAGTGCCGATCAGCCCGCCGGATCGACCGGCCCGCACCAGTCGCTGCGCCGCCCGCGCCAGGGTTCGGCCAGGCCCTCGCGCACCAGCTGTGCACCCACCGACTGCCCGTGGCGGACCACCACCCGCAGCAGCCTGCCATAGCGGTCGCGGTCGCGCTCATAGGGGGCGAGCTGGAAGGGCCCGGCGTTGAGCAGGGCGATCAGCCGCCGCGTCGCCGCATCCCCGCGCGCCTGTTCCGAGGCGCAGCGCGCGCCGTGGGTCTCGGGCGCGTTGATGTCGGCGATGCGCACCTTCTCGCCGGAGAGCCAGAAGGTGTCGCCATCGACGACGCAGGTGGTGCGCGGGCCTTCCGGGCAGAGCGAGAAGGCGGCGGCGGTGAGCGCGAGCAAGGTGATGGGCATGCGCCCACAACCACGGCAATCGATCGCCGGTTTCTATCGGGGCAAATACTTGGTTTTGCACGAAAATGGAGAAGAGTTGCTCGGGATTACAGCGAGTTGTGGACCGATCACGGGCTTGATCGCCCCGCCCGCCGATAAGGATCCCTCCGCCAATCGCGGTCCCGCCCGAGGCAATTCGCTCCAAAGCGGCGGCAAAAATCCGCGCCGGCGGCCGGTCACGCCTGCCGCTCCGCACCCCTAAAACCGCTTCAAATTGCGCTCCAAGCGATTAAGGGGCAGGGCATGACCACTTCGCAAGCCGCCACCCGCGATCCCGCCATGCTCGCCAAGGCCGAGACCCTGATCGAGGCCCTGCCCTACCTGCAGCGCTATGCGGGGCGAACCTTCGTGGTGAAATACGGCGGCCACGCCATGGGCGATCCCGAACTGGCGCTCGATTTCGCGCAGGACGTGGTGCTGCTGAAGGCCGTCGGCATCAACCCGGTCGTGGTCCACGGCGGGGGCCCGCAGATCGGCGCCATGCTCAAGAAGCTCGGCGTCGAGAGCCGCTTCGTCGACGGCCTCAGGGTCACCGACAAGGCCACGGCCGACATCGCCGAGATGGTCCTGTGCGGCTCGATCAACAAGGAACTGGTCGGCTGGATCGCCAATGCCGGGGGCAAGGCGATCGGCAT
>Ga0068855_100003018_pt1 | contig 20589 bp, 24 predicted proteins | sample KBSCornC52_FD_66592 | JGI IMG/M metagenome (GOLD analysis project Ga0068855, IMG submission 66592) | Corn rhizosphere microbial communities from Kellogg Biological Station, Michigan, USA - KBS Corn C5-2 | ecosystem: Host-associated > Plants > Roots > Rhizosphere > Soil ...
CTGCCCGATAAGCTCGCGTCGGTTCACCCGCGCTACCGGACACCACATGTCGTGACGCTGATCACCGGCATCGGCGCGACCATCGCCGCCGCCTTCCTGCCGGTCGGCAAGCTCGCGGATTATTCCAACTCGGGCACGCTGTTCGCCTTCGCGATGGTCGCGGTTGCGGTCATGGTGCTGCGCAGGACCGATGGCGATCGTCGCCGGCCCTTCCGCACGCCGGCCGTGTGGATCATTGCGCCGCTCGCGATCGTCGGTTGCGCCGTGCTCTATTTCTCGCTGCCACTGACCGCGATCCTGGTGCTGCCGATCTGGGGCGCGCTCGGCCTGTTGGTCTATTTCGGCTACAGCCGCAGCCGCAGCCATCTCGGCCGTGGCTTCGTCGAAGTGCATGAGGGCGAGCCGGGCGAGCCGCCCGTGCCCGGCACCAGCTGACGCTCAGGCGAGCCCGCGCACCAGCTCCCTGAGGTCCGCCTCGGGTCGCGCGCCGTAATGCGAGATGATTTCGGCAGCGGCGATCGCGCCCATCCTGAGCGACGTCTCGACGCCGCGCCCGGCGGCACGGCCGGCGAGAAAGCCGGCGGCGAACAGATCGCCGGCGCCGGTGGTGTCGACGAGCTGCGTGACGGGTGACGCGGGAACCTCGGTGCGGGTGCCGTCGGTCACCGCCAGCGCGCCCCGTTCGGAGCGGGTGACGACCAGCAGCGGAACCTGCGGCGCGACTGCGGCGATCGCCGCGTCGAGATCCTCGGTCTGGGCGAGCGACAGGATCTCCTGCTCGTTGGCGAAGAGCAGGTCGATCTCGCGCCCGGCGATCATCCGCCGGAAATCGTCGCGGTGGCGCTCGACGCAAAAGGAATCCGACAAGGTTAAGGCGATCTCGCGCTCGGCCGCCCTGGATGCCGCTATCGCCGCGCGCATCGCCCTCCGCGGCTCCGCCGGATCCCAGAGATAGCCTTCGAGATAGAGGATTTTGGCTGCGGCCACCGTGGCGAGGTCGATGTCGGTCTCAGCCAGCTCCTGCGAGGCGCCAAGATAGGTGTTCATCGTCCGCTGGGCGTCCGGTGTGACGAGAATCAGGCAGCGCGCGGTCGGCGGTTCGGCGCCACGCGGCGGCACCGAATAGGCGACGCCGGCGGCGCGGATGTCGTGGGCGTAGACCTCACCGAGCTGATCGTCCGCGACCAGGCCGACAAAGCCGGCGCGGCCGCCCAGCGCGGCGATGCCGGCGGCGGTATTCGCCGCCGAGCCGCCGCTGACCTCCCGCCCGGCCGCCATCCGGCTGTAGAGCCGGGTCGCTTCGGCGGTGTCGATCAGCCGCATCGATCCTTTCACCAGCCCCTCCTCGGCCAGAAAGCTGTCGTCGGCCGGGGCGAAGACATCGACGATGGCGCTGCCGATCGCGAGGACGTCGAAGGCGGTGTCGGGCAAGGAAGGTCCTTTCATGCGGTTGCGGCGCTCGGTAGCCGTGCCTCGGTGAGGCGACAAGCGCGCGATTGACGGAGGGCGCCGCCGCGGGGCATTTCGCCCCCATGCTGCGCGGCTTCGTCCTTTCGGTTGAGCAACTGACCGATCCGCGCATCCTCGCGGTGCTGCTCAAGTCGCTGCTCGTCACCCTGGCGATCTTCATCGCGCTCGCGGTCGGGCTCAATCGCCTGTTCGCCAGCATCGATGTCTGCACGCTGTCGGGTGACATCTGGGACAGCTGCACCCTGCCCGGCTGGGCGCAATGGCTGGCGACGGTCGGCGGGACGTTGATGCTGGTCTGGCTGCTGTTCCCGGCCGTCGCGATCGGCGTGGTCGCAGGTTTCGCCGATCAGGTCGTCGCCGCCGTCGAGGCGCGGCATTATCCCGAGGCGGCGGCCGCTGCGCGCCCGCTCGGCATCAGCGGCACGCTGGCGCTGGGACTCGGGTCGAGCCTCAGGCTGCTGTTCTGGAACCTCCTCGCCCTGCCCTTCTATATCCTGCTGCTGGTCACCGGCATCGGCCCGCTGATCCTGTTCCTCGTGGTCAACGCGCTGGTGCTCGGCCGCGACCTCGCGATGATGGTCGCGGCGCGCCATCTCGACCGGCCGGCGCGGCGCCAATGGCTGCAGCAAAGCCGCGGCCAGCGCATCGTGCTCGGCGGCATCACCACCGCTCTGTTCCTCTTGCCGATCGTCAATCTCGTCGCGCCGGTGCTCGGCGCATCGATGGCGACGCATCTGTTTCACGGCCGCGCATGAGAGGGCGATGGCTGGCCTTCCTCGCCGGTCTGCTACTGGCCAGTTGCGAGCAGAATGGGCCACCGCGCAGCGCTGGCCGCATGGCGCCACCGCCGCCGATGCGGGAAGCCGGGCTCGGCCGGATCCTCGGCCGTACCGCGGGACAGCTCGTCCAGCTGTTCGGCCCGGCCGATCTCGATGCACATGAGGGCAATGCCCGGCGCCTCCAGTTCACCGGTGCCGCCTGTGTGCTCGATATCTATCTCTACCCACCGAAGGGTGGCGGCGAGCCCGAGGCGAACTATGTCGATGCGCGCACGCCGCAGGGCGCGGACATCGACCGGGCCTCCTGCGTCTCGGCGCTCAGCCGGCGTTCACAGGCTCCCTAAGGCGCCCTCAGCCATTCGGCGGCGACATCGGGGTCGGTCTCAGCCTCCGCGCGGGCGGCGCGCTCCTGCTCCCAACGCGCGCGATCGACGCGATGAAGCGCCCAGATCGCCGCGCCGCGCACCACCGGAGCGTCATCGTCGAGCCGCGCGGCGATCTGCTCCGCCGGCACCGCGCCGGCGGCGTTGCCGGCGACGATCAGCGCATTACGCACCATCCGGTCGCGCCCGATGCGCTTGATCGGCGAGCCGGAGAACAGGGCGCGAAAGCTGGCGTCGTCGAGCGCCAGCAGATCGGTGATCTCCGGCGCCGCCAGCTCGGCGCGCGGGGCGAAGGCCTGGGCGGCATGGGCAGTCTCGGCAAAGCTGTTCCACGGGCAAACCGCGAGACAATCGTCGCAGCCATAGACCCGGTTGCCGATCGCGGCGCGGAACTCCTCCGGGATCGGCCCCTTATGCTCGATCGTCAGATAAGAAATGCAACGACGCGCATCGAGCCGATAGGGCGCGGGGAAGGCGTCGGTCGGGCAGGCGACATGACAGGCCGTGCAGCTTCCGCAGTGATCGACCCCCGCCACGTCGGCAGCCAGATCCAGTGTGGTGTAGATCGCGCCGAGCAGCAGCCAGGAACCATGCTCGCGGCTGACGAGATTGCTGTGCTTGCCCTGCCAGCCGATCCCGGCGGCCTCGGCCAGCGGCTTTTCCATGACCGGCGCGGTGTCGACGAACACCTTGACCTCGCCGCCGGCGCGATCGACCAGCCAGCGCGCCAGCGCCTTCAGCCTGGGCTTCACCACGTCGTGATAGTCGCGCCCCTGGGCATAGGCGGCGATGCGGCCGAGAGCGGGCCGATCGGCCAGCGTCAGCGGGTCAACCGGCGGCGCATAGCTCATCCCGAGCATGATCACCGACCTGACCTCCGGCCACAGCCCGGCCGGCGAGCTGCGCCGTTCCGCGCTGGTCTCCATCCAGATCATCTCGCCATGGCAGCCCTCGTCGAGCCAGCGGCCGAGGCGGTCTGCCGTCTCGGGCGCGGCCGCGGCGGGTGCGATCCCGCAGGCGACGAAGCCTTCGGCCGCCGCCTGAGCTTTCAGCGCGGTGACGAGGTCCCCGGTCATGGTACGAAGCGGCTCATGCACGATTAATTTGCCAGTAGGGGTTCATGGGGCAGCCGGATTACAACGATTCGACCAGGGAGCCTAAGTGACCAACCTCGCGATCGAAGCCCATGGCCTGGTCAAGCGCTTCGGTGATGCCGTGGCGGTGGCTGGCATCGATCTCGCGATCCCGAAGGGCATGATCTACGGGATTCTGGGCCCGAATGGCGCCGGCAAGACCACCACCCTGCGCATGCTGCTCGGGATCATCGACCCCGATGAGGGCGAGCGCAAGCTGCTCGGCCGCGCCAGTCCCCTCGAAGCAGCGCCGCTGGTCGGCTATCTGCCTGAGGAGAGGGGACTTTATCCCTCGATGGCGGCGCGCGACGCGATCGCCTTCCTGGGTGCCTTGCGTGGACTGCCGTTGCGCGAGGGCCGCCGCCGCGCCGAGGAGATGCTCGATCGCCACGGCATCGGCCAGGTCGCCGGCCGGGCGATCCGGACCCTCTCCAAGGGCCAGGCGCAGACTGTCCAGCTGCTCGGCACGATCGTCCATCATCCCAAGCTGATCGTCCTCGACGAACCATTTTCCGGGCTTGACGCGATCAACCAGGGCCGGCTCGAGCGGCTGCTGCGGCGCGAGGCCGAGGATGGTGCGACGATCGTCTTTTCGACCCATGTCATCGCCCATGCCGAGCGGCTATGCGAGCGGATCACGATCATCGCCGAGGGACGCGTCCGTTTCGAGGGCAGCGTCGAGAGCGCGCGGGCGACGCTCAAGCCGCGTGTCCGCCTGGTCACCCGCTCGGCCGACGGGCCGTGGCGAAAGGCGTTGCCCGGCGATGCGCGTCATGAGGCCGGGCAATGGCGCTTCGAGCTGCCTGAAGCAGGCATCGAGCCGCTGCTCACCGCGCTGATCGCCGGCGGCGCCGGCATCGAATCGCTGGCGATCGAGCGGCCCGGGCTGCACGACGCCTTCATCGCCATCGCCGGCGACATCGACGAGCAGCCGGCAGCGGAGGAAGCGGCATGACCTTGTTTGCCGCCGCCCGCGTCATCGCCCGCCGCGACTATTTCGCGACCGTCATGTCGCGCACCTTCCTGCTGTTCCTGCTCGGCCCGCTGCTGCCGATCGTTTTCTCCATCGCCTATATCTACATGACTGGCCATGCCGGGCCGGAGGAACCCGCACGCCCGCTGGTGGCGCTGGCGATGGACGGCGCGGCCAACGAGGCGGTCATGGCCGCCGCCGTCAGGATCGAGCACCAGCTCGACAGCGACCTGCCAACGCTGATCCAGGCCGATGCGCACCGTCCCGCGGCGGCGCTGGCCGATCACGGCGCGACAGCGGTGCTGTCGGGCACGCTCGCCCGGCCGGTGATCGAGGGGCCGCGCGGATCGGTCAAGGAAGTCGCCGGCGCGCTGACTTTGGTCCTCGACGATGCGCGGCGGGAGGCGGCCCTTTCCGACGCCGGGATCGCCAGCGCGACGGTCAGGCCGGTCATCCACATCATCGCGCCGCCACCGCGCCAGCCCGGCAAGAGCGACGGCAACGAGCGGGCAGTCGCGCGCACCGGCCAGACGACGCTGTTCGTGCTGACGCTGATGCTCGCCAACATGCTGCTGTGGAATCTCGTCGAGGAAAAATCGAACAAGGTGATGGAGGTGCTCTCCGCCGCCGTCCCGGTGCGGGCGATCTTCATTGGCAAGCTCGTCGGCATGCTGGCGATCTCGCTGACCGCGGTGTTCGCCTGGGCGGGCACCGCTGCACTTGCCATTTTCGCCGCCCAGCACCTCGGCGCGCTGCCGCCCGATCTTGCCCTGCCGGCGCCGGCGGTCGGCCTGCCGGTCTATGCGCTGCTGATGCTGCTCTACTTCATCGCCAGCTATCTGCTGTTCGGCGGGGTGCTGCTCGGCCTCGGCGCGCAACTCTCGTCGATGCGCGAGATCCAGTCGGTCACGCTGCCGGCGACGATGGCCCAGCTCGTCCTCTTCGTCCTCGCCAGCTCGGTCGTCGGCCACCCGGATTCACCGGTCGCGCTGGGCGCGGCGGTCTTCCCGCTGACCTCGCCACTGGTGATGATCGCACGCGCCGGCGAGCTGCCGGGGCTGTGGCCGCATCTGCTCGCGCTCGCCTGGCAGGCGGCGTGGATCGCGCTGATCATCGCCTTTGCCGCTGAGCGCTTTCGCAGCGGCGTGCTGCAATCGGGCCCGGTGCGACGGGCATGACAAGCGCGCGCTGCGCGCGCATGATTCCGTAGGAAGTTGCCTAGAGGAGTGAAGGCATGATCGTCGCGACCACCGAGAATATCGCCGGGCACCGCGTCCGCGAGACCTTCGGCCAGTGCTTCGGCGTCGTTGTCCGCAGCCGTGGCGTCGCCGGCAATCTCGCCGCGGGACTGCGCTCGCTGGTCGGCGGCGAGATCAAGGAATACACCTCGATGGTCGAGGAATCGCGCCGTCATGCACTCGACCGGATGGTCGAGAACGCGAGCGCGATGGGCGCCAATGCGGTGGTGATGATGCGCTTCGACGGATCGGAGATCGGCCAGTCGATGAGCGAGGTGGTCGCCTATGGCACCGCCGTGTGGATCGAGCCGGTGACATGACCCGGCTGCTCACCGTCGTCCAGTATTGCGCGGCGGCAGCGCTCGTCGTCCTCGCCACGCTGGCGGTGTTCGGCGGCTGGCCGGCCTGGCCGCCGCTGATCGCGTTCGGCGTGGTCCTCGTCTTCGTCCTGTTCGAGCGCGCGCAATACAAGACCATCGCCGACCGCCCGCCGGCCGGCTGGGAAGCGACCGGCGAGCGCTTCATCGATCCGGAAACCGGCAAGCAGGTGACGGTCTACTACGACCCCAAGAGCGGCCAGCGGCAATATGTGAAGGAGTAGGGGGCATCCCCCGCTCGTCATTCCCGCGAAAGCGGGAATCCAGACGGTCGTGCCGAATCCTGCAGGTGGTGCCCTGCTCGCCGTTCCTCTGGATTCCCGCTTTCGCGGGAATGACGAAGAAGCCTAATGCACGAAGCGCGCGACGACGTCGCGGTAGCTGCGGCTGACTTTCACCTGCGCGCCGGATCCCAGCACCAGGAAGCATTCGCCATTAGTGTGCGGCTTCACTTCCTTGACCTGGTCGAGATTGACGATGGTCGAGCGGTGGACGCGCTGGAAGCGGCGCGGGTCGAGCCGCTTCTCGAGATCCTTCATCGTCTCGCGCAGGATCAGCGTGTTGTCGCCGGTATAGATGCACATATAATCGCCGGCGGCATCGATCCGCTCGATCGTGTCGACGTCGACGCGGAAGATCTGGCCGCGATCCTTGATGTTGATCAGCTTCTCGAAGCGATTGGCCGCCGGCGGCTCATCGCCGAGCGGGATGGCGGCGGCTTCGGCCGCTTCCGGCGCAACCTCGGCGAGCACTTCCTTGAGCCGCGCCGCTTCCTCGCCGGCGCGCTTCTCGACCAGCCGGGTGCGGGCGATGTCGAGCGTCGCGGCAAGCTTGTCCTCCTCGACCGGCTTCATCAGATAGCCGATCGCCTGCGCCTCGAAGGCGCGGATCGCATGATCGGAATAGGCGGTGACGAAGATGAACAGCGGCGGCTCGACCTCGAGCAGCGCCTGGATCACCGAAAAGCCGTCGAAACCCGGCATCTGGATATCGAGGAAGACGAGATCGGGCTTGTGCGTCTTGATCGCCCGGATCGCCTCGCGGCCGTTCGAGCAGGTCTCGACGATTTCGACGTCGTCATGCTTTTGTAATCTCAGGGCAAGCCCCTGAATCGCCAGCGGTTCGTCGTCGACAAGAATGGTACGGATCATCACGCTTCCCTGGTCTCGGTCTGGAACGGAATTTCGATGGTTACGTCGACGCCCCCAGTTGCGTTTGATTTGAGCTCGAAACGATGGTCGGGTCCATAGGCTTGCGCCAGTCGGTCGCGCGTATTCGCCAGTCCGACGCCGGTCGAGGTGGGCCCTGACACCGCCTCGTTCAACCCCGGGCCGGTATCCGACACGGTGATCGTCACCTTGTCCCCGGTCAAGACCGCATCGATATTGATGTCGGCGCCCTCCTCCTGCGGCGTCACCGCATATTTGATCGCATTCTCGACGATCGGCTGCAGCAGCAGCGCCGGAATCCGCGCCTGGGCGACCGCCGGCGCGACGTCGAAACTCGATCTTAACCGATCCTCGAAGCGCATCTTTTCGATCTCGAGATAGAGCTTCAGCGCCTCCACCTCCTGCTCGATCGTGTTCTGCGATTCCTGATCGCCGACGATGGTGTAGCGCAGGAAGGAAGCGAGCCGCGACAGCATGGCATTGGCCCGGTCGGTCTGTTTCAGCAGCACCAGCGTCGAGATCGAATTCAATGTGTTGAACAGGAAATGCGGGTTGAGCTGGTAGCGCAGCATCTCGAGCTGGGCCGAGGCCGCCTGGTTCTCCAGCCGCGCCAGCCGGTCGGACTGCTCTTCGAGCAGCAGATAATAGTTAATCCCGTAGTAGAGCGCCGACCAGGCGAGCAGCAGCACGAAATCGAGCAGGATCGCGCCGAGGAACTCGATGCCGGCGGGCTGGGTGCCGGGGCGGTAGAAGGTGGCATGGGCCCAGACCTCGATCATCGAGAAGATGCCCGAGGCGAGCACCAGCACGAGGATCGACAGGCTCCAGGTCCACAGCGGCGCGGCGCGGATCAGCCGGCGGAAGATCGCCGCCATCAGCAGCGTCAGCGAATAGCCGGTCGCGGTCGACAGCGCGGTCGGGACGATGAACAGCAGCCCCATCGCATTGGCCAGGCCACCGAACAGGCGCAGCACGAAATAGCCCGCCCAGCCCGCCGACTGGAGCATCCAGAAGGCGCGGTTCTTGTCCTGGAAGAAGGGGCTGCGAAAGGCCGGCGGCGGCATAATTGGGACCTAGCCCAATTCCGCGACGGCTTGAAGCGGGGTTGGAGGACCCCTCTCTTTCGTCATTCCCGCGTAGGCGGGAATCCATAGGGCTTTGAAAACCGCGATGGGGTGGCCCTTGTGCCTCGGCTGCTGGATTCCGGCCTTCGCGGGAATGACGAAGTGGGGTTGAAGGCGCGAGGGCGGACCTACACCCCCAAAATGCCGAAGGTGTCGTGGTCGATCATCGCGGTGGCGAAGCGGGCGGCGGCAGCGGTGTTGTTCGATTCCGTCTGATAGTCCGAGCTGTTCAGCAGCCAGATGATGAAGCCCCAGATCATCTCGCGGCGATAGGCGTGCCAGGCCTGCTCGAAGCTCGGCGCGTCCACCCCGAAGCCTTCCAGCGCGGCGAGATAATGCTGCAGCAGCGGCCCCTCCCATTCGCGCCGCCGCGTGTAGTCGAGCCCGGCGGTGATGAAATAGGACACGTCCAATGACCAGGGCCCCTTGCGCGGCATCCAGTCGAGGAAGGCCGGCTTGCCCTCGGCGGTGACGAACAAATTCCCGAGATGGGTGTCGCCATGATTGATCGTCACCGGCTCATTGGCATGGGCGGCGATCATCGCGGTATGCGCGGCGTGAATCCGCGGCGGATCGAGCAGGTCGGTCGGCATTGCGGCGGCGCGCGGCGCGGCGCGGAACCAGCCGTATTGATCGGGATTTTCGAGGATCGCGAAATATTGCCAGATGCCGCCGCCATGCTCGCTCGCGTCCTGCAGCCATTCCCACTGCGGCGCGTCGAGCTCGGGCTTGTTCCACCAGCGCGCATGGATGCGGGCGATCTCGGTCAGAAAATCCTTGGCGAGCTGGAAACCGATCGGCTCCATCAGCCGAAGGAAGCGGACGTTGCGCAGCGTGAGATCCTCGAGGATCACCAGCCCGTCGCCGTTCCCACCGAGCCCGGCATAATAGCAATCGACCGTATTCACATCGAGCGTGGGGACGACATTGCGATAGGCGTTGACCTCATTGGCATGCATGTCGCGCATCACCCGGCTGTGCGCCTCGAAGCCGCCCTTGACGATGATGCTGTTGGGCATGTCGTTGCGGTTGGTGCGGATGCGCATGCGCAGCTTCGACGAGGCGCCGCTGATCTTGTCGACCAGCTCGGCGGATTCGACGACCAGCCCGGGCACGCGCTGCTGCATCGCCTGGGTGAGATAGTCGGGGGTGAAGCCGGCCGGGGTTTCCGGTACCTCGACCGTGTCGCCGGCAACGCCCGCGCCGCCCGCACGGCGCACCACTTCCGACAGCTCGGTCATCTCGCCTCTCCGCTCGCTACAGGCGGGCAGGCATGGCTGGCACCCACGCGAGGGTCAAGGCGTGGCACGGCCATTCCCCTCCCTCTGGTAGGGAGGGGTTAGGGGTGGGTAGGCGCGACAGCGCAATGCTGACAACGAACACGCACCCGCTCACGATGATCGACCGCCGCGTGCGCGGCGATACCCACCCCCAGCCCCTCCCTAGTAAAGGGAGGGGAGTTTGTGCGGCTTGCCATGCCCGCCCGAATCATGGCCCTATCCGCCCACGCACGAGACCAAGCGAGGATGCCATGGCGAACGCACTGCTTATCACGATGACCAACCCCCTGCCGGGCCGCGAGCAGGAGTATCAGGACTGGTACGCCAACACGCATATCGTCGAGATGGTCGCCGCGCCGCGGGTGCTGAACGCCAAGCTCCACAATGTGACCGACGCCCGCACGCCGACCAAATGGCGCCATTGCGCGCTCTATGAGCTTGAAGGCGATCCGCAGGAGGCGATGCAGGCGGTGTTCGAGAGCGGCAAGACGGCCAACCGGACACCCTCGACCGCGGGCGATACGCCGAGCCGGCTGCTGGCGATCGCGACGCCGATCGGCGAGCGCCTGGGCGACAACCCGCCGGATCCCGACAACCATTTGTTCCTCGTCCTGACCAACCCGACCGCGGGCATGGAGGACGAATACAACCGCTGGTACAGCGACCAGCACGCCCCCGACGTGGTCGCGATCGACGGCTTCGTCGGCGTGCAGCGGTTCAAGCTCTCGGCCGTGCCGGGCATGGAGGCGCCCTATTGGGGCTATGTCGCCTTCTACGAGATCGACCGCGACAAGGTGGCGGAGGCGTTCAAGGGCCTGGAAGAAGCGCGCGGCACGCCGCGGATGGTGATGTCGGAAGCGCTCAACCGCGCCGACAATGAGGTCGCGGTCTACGCGCCGGTCGCGGCCAAGGTGAAGGCCGAGGCTGCGGCAGCGAAATAGCGGCACGGGCCGGCTAACACCCACACACTCGTCGTTCCGAAGAACGATCCCCCTCCCTCTGGTAGGAAGGGGCTAGGGGTGGGTAGGCGCGCCAGCGCAGTACGACCAACGTCGCGCACATCACCACCGCAATAGCTCGCCGGCTGACGCCGGCGATACCCACCCCCTACCCCTCCCTAGTAAAGGGAGGGGAGCTCGATGCTTGCTATTCGCCGCCTGATTTTTTCATCGCGTAGTGACGCACTGTGCTCCCCAAATTTCACAGTCGATCGCTGCCGCGTCCGAGCAAAAATAAATTGCACCCTATCTAATTCTCGGAATTCGCCTATAGTCGACCCTGCTGACGTCGCTTGCGACGGATATACGGCGTTTGATCGCCATTTGTCCCTTACTTGCCTCACGAAGCCGAGATGTGCCGCAGTTGGCGCATGCTCGTCACATTGGGACGAAGGATACCCAAAATGATCACCGGAACCGTCAAATTTTTCAACGCCGACAAGGGCTATGGATTCATCCAGCCGGAGGACGGCAGCGGCGACGCTTTCGTTCACATCAGCGCGGTCGAGCGCGCCGGCCTGCGCACCCTGAACAAGGATCAGCGGGTCAGCTACGAGCTCGAGACCGATCGCCGCGGCAAGACCTCGGCGGTCAATCTCCAGGCTGCCTGAACGGACCGGGCGGGCGCTTCGGCGTCCGCCCCGACCTTGCGTCGCGCGGCGTCGGCCGTTCGCCCCGCGGATCGCGCTAGCCGGCGCGATCACCGCGTCGATCACGGAACGGAGGCACCATGAACCGGGTATTGCTGCTCAACATGAGCGAGGCCGAGGCGACCAAGGCCTGCGGCGATCTGGATGTCGGGATCAGCGTACTGGAGAAGCTCGATTCCGGCGGCGTGCGGCTGGTCTGCATATCGATGGATGGCGCGGCGGCGATGCGCCACAAGCTGCGCACCAAGCTGATCGACGGCCCGGTCACCCGCTCGCGGGTGTTCTCGCGCGGCATGCAGCCCTATCATTCGTCGGTGCCGCAGGAGGTGAAGGCGCGCCCCTTCGCCTCGGAACGCAACAGCCGCTGAAAGGACCGTCATGGCCAAGGGTCAGAAAAAGAAGAACAAGGAAGCGCGCAAGCCCAAGAAGGGCAGCGCCAAGAAGATCGAGCCCGTCGCCGGCCGCAAGTTCGGCCTGAACCTGCCGGAGCCGGCGAAAAAGGACTGAGCATCCGCTTGGCTCGCTCTCCCGAGTGGAGCCAATTCGATCGATCTGAATTATCTGCGCATGCGCCACCAGCGCGCGCTCCGTGCGGCGCCGGTCGCCAAGGCGCGTGGCAAGGCGCGGCCGATGACCTCCGATGCCGGGCGCTGACGCCCGCGCGCGGGATCAGGCGGCCGGCAGCTTCAAGGGGTCCGGCATGATGCAGCCCGCACAACGCATCCAGCAGAATTTGCTCGCCGCCAGGGAGCGCAAGCTCCTCACCTGGCTGTGCCGGCGCATGCCGCGCTGGGTCACGCCCGATCAGCTCACCGCGCTCGGCTTTGCCGGCGCGATCGCCTGCTTCTTCGGCTATGCGCTGAGCGGCTGGGGCAGCACCTGGCTGTGGCTGGCAGTCGCGGGCCATGTCATCCAATGGTTCGGGGACTCGCTCGACGGGAGTCTGGCGCGCTACCGCCGGATCGAGCGCCCCGCCTTCGGCTATTTCATCGACCATAGTACCGACGCGCTCGCCAATCTGATCATGCTCGGCGGCCTCGGCCTCAGCGCCTACGTCTCCCTCGACGTCGCGCTGTTCACGCTCGCGGGCTATCTGCTGCTGTCGATCCACGCCTTCCTCGCGGCGCGGGTGGTCGGCGAGATCCGGCTGTCCTACCTCGCCGGCGGCCCGACCGAGCTGCGCCTGACGCTCGTCGTGCTGACCATCGCGATGTACGTCTGGGGGCCGGTGCCGCTCTACGCCGGCTTCACCCTGTTCGACGCGATCACCGGCGGCGTCGGCGTGATCCTGATCCTGCTGTTCATCGTCCAGACCGCCCAGACCGCGCGCCTCCTGACCGCCGAGGCGCGCTGAGGGGCGCGGGCGCCGTCCGCTTTTTTTCTCGTCATTCCCGCGAAAGCGGGAATCCAGGCGAACGGCGTAAAGGGCGGCGGCCGGCGCGAGTTGGCACGGCCCTCTGGATTCCCGCTTTCGCGGGAACGACGAAAGAGGGACATCTCGCCTCCGATGCGGCCGGTGATAGGATGGGCGCGGATGCGGCCGGGCACGGACCCGGCGCACCCAGCGAGGAGAGCGCGCTTGGCCCAGCAGCCCAATTACGAGACCGTCGCGCCGCGGCCGGGCATCCCCGCCGATCACATCGTCGACTTCGACTATTTCCGCCCCGAGGCGCACCCCGACGAGGATGTCTATGTCGCGCTGAAGCGGCTGCACGATGCGCCCGACGTGACCTGGACGCCGCGCAACGGCGGCCATTGGATCGTCACCCGCGCCGAGGACGTCCGCTGGGTCCGCGCGACCCATGCAATCTTCTCACATGAGGAAATCATGATCCCGCGCGGCGCGACCAGCACGATGATGCCCCCGGTCACCGCCGATCCGCCCAAGCTGGCGCGCTACCGCGCGGTGCTCAACCCGGCCTTCGCGCCGGGCGCGATCCGCGCGCTGGAGGGCCGCGCGCGCGAAGTCGCCGCCGAGACGATCGAGCGGCTCGTCCCGCTTGGGGCTTGCGAGTTCACCGGCGATTTCGCGCGGGTGATGCCGGTGGTGGTGTTCCTCGGCATCATGGACCTGCCGGCCGAGCGCCGCGCCGAATTCGTCACCTGGGGCGGCAGCGGGGTCACCGACCAGGAGACCCGCAACCGCAACGCCGCCGCCGTCGCCAGCTACCTCGCCGGCATGATCGACCAGCGCGCGAAAAATCCGGGGCCGGATCTGCTCAGCCGCATCGCCCAATGGCGCAACAACCCGCGCTGCGAAAGCGAGAGCGAGGTGATGGGCATGGCGATGGTGACCTTCGTCGGCGGGCTCGACACGGTCGCCAACATGATGTCCTTCGCCGCGCGCCATCTCGCCACCGATCCCGCGGCGCGCCGGCGGCTGATCGACGATCCGGCGCTGATCCCGAACGCGGCCGAGGAATATATTCGCCGCCACGGCCTCACCATGACCTCGCGGCTGATCCGCCAGGATGTCGCGCGCAAGGGCGTGACGATGCGCGCGGGCGAGATGCTGCTGGTGATCGACGCGCTCGCCGGCATCGACGAGCGCGCCTGGCCCGATCCGATGACGATCGACTACGGCCGCGACACCAGGGGCCACGACACCTTCGGCAACGGCCCGCATAAATGCGTCGGCGAGCATCTCGCGCGGATGGAGCTGGCGATCTTCATCGAGGAATGGCTGAAGCGGATCCCGGATTTCCGGGTGGAGCCGGAGCGGCCGGCGGTGACGCATGCGGGGCCGGTGATCGGGATGCGGCAGCTGGGGCTGCGGTGGGATTGAGGCGCGTTAGGCCCTCGGGCCCGGGCCGAGCCCAATTGAGCGCGCCGACAACGAGATTGCGGTCTCTGCACCGGTCGCGGCGAAAGTGAAGGCGGAGGCGGGGATCGCGAGATAGCGGTCTGGCATGGCCATGTTGGTAAGCTCCCAAGAGCTGACTGGTTTCCTGCCGCTGAAACTGTAAGCTTGTAATTGGCAGCTGAGGTGGGGACTGGTTGTTGATCGAAAGAATCCAGAATCGGCTGGCGCGAGCTCTCGAAAGTCAGGGCTCCGCAAAAGCGATCAAAAACTACCGAGGCGCAGCGCTCGGATCGAGTGTCGGTCTCGTTCGTAAGCGGAACGAGGATTGCTGTCTTGTCGCAAGGGCCTCCTACTCAGGAGGAAGCCGCGCAGCCTTCACGGTGGCTGTGGTGTGCGACGGTCTTGGAGGCATGAGCGAAGGGCGAGAAGCCGCGATACTAGCCGCAAGCGCATTTACGGCACACTTGTTTTGCAATCAAAATTATAGCCTGCAGCACAGACTTTCGCCAGCAATCGAATATGCGAACGCCGAGATCTATCGGCGATTACGAGGCAGCGGTGGTACGACGCTATCTGCGGTAGTCTACGGTCCCAATATTGGGGCTATGTTCTGTCATGTCGGTGATAGCCGCATATTCGGAATTTCGTCGGACCGAGTGATAGAGCAGCTTAGCCGCGATGATACGATGAAAGCATTGCTAAACAGGGGAGACACTGAGAGCAGCGCACCGAAAGACTCAAGACTACTGCAATTCGTAGGGATGGGAGATGAAATGGAGAGTCAAATCTCCTTTGTGCCTCCCCATTGTCGTTCGGTCTTAATCACGTCAGACGGCGCGCATGACGTTCCCACCTCGATCCTTCAACGCATAGTCAGTGCAGCCGCGGGAGGCAGCGATCTCATCCGCAAGTTGTTAGCATTGTCAGACATGCTTGGGGGACAGGACAACGCCTCCGCAATCCTTCTTCCTATTGGCGTTGACGCGGAACCCTCAGATGAGGTCCGCGGCAATGAGCTAGTCGTAATTCTACCCAATGACACGCTGGCAATCCACACGATCGAGCTTGAAGCAGGAAATTGGTCAAGACTCCCGCGAACTCCAGCGGAAGGCGCAAGCGAGGAGCCAGTAGGACAAATTGAAGTTCCGGCGCCGCGATCCGATTCAGTTATCAGCTCTCCTGAAAAGCAGCTTCCAGACAAGACGAAGGGTCGTGCCACCAAAACGCGCAAGACAAAGCGTCGATCGAGTCGAGCCAAGGCCGCCCAACCTGATCGGCTGCCGCTCGAGGATTCTGCCGAAGGGGTAGACGTACAATTCTCGGCGCCACCCGACCAGTTGGACGAGAACAAGGAATGAAACTTCCGTCCCGCTACGAGCAAGGGGCGGCGCTATCCGGCGGCGGTATGTCGACGGCGTTTCGATGTAAGGACAAACACCTTGAACGCGATGTTTTGGTCAAAGTACTTCAGCCGGGCGTAGATCAAAAACGAATCCTCGACGAAGTTCAGGCGTTGAGCGCCATTCGCTCGAAGCATGTTGTACAGATCTATGACGTACTGAAAGATGACTCTGGGGCCATAATCGCGCTGGTTGAAGAGTTCTTACCCGGGATCGATTTGAATGATGTCATCCCGGTTACAGATGCCGGCGCATTTCTGCGCTATATCTACGCGATTGCCTGCGGGTTGGCTGACATCCATGCAGTTGGCGTCGTCCACAGAGACATTAAACCCAATAACATGAAAATTGACGCCGAGAATTGCCTCAGGATATTCGACTTTGGACTTTCTCGCACCGATGGCGTCAATTGCGAGACAATCGGTACCATTGGTACCCCAGGTTACATTGCCCCCGAGCAGTGCGTCCCTCCGGACAAGTCTGCAAAATTTACCTCCGCGGTCGATGTCTTTGCCTTCGGCTCAACAGCACTAAAATTGATACGCGGGAAGTTACCCAAGGAACTCCGCGGCATTCCTCCCCAGTTGCCGTGCGCCGATGCAAATTTCTCTAGCCAAACACTGGTGCTACAACCCGAGATAGCAGGCACTCTAAACCTTTGTTTGGCGCAGGATCCTGCAGATCGTCCGACAGCGAGTGTCGTTCGGGACATTGTCGGACGCCACCTGCTGTATGCACGGCATAAGGCCACAATGATTGTTAGTGGCACGATTCATTATGTCGAGAAAGTCGGGCAATCAGTCAAACTTAGTGCTGGGTCTCTAGGATCCGTAGATGTGAGTTATGATGGCTATAACTTCATCGCCACTAACGTGGTCGGCAACGTCTACATTAACAATGTTGCGGTCAGTCCTCCGCATAATCTTCCAGGCGCTTGCGTAATTACACTTGGCGCGCCGAGCAACGGTTCTAATAGACGTTTCATCACATTCGATGTCACCCATCCGGAGGTCGTCCTTTGAGCGGGGTGCTACACGCGATTGGGGATGTCGTTGGTGGCCGCTACGTAGTGGTTGATTACATCGGCCAAGGCGGCATGCAGGAAGTGTATCGTGTTCACGATCAGCTTCTAGAACGCGACGTCGCCTTGAAATCTCCCAGGAACCCTTCAGCTCAAAAACGCTTTAAGCGGAGCGCCACCCTTAGCGCTCGAGTTAATCACGACAATGTTGCGAAAACGCTTGATTACATAGAAGATGGCGAAAGATTCTATCTTATAGAGGAACTTGTAGAAGGGTGTGATCTTGGTCATTTCATGAGAAACTACGTGTCTATGCTTGACCCATTTTCTGCGGGTAAAGCAATGCACCATTTGGCCAAAGGTCTCGCCGCATCTCATCATGTGAATGTGGTGCATCGCGATCTCAAGCCGACGAACGTAATGGTGGTCGGAGGACAACATTTCAAAGGCTTCAAAATCACCGATTTTGGAATCGCGAAGATGGCGCAGGAGGAGATCAGCGACGCCGTTGCCGGAGACGAGGAGGGGCTAACCAATTCGCAGACGGCTCTCGGCGCCCTCCCATACATGGCGCCGGAGATGATCGACGACATCAAGAATGTCGACAAGCCTGCGGACGTTTGGGCCGTTGGCGCGCTGACCTACGAGATCCTCACCGGTAAGAGACCATTCGGTGCTGGCTATCAAGCTGTACCGCTGATTCAGGCAGCGAAGGTACCGGGGCTGCCTGCCGCTGTTACAAGCAATACGCAGTTTCAACCATTTGCGAGCGCAATATACGACCTTATTATAGCCTGCATGCAGAAAGACCCCTCCGCTCGTCTAAGCGCAGATGATTTAGTCAAGGCATGTGAAGGCCTGTATTACTCGACGATCCCGCGTGAGTTTGGTACCGTAAAGTCTTTCGAGTATGGGTCTTGGGGATTTGCCAGCTCCGAAATTGGCGACGACATTTTCTACCATTTGAGATCAGTCTATGCTTCGCCGATTGTGACTATCGGCGAACGCGTTTGGATGACTGCTCATCCTGGTTCTCCACGACGACGAGCCTTTCCCGTCGTGAAGGCACGATAACTTTCTGAAGCTTCGTTTTGCGATTATGCGGGGCCACTATCTACCCCTCATCCCCCATCCGCAGCGCAGCGATAAACGCCTCTTGCGGGATCTGCACGCTGCCGTATTCCCGCATCCGCTTCTTGCCCTCTTTCTGCTTCTCCAGCAGCTTGCGCTTCCGCGTCGCGTCGCCGCCGTAGCATTTCGCGGTGACGTCCTTGCGCATCGCGGCGATCGTCTCGCGGGCGATGACCTTGCCGCCGATCGCCGCCTGGATCGGGATCTTGAACAGGTGGCGCGGGATCAGGTCCTTCAGCCGCTCGCACATGTGTCGGCCGCGCGCCTCGGCGGCGGCGCGGTGGACGATCATCGACAGCGCATCGACCGGCTCGTTGTTGACCAGGATCGACATCTTGACGAGGTCGCCCTCGCGGTGGCCGATCTGGTGATAGTCGAAGCTGGCATAGCCGCGGCTGATCGATTTCAGCCGGTCGTAGAAATCGAACACCACCTCGTTGAGCGGCAGCTCATAGGTGAGCTGGGCGCGGCCGCCGACATAGGTCAGGTTCTTCTGGATGCCGCGGCGATCCTGGCAGAGCTTGAGCACCGAGCCGAGATAGTCGTCGGGCACATAGATCGTCGCCTCGATCCACGGCTCCTCGATGATGTCGATCCGGCTCGGATCGGGCATGTCGGCCGGGTTGTGCAGCTCGATCTCGCCCTGGTTGTGGGTCAGCCTGATCTTGTAGACCACCGAGGGCGCGGTGGTGATCAGGTCGAGGTCATATTCGCGGGTCAGCCGCTCCTGGATGATCTCGAGGTGGAGCAGGCCGAGGAAGCCGCAGCGGAAGCCGAAGCCGAGCGCGGCCGAAGTCTCCATCTCATAGGTGAAGGACGCATCGTTGAGGCGCAGCCGCGCCATGCTCTCGCGCAGCTTGTCGAAATCGGCGGCGTCGACCGGGAACAGCCCGCAGAACACCACCGGCTGGACCAACTTGAAGCCGGGCAGCGCCGTGGGCGTAGGGCGGCGGGCGTCGGTGATGGTGTCGCCGACCGAGGCCTGGGCGACCTCCTTGATCTGGGCGGTGATGAAGCCGATCTCGCCGGCGCCGAGCGCGTCCATCTGCTCGATCTTGGGGCGGAAGGCGCCGACCCGGTCGATCAGATGGGTCGTGCCGGTGTTCATGAACTGGACCTGCTGGCCCTTGCGGACGATGCCGTCGATCACCCGGACGAGGATGACGACGCCGAGATAGGGATCGTACCAGCTGTCGACCAGCATCGCCTTCAAGGGCGCGGCGGGGTCGCCCCTGGGCGCGGGGATGCGCTCGATGATCGCGTCGAGCACCGCCTCGATGCCGATGCCGGTCTTGGCGCTGGTCAGGATCGCGTTGGAGGCATCGAGGCCGATGATCTCCTCGATCTCGGCCTTGACCTTCTCCGGCTCGGCGGCTGGCAGGTCGATCTTGTTGATCACCGGCACGATCTCATGGTCGTACTCGATCGACTGGTAGACATTGGCCAGGGTCTGCGCCTCGACGCCCTGGGCGGCATCGACCACCAGCAGCGCGCCCTCGCAGGCGGCCAGACTCCGGCTGACCTCATAGGCGAAGTCGACATGGCCGGGGGTGTCCATCAGGTTGAGGACATGGCCCTTCCAGTCGAGGCGCACGGTCTGCGCCTTGATCGTGATGCCGCGCTCGCGCTCGATGTCCATATTGTCGAGCACCTGCTCGGACATCTCACGCGCGGTCAGCCCGCCGGTGACCTGGATCAGGCGATCGGCCAGGGTCGACTTGCCATGGTCGATATGTGCGATGATCGAGAAATTGCGAATCTTGTCGAGCGGTGCGGTCACTGTGGGGCGAAGTCCTGAAGGGTCGGCGGGCCGATAGCAGCATGCGGGGCGAAGGACAAAAGATGGGGGTGTGGGGGGGTGCCGCCCTCCTCTCCTTTCTTCGTCATTCCCGCAAAAGCGGGAATCCAGAGCAGCCTATCCGCCTGGCACCGTGTCAGTCGCGAAACCCGCCTGGATTCCCGCTTTCGCGGGAATGACGGGGAGGGGTGGCTAGCCCAGCGCCGGAAAACCGAAGTCCTCGGCCAGATCGCGCCATTCCGGGTTGGCCGCCTCGATCAGCTCCAGCTTCCAGGCTCGCGTCCACTTCTTGATGCGCTTTTCCCGCAGGATGGCCGCCTCCATCGTGCCGTGCTGCTCGAACCAGACCAGGCGCCTGGCACCGTAGGTACGCGTAAAGCCGGGCAGCGTGCCCTCACGATGCTGATGGATCCGGGACATCAGGTTTGAGGTCACGCCGACGTACAGCGTGCCATTCCGCTTCGACGCGACCAGGTAGACTGTCGGTGAGAATTCATCCCGCACACCGCCGTCTTTGCTGGATTCCCGCTTTCGCGGGAATGACGAAATAGAGTGTGCGCGAGGGGGGTGAGCGACCATTTAACTGCCGCGTCACCCTTTTCCCGCCCGGATCGCCACGCTAGCATCCTGGCTCTGAGCGAGAACAACGAGGAGAGGCCGCGATGCGGCATGTCGCGGTCATCGGTTCCGGGCCGGCGGGCTATTATACGGCGGAAGCGCTCGCCAAGCAGTTCGGCGACCAGGTGCAGGTCGACATCATCGATTGCCTGCCGACGCCCTATGGCCTGATCCGCGCCGGGGTCGCGCCCGACCACCAGTCGATCAAGGCGGTGTACAAGCGCTACGAGGGCACCTCGCTGTC
>Ga0068855_100003019_pt1 | contig 20587 bp, 17 predicted proteins | sample KBSCornC52_FD_66592 | JGI IMG/M metagenome (GOLD analysis project Ga0068855, IMG submission 66592) | Corn rhizosphere microbial communities from Kellogg Biological Station, Michigan, USA - KBS Corn C5-2 | ecosystem: Host-associated > Plants > Roots > Rhizosphere > Soil ...
GTGATCGAAGAACCCCCCGTGCTCGTCGTAGCAAACGACCAGCACTGTGCGCGCCCATTTGGCTGGATTGGACGTGAGCGCTTGGTAGACGCGCCTCAGAAAATCTTCGCCATAAGCGACGGGCAGTGGCGGGTGATTGCAGTTGCCGTGCGTGCCAATCGCCGTGGCAAAATCGTTGTAGAAGGGCTCGCAATACAGCACGCTCGGCGCTGGAGCCGTGCTTTGCCAGTTGGCAGCCAGCCGTTCGAGCGGGCGGCCGCGCTCGATGACATGCCGCCACTGCGATTTCATGAGCAGTAGATTGGACGGTGCACCCACGTCGGCAATCGGCTGCGCGTCGACGTAGATCTCGAAGGCTTTGCCCTTGCTGGTCAGCCAATCGAATAAAGTAGGCTGATCCGGCAACAGGTGCGACGGGATCTTCACGCTCGAGGTCGAGTCAATCAATGTGCTGCCGCAGATGGCCATCAGCCGATTGGGCTGCGTGTCGGAGGGCAGCGCCGCGTGCCAGCGATCACAGACCGTGTAGCCCCTCGCCAGCGCGGCGCTGATCGGCACATCTTGCGGGCGACAAAAGCGCATCGGCACCGGCGTGCCGTCGATCTTCTGCGAGTCGAAATAGGACTGAATGAAGCCGTCCATCGCGCCGCCGTTGAGCTCGGCGGCGATCTGATCGCGCGAGTGCGGTAAATCGCAGGGCAGGTAGCCGTCGGGCGTCGCGGTGGGCGCGTACAGGTTGCCCGCGGAATCCGCGTTGTCCCAATCGAAAGTGCTGCTGTGCTGGTGAAGGCCATTGACGTCCGCGCGACCGTCGAAGGACTCGTGACTCAGGAACCCGAGTAGGTGGTCGAAGGAGCGATTCTCCATCATGACCACGACAATCGTGTCGACGGCCGCACGCAGTTGGTCGTTCGAAATCATGATGACTCCTTCGAAGGACAGCCGAAATCTACCGTGATGCGAAGTTGCGGAGGCGGCGCCGCTGCTTCCGCGGGGCCGAGCGTGGTCTCCATCGTCCAAACGCCGTCTGCGGGTGTGCCGACCGCGACGCTCGCGTTGGCTGCAATGCACAGCTTGGCGCCGCCGGGCGGCGTGACGCACACCTCACGCGCGACCACGGTCCCGTCGCGCTTGAAGCTTGGATTGGCCAGCCTCGAAATAGAGGCTCCGCCGCTACTCAACGTGAACGTGCCGCGGCACACGCGCGTCTGCTCGTCACAAGGCGCCGATGCGCCCTTTTCTTGGTTCAAAGCGGTCACTTTGACTGGCCTGCTGCCGATCGAGTTGCCAGACGCCGGATTCGCATCCAACGCCGTGACGCTGAACGTCGTATCCTGCGCGACTTGCACCGTCCGCGAGCCCTGCGACGGCACTGGCCCATCCGCCCAGCTCGCCGGTGGCGGTACTGCGCGCAAAGCCGCGGGGCCCGTCACATTCCACTCGAGCACGACCGAACCATCGGGACAGCTGAGGGGTGGGGACGCGGTGAACGTGTTCACGCCGGGGTGAGCGCCGCATCCGGCGACGAGTGAGGAAGCGATGGCGGCTGTCGAGAAAGCGCTGCGAGCTAGGGGCGAGATCATGGCAGTTCCCGTTCGGTGCTTCGTTGGCGATGCTCGAGTTTCCGACAGCGGTGGAGAGGTCTGTGTGTCGTCCTAGCCAGGCGGCTGTTTCGCGCCCTGACCAGTCGCTCCGGATCCGCCATCGGTAGGCGCTGCCTTCGTTGGCGCCTTCATGACGTTTGGCTGGTCGGATTTGTGCTCACCGCAACGCGCGGCTGAGGTGAGGGCCCAAAAAGTACGCTCACCCACCCAGCGGAGGAATAGTCAATTCTTCTGAGCCCGATGCGCACACGGACGGGTTCGCACAACTCAAGATGCTTTCCGTTGGACCGCACTGCTGCCGCTCTTGGGGGGGCCCACCGGTGAGCTCGCGGCGAGCAAAGTTCGCGCGTGCGAGTGCGCCCGCTGAAACCCAAAAGAAAAATCGAACGAAATCGTGCGGGAGAGGGGGATGTAGGAGGTGCTGCGCGCGTAGATGATAATCAATGGGCGGGTGGACGCTCGCGGTCCCGCCTGGGGAGTGACGATGACGGTTTTCAGGTTGTGTTCGAGAAAGTATTGGGGAATTTCGGCATTGCTCGTGCTCTCGAGCGCGTGTGGTAGCAAGGCGGGTTCTGATAGCGACAGCGCTCACGGCAGTGACGATCTGCGCGAGCTACCGCTCGCCGACGTGGGGCCACAGCAGCAATCGAGCCAGCTCGATGTGTTGTTCGTGATCGACAACTCCGCGAGCATGGATGACAAGGCGGCAGTGCTCGTGCAATCGGTGCCCACGTTCATCGAGCGGCTCGTGAACCCACCCTGTGTGGATGACGCAGGCGCGCCCGCGGCGGAGCAGCCCAGCTCGGGCGCCGAGCCCTGCGTAACCGGCACGCGCGCACGCCCGCCGGTGCTCGACATGCACGTGGGCGTCATCACGAGCAGCCTGGGTAGCCACGGCGGGAACGTGTGCTCGGCGCCTGCCGCGGATGACGTCGATCCGCATTTGGACGATCAGGCGCAACTGATTCCGACGCAGCGCGCGGGCGTGCCAAGCTTCGCCGATTCCGGATTTGCCGCTTGGGACGCGGCGGGCCAGACGGGCGACGCCGACGTCAGCGTCGTCACTGCGCAGGTGCAGGCGATGATCGCGGCTGCTGGGCACACCGGCTGCGGCTTCGAAGCGCCGCTCGAGGCGATGTACCGCTTTCTGGTCGACCCCGACCCGCCCATTTCAATCACCCAGGTTGGCGGTGCATCGACGTCGACGGGCGTCAATCAGGACCTGTTGGCGGAACGCGCGGCCTTTTTGCGCCCGAGCTCCGCGCTGGCGGTCGTGCTGATGAGCGACGAAAACGACTGCTCGATTCGCGACAAAAACGTGGGTTGGTTCGTGGGCGCGACGAGTCACATGCCAAAATCCACCGCGGCCTGCGCCGCCGATCCCAACGACCGCTGCTGCCGCTCTTGTGCGCAAAACGAGACCGCGCCGCCGGCCGGCTGTGCCGCGCTCAAGGACGACCCGGTCTGTATGGGTGCTCCAGTGGCGGCCTACAATACTTGGGACGGCCCGAACGACCCACTCAACCTGCGTTGTTTCGACCAAAAGCGGCGCTTCGGGTTCGATCTGTTGAATCCGGTCTGGCGCTACAGCGTCGGCCTGACGAACCCCACCATTTACGACAACGACGGAAAGCTGGTGCCAAACCCGCTCCTCGCGCAGCGTTCCGCGAGCTTGGTCAGCGTGTCCGTACTCGTGGGCGCGCCTTGGCAAGATTTGGCGACCGATGACAGCTTGAACTCCGATGCGCTTGCCTTCTTGAGCGCTTCGGATCTCGAAGCCGAACAGCGCTGGCCGATGCTCCTGGGTGATTCAGAGAACAACGTGCCGCCGAGCGACCCGCTCATGGTCGAGTCCATCGATCCGCGAACGGGCACGAGCCCTGTGACGGGAGCCGAGCTCGTACCAGCCGATTCGTCCGATCCGCTCGCCAATCCGAGCAACGGTCACGAAAAGAATGCGCCGGATCGCGACGACCTGCAGTTTGCGTGCATCTTCTCCATCCCTGCGCCGCGCGATTGCGTGACTGGCGACAGGACGTGCGAGTGCTCACCGCCGGAACACGGCCACGCGTCAACGATCGTCGCCAGCAACAGCCCGCTGTGCCAACCGCCCACGGGCGGCCCGGCGAGCACGACGCAATACTTTGGCCAAGCCAACCCCGGCACGCGCGAGCTGCTGTTCGCGCACGCGCTCGGAACGCGCGCTGCGCCGGCCTCGATCTGCCCCAAACAATCGACCGGTAGCGGCCCAAGCTTCGGCTACGTTCCCGCGCTGGACGCGCTGGCGAGCCGCATCGCGGTGACCCTCGACTAGCCGTGGCCGTTGCGATCGATCCGAGAGACCACAGCGCGTTGTCACCAGCTTCGGTCGATATCGCCCAGCGAAGGCTAGCGACTCTTTCGAACCGCGCTCGAGAATTGGTTTCGCGCTTCGCTGCACCGTGTCACATTGAGCGGCAATGCGCGCGAAGTCAGAGCTCTGTTCATTTGGCTTGGGGGTGCTCCTGCTCGGCGCGGGCGGCGCGTGCTCGAGCAGCGGCGCCGGGGGCGGGCCGGCGGCGAGCACCGCGGGCGTCGCCGGAATCTCAGGTGGCGGCGCGAGCGGCACTGCCGCCACCGCTGGCACGAATAGCGGCGGCACGAGCGCGAATTCCGGCACGAATAGCGGCGGCACGAGCGCTGGTGCGGGCACGAACAGCGCCGGCGCGGGCGGGACCTCTAGAGCGGGCGCTGCGAGCGGCGGCGCCGCGGGATCCGAAGCGGACGCGTACGACGCGGCAGTACTCGCCGATCACCCGGTCGCGTTCTGGGCGATGAACCAGAGCCCTGCAAGCGAGCCGGATCTGACCGGCAACGGTCACAACGGTTCGTACCTGGGCAGACCAACGCCGGTCGCGCACCTGCCCAACGGCGACTTGGTCGTCGTGTTCGACGGTGCGCAGCAATATTTGACCGTCGCGTCCAGCGCCGCATTCTCCATTCCGACGACGGGTAATCTGGTGTGGGAGGCCTGGCTACGTCCCGACGTGCTGCAATTCCCGCATGACGACGGCACGAGCGGCTATGTCGATTGGCTCGGCAAATGCGAGAACTACAGCCCAACTTGCGAGTGGGAAGCTCGCCTGTACGATCTCAACACGAAGGAGACACCGAACCGCCCAAATCGGCTGTCGGCGTACGTGTTCAACCCGAGCGCGGGCCTCGGTTCGGCCGCTGACTGGCAGCCCAGCGCCGGGCTGATCGCGGCGGGCTCGTGGTACCACGTGGTCGGTCAATACACGACGCTCACTCAGCCGGCTGACTGCGTGAACACGGCCGCCGCGCCCGGTTCGATCGACATTTGGGTGAACGGAGTGAAGTGGAATCACGCCTCACACGGCCAAACCGGCTGCATGAGCCAGTACAACGTCGTGCCCAAGGCCAACGGTAGCGCGCTCGACATCGGCACCATGAGCAAAGAAAGCTTCTTTCTGGGGGCGATCGGCAAGGTCGCGATCTACGATCATCTGCTCAGTCAGGTGCAAATCGCGAATCACTACGGCACCATGACCGGCAAAGCGCCGAGCGGCAGCTGCGCCGATACCTGCAGTTTTTAGCGGCGCGGTGCTGTAATCGGCCGCGCGCAAACGATGGCTGTGGCCGTCGACGAGCGCGGCTCGGGACGGATGGAGCACGAAGTGTATCGCTTCAGTTTCACGCGGCTCGGTCACGCTCGGCCCGCGTGCTCATCACACGCTGGGCTGGGCGCCTGGGGGGCGAACCTCGCGCAATCAGTGCTCATCTTTGCGGGACCAAGCAGCCTCGTTCCGGGCTCGCAAAGCGGTGGTACACTGCTCGTCTCGTGGTCAGCCGCGCCTCCATGTCTCCGCCTCGCGAAAGCGAGTTTGGCTCCGCGTCCGGTTCTGGCGACGAGGTGGTGGGAGCGCGACCGTTGGCACCGGTCGCGCCGGGCGCCGTCGTGGCCGAAAAGTATCGCATCGATCGCATGATCGGTTTTGGCGGCATGGGCGTCGTGTGCGAGGGAGTACACCTCGAGCTCGGTGCCAAGGTGGCGGTCAAGTTCGTGCGCCCCGAGTACGCGCACGACGAGCGCGTCGTGGCGCGTTTTCTCTCTGAGGCGCGAGCGGCAGCGCAGCTCCGCAGCGAACATACCTGCCGTGTCATGGATTGCGGACGGCTCGCTACGGGCAGCCCGTACCTGGTGATGGAGTACTTGGATGGCGCCGATCTGCGCCGCATCCTCGCGGCGCAGGGGTGCATGCCGGTGGAGGACGCGGTGAGCTTCGCCCTGCAGGCGTGCGCGGCTTTGGCCGAGGCGCATGCACGCGGCATCGTGCACCGCGACGTGAAGCCGGAGAACCTCTTTTTGATGCACGGGCCGGACGGCGGCGCGCTAATCAAAGTTTTGGATTTCGGCATCTCCAAGCAACTCGGAGCCATTCAGGGCACGCGTGGTCTGACCGATAGCTCAGACAGCATGGGCTCTCCGCATCACATGTCGCCCGAGCAGATGATCGATCCGAGCGCAGTCGACGCGCGCACGGACATTTGGTCGCTGGGCGTGCTGCTGTATGAGCTGCTCACGGGCCATCTGCCGTTCAAGGGCGACTCGGTGCCGCAAGTTTGCGCGAACGTGATGACCGCGGCGCCACCTTCGCCTTGCGAAATCAATCCCGAGATCCCCGAGGGGCTGGCGGCGGTCGTGCTCCGCTGCCTCGACAAGAACCCGGACGCGCGCTTCCCCGACGTGGCAGCGCTCAGTCGTAGTCTGAAGGATTTCGGCGGCTCGGCGGCGTCCGCAACGGCAGCGCGGGTCTCGCGGATCCTCGAGCGAACGCGCTCCGCCCAGCCACCGCCGCCAGCGGCGATTGGCAGCGAGTCGGGCTTCAATTCCGTCGACTCGCCCGCGCACCGCGCGCTCGCCAACGCGCTCGGTGTCGACGATGCGCCGCTGTCGATCGCCGGCCTGCGTCGGCGGCCGTGGGGCGTCGTGGTGGGCGTGCTCGTGGTGTTGGTGTCGGTTGTAGCGGCGGGCATTTTATGGCGTAAAATGCGTGTCAGCAACGCCGAACCGGGCCCGGCCGATTCGTCCTCGCTCTCGGCGGCGCTGCCGAGCGACCTCCGCGAAAGCCCGACCGCAAGGCAGAGCGGCGCGCCCAAGCTCGCGCCTCCGCTGCCGATCCCGCCCACGCTCGCCCACGCGCCCAAGCTCGCGCCGGCCAGCGCGAGCGCGCGTCCAGCGGCCGTCGTGCGCGACGACGGAGTGAGCGCGAAGCCAGCGGCCAAGAAGATCGTCATGGCCGCGCCCAAACCGAATGCCGGCAGCATGCGGCCCAAGCCCGTGGACACCGAAGCGAGCGACCCGTTCCCCGCTTCGACCAGCGTTTACCCCGAGCTCAAGCCCCCCGACCTGCCGACGCCGGGTGAATGAGCCCTGGCTCATCATTGCCTGACGGGGCGCCGCTTCGCTTTTCGGGTGAGACGAGCGCGTCGTAGCCGCGTTCGCTCAATTGCAGCAGGCAGATGCCGTTTCCGAATGGGTCGGCGAGGTTGGCGATCCGGCCGTAAGCTTGGTCGCGGATGGGCCGCTCGAGTGTGGCACCCGCGGCCACCGCTCGGGCCACGGAAGCATCGACGTCGAGCACCACGAAGTCGAGGTGCACGGGCGTCCAATGCCGGTCGAAGTGGCGCTCGAGCGGGCTATTTTGCACCGGATTGCTGCCGCTCGCCACGGCGAGCAAATCGATCGCGGACGATGCGCCGAGGAGCTCGGCCCAATGCGGATCGAGGCGCCGACCGACGCTGAGATCGAACGCGGTCGTGTAAAAGGCGAGCCCGCGCTCAAGCTCGTCGACGTCGATACAGATGCGCAGCGCGAGCATGGTAGCCGCAGCTTACCACGAGCGATTGCGCGCGAAACGTCCGCGCCGCCGAAGGCTGCGAGCTGATGTGCCGAGCTGAGCGACCATCAAAAACCAAAGCCACACCTTTTGATTTTTTGATGGTCACGCGTCGTGGCGCGTTGCGGCCTAGCCTTCGGCGTCGCAGGCGGCGATCGAGCAGCACGGCTGTTCACGGCGCGGCGTCCGCGACGCTGTCCGCGAAGCCCCGAGGGGCTCGCCGGTACGTGCACGATGCGCCTGCCGCCTCGCAGGCCGGTTAGGCTGCGCCGCTGTGGGCGATGGAGACGATCAGGGATCGCGCTTGAGCGCAATCGTGCCCCTGAGATAGCCGACGGATTGCTGAAACGAGCCGTCGCAATTCGGGTCGCTCAGGTACAGCGTGTCCGATTGCGCATTGTAGCTGTAGCGAAAGCGCAGGGTCTCCGGTGGTAGCATGCCGGTAGGTTGTGTGGTCACCGTGGTGGCATGCAGCGTGATGAGCGCTTCATCGATCTCGATGGGGCCGTCCCAGATCACCGAGTTGCTCACGTGGGCGTCCGAGTAGTCGAGGCCATAGCCACCACTGCCGTCCGCACCAACGGACAGGTAAACGTCCTCGCCGCCGCCATCTTGGTAGTGTCGATCGCGGGCAATCGGTTGCTGCCGACGTGCTCGCGTTAGCTGCGCTTGGGGCGCGGCTTGCCGGAGAGCTCGGCGAGATCGACGGCTTGGCCCTCGAGCAAGCGGTACGCGCGTTGGCGGGTGATGCCGAGCTCGGCTGCGGCGCGCGTCACGTTGCCCGAGCTGGCGCGCAGCGCGTTCATCAGCTGGTCGAGCTCGACCGGCGCGGGCGGCTCGCTTGCTGCGCTGGGCGGCGCGATCCCTGCCGTCGCGATTGGCGAGGCGGGTCGTGAGGGCACGCGAACTCCGAGCTCGCCGACGCCCGGAGGCAAGTGTTGAGCGCGCAGCACGCTCTCGTTCCCCTGAAATACCGCGAGCCGTCGCGCGAGGAGCAGGAGCTCGCGCACATTGAATGGATAATCATGCAGGGTCAGGCGTTCGACGAGTTCGGGTTCGAGCTCGGGCAGCTCGCCCTGCCGCAGCTCGCGCACGAAATGTAAAAACAGCGGCAGCACGTCCTCGCGGCGTTGGCGGAGCGGCGGCAAAACCAGGCTAAAGCCGCTGAGCCGCGCCAATAGGTCCGCGCGAAAACGCTGCTTCTTCACGGCTTCGAGCAGCGGCTCTTGGCCGGCCACCACGATCCGCACGTCGATCGGTACGGGCCGCGGTTCGCCGAGCGGCTGCACCTCTTTCTGCTCCAACGCGCGCAAGAGCTTGGCTTGGAGCGTGAGCGGCAGATCCGAGATCTCGTCGAGCAGCAGCGTGCCGCCCTCCGCGCTCCGAAAAAAACCGAGGCTCGCGCGATCCGCGCCGGTGAACGCGCCGCGGCGATAGCCGAATAGTTCGGCTTCGGCGAGCTGCACGGGCAGCGCCGCGCAGTTGATCGCCAATAGCGGGCCGCTGCGTCCGCTCCAGCCGTGTACGGCGCGCGTGACGACCTCCTTGCCCGTGCCTGTTTCGCCCTCGAGCACGATCGGCAGATCGCTCGCGGCGGCCCGTTGCAGTGGCGCGAGCGCGCGCGCCAACGCGCTGCCCCCGAACAGCCCCGGCGCGACTTCGGTAAATGCGCCCGGCGACTCAGTGACGACGAAGATCGAGCCGCCCACGCGCAGCACGTCGTTCGGCTGCAAGCGCGCGTTCTGCACGATCTTGCCGTTGACCCGGGTGCCGTTGCGACTGCCGAGATCGGTGATCGATAGGCCGGGCTCGGCTGGCGCGCGCTCGAGCACTGCGTGCCGTCGCGAGACCTCGGGGCTCGCGAGCTGAATGGCGCAGTCTTCGTCGCGCCCGATCAACACCGATTGCGTGCTGTCCCAGCGCAGCGAAAGCGCTGTTGCGCCGCTTGGCCCGCCGAGCAGAACCAAGCCGAGCTCTGCCTGGCTCGCTGCCGCCGCCGTGCCCGCTTGGGCATCGACGGTACTGGCCGGGTCCGAACTCTTCTTCACCGCTCGACGAATATCACGGGCGGAGTCGGCGCTGAATCAGGTGGGAACGCGAGCCAGCGAGACGCCCGCGCCGCGCTCGGTGCGTCCGGCGAAATGCGCCGCCGAAGGCTGCGCCGCCGCGGTCGTTCCGCGTGACCATCAAAAAATAACTTTTGCTGGGAGCGGCCGCCACGCCCGATCTACCCCGTTTCCACTTCCGCCTCGGCGGGTGGCTGGGATGCTCCTCCTCCCGGCGGGCGCTTGCGAAATCTGGCCCAGAGCCACTTTCCGAGCGCGAGCAGCGCGCCGCCAGGGAAGAGCGCAAGAAAGGCCTTGAGTGCCGGACCGGTGCTTTCGTTGAAGTAGACCAGGCGGGGCCAAATTCCCTGCACCACGACGTGAATCGGCTGGTCGCCGTTCGGCAGTGGAAGGGAGGTGTAAGAGTCGTGACCCTCGACTTGGCGTAAGGTCGAGACTTCGACGTGCAGGTAGTGACTACCTGGTTTGAGGGGCGTCACGATCCAGGTCCAAGTGGCGGGGAGTTCGGCTTGGTCGATGTTCCTGACCGCCTGATCGCCCGGGGGATAGATTTCGAATGCGCGTGCCTCGCCCACGAGGCGCGCCGTGACGAGTTCGCCCGTGTGCGGCACGTTGATGATCGTCGGGGGACCTAATCCGGTCACCTCCGCAGCATGCAGCGTTGCACCCTGATCGTGGCCCATCGCGACTTTGACCTCCGATGCTTGGTACAGCTTCATGGGCTGCTCGGCATGAAACGCTACGTGGTCTTCGTGCGGCACATTGGGAGACGGGGTCGGCGGAGCCGGCGCTTCTGCTTGCGCGTTGCTCGATGCCGGCGGAGCGGACACAAAGGCGGGCGTCGGTCGCGCGAGCTGCTCTGCGGAAATGCGCGACCGGGCGGCTGAGGGTTCCGCTTCAACACAGAGTGGATCGCCTGGCGCGCATGCGAGCGACTTCACCCTTTCCCGTGCACCGCCCCCGCGAGCTTGGACAAGGCGATCCGCCTCGCGTACTTCCGTGTTCTCTCGCGCTCGCCGGGGCGCCTCTTTCTGCACCCCTGGCTCTGGCGACGCTGCGGAAAGTCCGGAAACCGACGGCGTGGGGACCAGTGCGGTGCCGAACGTCACTGGAGCTGGGCTGCCCGCTCCGTGCGGCTGGGACCCGAGCGCTCGATCTCCTGCTTTCTCCTTCGTGTCCGCTTCCGTTGGCGCGCTCTGCGGCGCCGCGGTCGCCCCGTCTTTGGTCGGCGTTGCGGATTCAAGCAGGTAAGTGCCGCAGGTCCCGACGAGTCCGATTGACGCGAGCAGCGCAAACGCGCCGATAACCCAGACCCTCTTTGATTGCATTGGGCTCTCCAGCTCGCGCGACCTAGCCGCAAGACGCGCCTAGAAAGCCTTAACCATGGCCCAGTGAGCCTTCCATGGTCATTTCTCAGCGGCGCGTCGAGCGCTGCCGAAATTCGCCGGATCTCGAGCAAATGGCTTCGGCGCGCAGGGAACGCGCACCGACCATGACGTGCTGGCGATGCGCGCCGCCGAAGGCTTTGCCGCTCTCAGCGCGACCGCGTGACCATCAAAAAGACATCTGCGATAGGGCTGCTACGCGCGGGGCGAGAGGTGTGCGTCGAGCCAAGCACGGACGTCGGCCATCACGAGCTCCTTGCCGAGATCGTTCAGGAGATCGTGGTAGTGGCCTTCGTAGAGCTTGAGCGTCTTGTCTTGTGAACCGGCGAGCTCGTAGAACAGTTGGCTGCCACTCGGCTTGGTGGCGTTGTCCTGCGTGCCGTGCAAAATCAGTACGGGCAGGGTAATGAGGCCAAACTCGTGCTTGAGGCGTTCGTCAGCGCGCACCATTTCGGCGACGGTCTGGGTTGGCTGAGTTTCGCCCGCGATCAGCGGGTCGGCGTTCATGACCGCGACGACCTGTGGGTCGCGAGAAAAGTCTTCATTTTTCAACTTCAGCACCTGCGCATGCGGCGCGATGTGTGCCAGGCCCTTGAGCACGGACAGCGCAAAATCAGGCGCGGGCACCTGATGCGCGAAGCTTTCGCAAATTAGGCCCGAGAGCTCGGCTTGATGTTCCAGCGCGTACATGCAGGCAACCACACCGCCTGCGCTGTGACCGAGCATGAACAGCGGCAGGCCCGGCTCGTGCGTCTTCACCAGCTGGACGAACGTCGAGACGTCGCTCACGTAGTCCGCGAATTTCTCGACGTAGAAGCGTTCACCCTCCGACTTGCCTCGGCCACGCAGGTCGAGCGCGTAAACCGCCAGATTACTCTGCAACAGTTGTTCGGCGACCCAACCGTAGTAGCCACTATGGGAATTGAAGCCAGGGACGATGACGACCGCCCCGCGTGCGACCGCATCGGGTCGCCAGATACGGAAAAAGATCTCGAGCCCGCCAACGCCGTCGAAAGTCGCGTCTTTCATCTGCCCTCTTTGCTTGCTCTGGCCGTCCTCAGCATTGGGCAACTGACGAGCGAGAGAGTCAATCACGATTGGGTGGGCTGAGTTCGAGCCGTTCGTCGTCACATTTCCGCAATGTGTCGGTCACACGCTGGATTGGCTGAACGCGGGTTTTCAGTTAGGTCTGCTGGTATGGACCTGAAGCTCTCGGGAAAAGTGGCGGTCGTCACGGCGGCCAGTAAAGGTATCGGCTTGGCCGTCGTTCACGCGTTGCTGAGCGAGGGTGCGCTCGTCGTTGCCGGCGCGCGCAGCATCGCGAGCCTGCAAGGGCTCGAGGGCGTGACTCCGGTGGCGGTCGATCTCGGCGCGCCGGCAGGCCCCGCGCAACTCGTAGCGCGGGCGCTCGAAGAGCACGGCCGGATCGACGTTTTGGTCAACAACATGGGCGCCGTTCGCCTGCGCTTGACCGGGTTTCTCGAGGTCAGCGATGAAGAGTTCGAGTGGGCGATGCAGATGAACTTCTTCTCGGCGTTGCGGGCGACGCGCGCGGCGATCGCGCAAATGCTGACCCAGGGCGGCGGCGCGATCGTCAACGTGGCTTCGGTCAATGCATTCTTTCAGCCCGATGGAGGCACGGTCGACTATGGCGCGGCGAAAGCTGCGCTGGTCAATCTGACCAAGTCACTGTCTCAAGAGTTCGGGCCGCGCGGTATCCGCATCAATGACGTGTCGCCAGGTCCGGTGAGCACCGACCTTTGGCTCGGTGAGCACGGGGTTGCCGAAACTGTCGCAAAAGCCATGGGCGTGAATGTCGATACCGCGCGTGAAAAAGTCGTCGCCAGCATCGGTGGCTTTGCTACCGGCCGCTTCACCACGCCCGAAGAAGTGGCTGCGTTGGTCGTGATGCTCGCTTCCGAGCGAACCGCCAACGTGACTGGGTCCAACTACGTGATAGACGGTGGTCTGATCAAGACGCTGTGAAGCGGGTCGGTGATCGCCGTAGCGGGCCAAGCTCGCAAGAAGCGTGGAGTTTTTCGGTGCCTCATTCCCTCCGGAAGCTCGCAATGACACGCTAAGTTATGCCATCGCTCGTTCGTAGCTGGAAGGCGCGCCTGCTGTGGGCGTCGATGCTCGCATTGGGAGGATGCGCGTCTGGCCCCCGAGAACCACCGCATTGCCAGGTTGCGTCATGCTGTCCGGCAAGCGGGTACGTGTTCCAGCCGCTGTTCGGGTGCGTGCGGGCAGACCAACCGCCACTCTGCGGATGCTCTTGCACCGGAGGGCGACCGTACGAGACCCGAGAGGATTGCGAGGACGCCAACCGAGTGGCTCGCTAGCGGCGACCGCAGGGCACGAGCTCGTCGCCAAACGCCCGGATGCGCGCGGTCGCTGCCGCATGCCGCAGAAAATCGACGCATTTGTTTGGCCCCGAAACGTTGGGTTGCGGCGCCGTGGCTCGCGCAAGCGGGAGCGCTCAGGGCCTCACGCACATGGCCTGTGTTCGCGGACACGCGAGTGGGTGGACATGTCCGGTCAAGGCCGGGCGACCTCGACGCGCTTCGACCCCCGCCTCGTATTTTTCGTAGTGCGCCGAGATGTCGCTCAAATCGTGCAGCAAGTCACCGACGTGAGCGGTGCCCGCAGCCGCTGTAAGAGAGGTCGATTGATTCGCCACCCCTGTTGACGCTTTGGCGCGGTCTTTGCTCCTCGCTCGGGCACGCGCAGGAGATTGGGAAGAAGCGAGGGTAGAGCAATGTCCGTCAAGACAGTTGCGGCATGCGGGACGGTGTTGGTCGTAGTCGTCAGCTGGTTGCTCTCCGGGCAGCACCGGGGAGCCCCGCTCGTGGCGCAGTCAAGCGCGCAGGAAGCCGTCGAAGTCCAAGCGACGCCAACGCTCGTGCAACGAACGCCGAGCAGTTCGCAGCCGATCCAGGCGCCGGAGCCGGGCTTCAAAGACCCTGGAGGCGGACCACCGGTCATCGAGCAGCTGAGTGTCGACAAGACCGAAGTCTGTCGTGGCGAGGATAACTTTGCGACCGTGACGGCGCACACGCTGGATGGCGCCGACTACTACCTGCGCATCGGCATGACTGATCCGGACACGGGGCGCTTCCTGCAGGGTACCCGCATTCCGTTTCATCTCGATCGCCAGCCCAGTCATCCGATTCGGGTGTCCGTGGAAGGCCGTCGCCGAGCGACCATCGCTCAGCTTCCCGAGATCCACGTCAAGGATTGCGACACGCCGCGGCGTGTGAGTATCGCGACCACGCGCAACTTCGACGCCTCCGACCGCGTGCGCTTCGACGCGAGCGTCGTGGAGAACCCACGACCGGGTTCACTCGATAACGCGCCGTTTCGAGCGGCAAGCTACGATTGGGATTTCGGCGACGGGCAAACTCAAACTACGAACAGCCCGCAGACCAGCCACAGCTACGAGGCGCGCAGCCAAGCCAGCGTCGTTTCCGTGTACCTCGTGCGCGTGACCCTCAAAGAGCGCGGCGATCGCGCGATCACGGGCGCGGTGACGGTTCCGCTGACGAACCTCGGCTTCGTGCCGTTGACCCACGAAAACACGGTGCTCGTGCGTGCCGGCGTGATCCGCAAAGAGGGCAGCGACGAACCCGAAAAGATTTGGATCTATCACGGGTACTCGCAGGCCGTGTCCTTCGACAAGGTGGAGTTCGTCGAGCAGGCCGAGGGCGCGAACGCGCAGCCAACGCGCCGCGAGCTGTCCCCGCGCGCGGTGCTAGGGCTCTCCACGCTGGCTCCGGGTGAGAGCAAGGAGCTGCCTCCGCTCGACGCGTCGCTCACCCGACCTGGGCGCGCCACGACGCTCGAGCTGACGGGTCACACCGAAGACGGCAAAGCCGTCGTTGGAACGATCGCCTTGTCGGGCTCGCCGCCCGAGGAAACGGCGCGCAGCGAGCGCCCCGCCGAGCAAGTTAGCGCAACGCAATAACCACCCGAACTTTCGAAAGGAAAAATAGATGGCACTCAGAAATACTCAACTCGCAGGCGCGTGGACGCGCGCCCTGACCATCGGCTTGGTGGCAGGATCGGTGACTTTGGTTCCGGCGCGGGCGCACGCCTTACTCCCGGCAGCGGCCGCTGCGGTCGTCGCCTTCTACACCGAAATGTATGGCTACATTTCCAAGGGCTACTCGGTCACCCAACTGCTCTTCGGCGAGAGCGGGCCGGATCTCGTGGCAGCCTTGAACAAGACCGAGGCGGACATCATCAACGAGGTGAGGAGCGTGCGAAACCAGGCCTGGAAATCGCACGCGCAGACGGTGTTCGACGATTTCGAGATCTTGGGCCTGCGCAAGCGAACACACTCCGATAACCCACGGCTCTGGGGGATCGCCTGGGATCTCTCGCGCCAGACGATCAACGATTTCGTCGAGATCACCGACACGCCGTCCATGTACGAGATGGCCCCGGCGTTCAACGCGCTCGTGGCCGTGAACGGCGCGCTAACGACGATGGAGGGCGAGATTTACCCCGATGACCCGCCCGCCTGGGGCGAGTACGACATCTATTACAAGCGCGGCATCCGCGCCGACTACGCGATGATCGGCATGCGAAAGGGCTTGTGCTGGCCCGGTTATGATCCGGGCGCCGGGAACTACGGCTCCGTCAGCGGCGGTCACTACGTGAAGAACACGTTCCGGACGAGCCAGTTTTACCAAGACAAGATCGCGAACAAGAACGTCGCGGTCGGGGACTTCTCGGTCATCATTCAGGGCCGCGGTGGCAGCAACGAGTTCCTCATGACCGGCTACTGTAACCCCGGTAAGCACACCTGCACGCCTCTACCGGGCATCAACCACTTCCCGGCGGCGGACTCATTGGCAACGGCGGAAGCTATCATCAAGCCCACGTTCGACGCGGACAATACGGTGGTTGCGGTGCGCGCGGCCATGAACGGGATCATGTCGCTCGCAGGCGGTGACGACAACTTCGACGACCCCAATACCGACCTGCCGACGCAAGGTCAGTACACCGAGCCGTGGATCTACGAGCCGTTGTGCGTCCAAGCCGTTTATCCCTATAAACCCTAGACCGTCATTGATTCGCTCGAGTTTTCGCCGGGCTGAGTGAAGGACTGAGCACGCTCACGGCTCCTCGGCGAGTGTGCTAGCGTCGCTTGCGCGTTCACTCGGCGTCCTCGCCGGGAAGGAAGTTTTTGATAACCGGCAGCGTAGCCGCTAATATCGTCGTTCTTGCGATCTTGTCCGATGCTAGGCGGAGGGAGTCGAATCATGAAAATGGGTGTCACGATCTCGAGCGTGAGTGGGCTGCTGCTTCTGGTGCTGGGCTGCAGCAGCAGTGGCGACGGATCTGCGCAAGGGCTTTCAGCGGCGAATTCGGCGCCCTTCCTCGGCATCTACCAGAAGACTACTTACGCCGAGAACAAGAGCAGTTGCGACGCGAGCGGCGTGTCCAGCTTGGACACGCGCGGCGACGATTATTTTCTGATCACTGACGAGAATGATTTCGGGATTCACGTCGCTGCGATCTACTCTTGCTCCGGCGTGAGCGATTGTCAGGCCAAGCGCGCGATGATCGCGCAGAACGACTTCTTCGCTTCCAACTACTCGTTCACGCTGAGCAGCGCGCCAAACTCCACGACGCTCACGGGTATCGAAGCGAACAGCGGCTTCCCCGATGGCACGACCTGCACCGGTCGCACGTTTTCGGATTTCAGCTTGGTGTTGAACGCGGACCACAGCGTACATCTCGAGTCGCACACCAAGAATTTGGCGGACAAGCCGCAACAGGATCAATTTTGCGAAGTCTCGGCGGCCGAGGCACAGCAGGAGGCCGCGAACGTCGCGTGCAGCACGCTCACCGTGCTCGAAGGCAGCTTCGTTCAGGCCATGTGACGCCGAAGGCTCTGTGCGGCCGAGCCGCGCCCGGTGACCATCAAAAAAACTCGGACATTGCCGGGTAAATTTGGGGTTTGATGGTCACGCGCCACGTCGCACCGCGACGCAGCCTTCGGCGTCGAGTTGCGGGGAGAGGGAGAGTTCACCACCGAGCCACAGAGATCACAGAGATCACAGAGCTGATTTGGGGGTTAGTTCGGAACCTGGCGGCGGTGGAACGGAGCACCGCGACGTTGTCACGCAGGCGCGTGGGGCTCGCTGCAAGCGCAAAATACCAACCCCCGACGCTTTCTCGCCGTCCCCGCCGCGCTCTGCTCAACCCCCAAATCTCAGCCACTCTACGCATTTTCTGGGCACTCCGCACCGCCCTAAGTGCTCTGTGTTCTCTGTGCTCTCTGTGGCTCGGTCGTGAGTCCGGGAGCCGTCACTCGCACCGCATCTGCCGCCCCATGCCGCCCCGGACGGCCTGCTCGCGGCGAGCGCCGTGCACCTGCTCGAGCCGTTCAGGGGCGTTTGGCGCGGCTGAGCTCTCGGAAGCGTTCGCGGAAGCTCTTCCGCGCCGGCAGCGGCAGGCTGCGGTGGCGCGCCCAGGCCTCGACCGCCGGCAGCATGGGCAAGCGGCGCCGGGAGCGAGACCCGGTGCGAAGCAGAAAGCGCTCGGCAAACCGCGCTAGGCGCAGCGCGAGCCGATACAGAAAGGGTCGTGAAAATATCAGCGACCAGAGCGCGAAGCCCTGCTTCTCGAGCGAAGTATTGGGCAGGCGCTGTGCGTTGTCGCGGCGCAGGTGCACGAGCATGTCGTGGAGCGGGATTTTGACGGGGCAGGCCTCAGTGCACGCGCCGCACAACGTCGAAGCGTTGGCGAGCTCGCGCGCGCGCGGATCGCGCGACAAGAGCGGCGTGAGCACCGCGCCGATCGGTCCGGAGTACACCGAGGCATAGGCGTGGCCGCCGACTTGGCGATAGACCGGGCACACGTTGAGGCACGCGCCGCAGCGAATGCAGTTCAAAATCTCCTGATAATCCGGATGCCCGAGCTGCGCCGAGCGGCCATTGTCCAAGATCACCACGTGCAGTTCACGCGCGCCGTCCGCTTCGCCCTCACGGCGCGCGCCGCTGAGCAGGTTGACGTAGGTCGTGATTTTTTGACCCGTGGCGCTGCGCGGTAGCAAATTCGCCATCAGCTCGAGGTCGGCAAGCGACGGTAAGATCCGCTCCATGCCCATCACGACGATGTGCGTCTTGGGCAGAGTGGTCACCATGCGCCCGTTGCCCTCGTTCGTGAACAGCACCACGCTGCCCGTATCGGCGATCGCGAAATTGCAGCCGGTAATACCGATGTCTGCCTCGGCAAAGCGCTGGCGCAGACGGCGGCGCGCGTGCGCGGCGAGCGTTTGCGTTTCAGGCGAAAGCGGCACGTTACCTTCAGCCTCGAACAGCGCTTGCACCTGGTGCCGGTTCTTGTGAATCGCCGGGATGATCAGATGCGAGGGCATTTCGTGGGCGAGCTGCACGATCCACTCGCCCAAATCGGTTTCCAGAGCTTCGATGCCCGCGTCGGCCAAGTGCTGGTTCAGGTGCAGCTCTTCGCTCACCATGCTCTTGCTCTTCACGACCAATTTCGCACGCCGCTCGCGGGCGATGCGCGTGACGATCGCTGCGGCTTCTGCGGCATCCGCGGCGAAATGCAGGTGATGCCCGCCCTCGAGCAAACGATCGCTGAACTGCTCCAAGTAGTAATCGAGGTGCTCGATCACGTGCGTGCGCACCGCGCGGCCGCGCTCGCGCCACTCTTGCCAGCGGCCGAGGGCGGCGGTGCTCTCGGCCTTGCCGGTGCGCAAACGTTCGACGGTGAAGCGCACCGCTTTGCGCAGGAAGGCATCGCCCAGCGCAAACTCGGCGCGCGCTTGCAGCTCGTCAGTGGTCTCGACCAGCACTAGGCCTCTTCCTCGCCCGCCAGCAGTTCGGCCAAGTGCAGCACGCGAACGGGCTGACCGCGGCGTTCGAGCCGGCCGCGGATGTTCATCAAGCAGCCCATGTCCGTGCCGACCAGGACATTGGCGCCGGTTTCGAGCACGTGCTCGATCTTCTCGTCGACCATGGCGCTGGAGAGCGCCGCTAATTTAATCGAAAAAACGCCGCCGAAGCCGCAGCAATCTTCGCAGCGCGGCAGCGGCACGAGCTCGAGCCCGCGCACGTGGCGCAAGAGCTCGAGCGGCTCCTCTTTGACGCCGAGCAGGCGCGAGCCGTGGCACGAGGCATGATAGGTAACGCGATGCGGGAACGTCGCGCCCACGTCGCGAGCACCGAGCACGCCGACGATGAATTGGCTGAGTTCGTACGTCTTTGCGGCGAGCGCGCGCGCCGCCTCGGCGAGCTCCGGCTCGCTCGCGAAGAGCTCCGCGTAGTAATGGCGCAGCATCGAAGCGCACGAGCCCGAAGGCGTCACGACGTATTCCGAGTCTGCGAATGCGCCGAGTAGCCCGCGCGCCACGCGCCGCGCTTCGGGCACGTGCCCGCTGTTGAACGCGGGCTGTCCACAGCACAGCTGCGCTTCCGGAAAATCGACCGTGCAGCCGAGTTTTTCGAGCAGCCGCAGCGTGCTGAGCCCCACCTCGGGAAATAGCTGATCGGCGAGGCAGGTGACGAATAGGCTGACGTGCGCCACGCTCAGGCCCCAAGGAGCATCAGCACGATGACCGAGGCCGGCCCGTGCACGCCAATGGTCAAATCATTCTCGATGTCACTGGTGCGGCTGGGGCCGGTGATGAAGTGAACCGCCGACGGCAGGCCCGCTGGCCTCGCCTCGTACCCTGAAAGCGCCTCGCCCATGCGCGGCACGAGCTGGCTCTGCCGCACAAGCGCGACGTGCAAGCTCGGCAATAGGCTCACGCCGCGCGGCCGGCCCACCGCAGCCGAGAGCACCAAAGTGCCGCTATTGGCGATTGCAAAATCGACGCCGGTGATGCCGACATCCGCGCCGAGCAGGCCGCGCCGCAGCTCGGCTTCGCTGCCGAGCCCCGGATCGCCGTAGGCGCGCACCTGCGGCAAATTCCAGAGCCAATCGAGCTCGAAGCCCGCGAGCTCCGTGCGCGCCCAGCCGACCACGTGCCGCGCCTGCCAGCGCTCGAGCACGCTGCGGAGCAGCGCGTGCAAGCCGTCGAGATTGCGCGCGAACAGCACCTCGCCGCCGACACGCGTCAGCTCGAGCGCAAAACGTTCCGGAAGATCCGGCGGATGATCCGTCCCGAACGGCTGCTCACGATGAAACTCCGGCACGCCGACCAGGGCGCGCGCGGGAGCGCGCCGGAGACGCGGGCGACCGAGCCGTTCGGCAATGCGGTTCAGGAATGCCTCGCGCTCCATCTCGCCTCAGCCGATGCGGCGCTCGCGCACGACCGCGTCGCGGATTTTGAGACCCACGCCGGGCTGCTCGGGCAGGTTGTAGTGGCCGTTTCGCACGTAAATCGGCTCCTCCCAGATCTCCACGAACGATTCATAGCAGTTTTCGACCATCATCACCGCGGGCGTCGCGGCGGCCAGCTGAACGTGCAGCTTTTGCTGCACGTTGGTGTGCGGAATCACCGGCTTCGAGTAGGCGGACGCGAGCGCCGCCACCTCCAGCCATTCATCGATCCCGCTCAGCTTGGTGGCATCGGCTTGCACGATGTCGATCGCGCCGAGCTCCAGAAAATCGCGAAAATCGAACTTCGTGTAGATGGTCTCGCCGAGGGCGAT
>Ga0068855_100003021_pt1 | contig 20582 bp, 13 predicted proteins | sample KBSCornC52_FD_66592 | JGI IMG/M metagenome (GOLD analysis project Ga0068855, IMG submission 66592) | Corn rhizosphere microbial communities from Kellogg Biological Station, Michigan, USA - KBS Corn C5-2 | ecosystem: Host-associated > Plants > Roots > Rhizosphere > Soil ...
CCGATGTCCTTCTCGATGATCGGCGTCCTGCCGGCGTTGATGAGGTCGACCTTCGCCTGCTGCGGGTCGACCCCGATGATCTCGTGGCCGTCCTTGGCGAGGCAGCCGGCGGAAACGGCGCCGACGTAGCCCAAGCCCATGATGCTGATCTTCATCGTTGCGGCTCTTTCGGGGAATTGGCTTCGAAGCCTAGGATGCGGGCCGCACTTGACCCCCTCTCCTCCGCCCGGAGGGTCCCGCATAGTCCTAGCGGACCAGAACCGGGGACAGACCACATTTTTCCTTGGGCGAAACGGCCTGCCCGCCCCTGACCCACGACGGCGACATCCGTTTCGTGCAAAGAAAAATGTGGTCTGTCCCCGGTTTCTTTGTCAGCAGTCGATGAACGTGCGAAGGGTGGCGTGCCCCGCGGTCCGGGTCCGCCACACCAGGGTCGCGGAAGGCGTCTTCCGGTCGAAGCGCCGGGAGATCCAGCCGGCGATGGGCGCGTGGCTCCCCCGGAGCACCTCCGCCTCCCCGGCCGCGCCCGTGGGCCACTTGAGGCGGATCGCCCGGCCGCCGCGCGCGAGCTCGACGCCGCCCTCGAAAGGCCGGACGTCGCACGCCTCGTGGCAATGGAAGAAGACCTCGACCGCGTGCTCGCCGCGCGCCTCGATCGTGTCCTCGACGGCGATCCGGCGGGCGCGCTTCGCGAGCGTCACGCGGCGCCGATGGGTCGCGGGATCGGGGAGCGCCCGGTAGCCGTCGTGCGCGCCCTCGAAGACGTCCTCGTCCTCGGTGCTCCGCCAGAGCGAGCACGCGGCGCGCGCCTTGCGAAGCCACATGAAGCTGCCCCCCGGCTGCGACTGGTCCGCGCCGTCGATGCGCACCGTGTTGTGCGCGGACGTGCCGCGGAAGTACGCCCGCCACGCGCCCTCGGTGTGGTAGGCGTAGGTGCCGGGATCCACCAGGAATTCGAGCCCTCCCACGGAGAGCGTGAAGGAAAGCGCATCGGCGTGGCCGTGCGCCGCGATCTCCCGGTAGCCCAGCGGGCCCGCGTCCGCCACGAGACGGATCTCGTCCGCGCTCTCGAGCCCGCAGCCCAGGATGTACATGCCGCCGTCCGGGAACGCCCGGCGGACCGGGAGCTTCGCTCGGGAGGCGTCGATCGCGGCGTAATCGCCGTCCGCGCGGGCGCCCACGAGCCAGCGCGTCTTGTCGTCGAGCGCGCCCGCCTTCGCCTTGAATTCCGGGCGGCCGAAGAGGATCGCGCCCGTCGCGAGGAGCGAGCGGTAGCGGCAAAAGTCCGGCCTCGGATCGAGGCGTACCACGTAGCCGTCGTCCGCGTCGCCGAGCATCGGGACGTTCCCGCCCACGTCCATGATCGAGGCCAAGTACTCCAGCATCGCTTCGATGCGGCTCTCGTACTCGGCGGCGAAGGCGACGCCGTTCGCGCGCGCCGCGAGGAGCGGGAGGAGCAGGAGGTCCAGCTCGAACTGCTGGTAGGAGACCGCCTGCTCGCGGTTCACGCCGTCGGGCGCGTTCTGCAGCAGCGCCTCGCGCTCGAGGAGCGGCTTCGCGGTCGCGAGCCAGCGCCGCGAGCGCTCCCAGTGCGGCCACGCGAGGGCCGCCGTCACCACGCCCGCGAGCTCGCCCACGAGGTGGTTGTTGGCCGAGGAATGGAGCGAGAGGTGGCCGCAGACGAACTCCGCGTGCTGGTAGACGGAAGCGAGCCAGCGCGCGCGGAAGGCCGGGCCGTGCACGTCGGCGAAGATCTCCGAGTGGGCGCCGCCCACGAGCTGCCAGGCGAGCGCCCAGTTCACGAGGCGCAGCCCGGCCTCGAGCGAGCTCGACCAGTTGGGGCCCTGGCGGAACGGGCAGGCGGCGAACCAGCTCGCGAGCTGCTCGCGAAGCGCCCGCGCGTAGCGCGGATCGCGCGTGAGGGCCCACGCCTGCGCGAGCGTCACCATCTGCAGGTGCCGGTTGGGCTCCCACAGGTACTTGATGTCGCCCACCCGGGCCGGATCGCGGTAATCGAGCTCCTTCCCGAAGACGAGCGGCGCCTCGATGCCCGTCTTGGGATCGCGGTTCCAGCGCGGCGGCGTGCCGAGGTCCACGTCCTCCAGCGCGAAGACGTCGAGGCGTCCTGCCGCGACGCGGTCCGCGGCGGCGACGTACGGCGCGGGATCGAAGGATGCGCCGGCATGGATCCACGGCTTCGCCATGCGCGTGAGGTCGGCCGCCGGGACCTCGCAGCCCGCGAGACCCCAGCGCTCGATGCGCATCGCGGCGGCCTTCGCCACGCGATGGCCGATCTCCGCCGGCGTCATGCACCGCAGGCGGTTCAGCTTCCAGGCGAGCCCGCTCAGGCGTACTGGCGGTGCCAGATCTCGAGGTTCAGGAGCGCCCATATCAGCTTCTCGTGGTTCTGTCGGCCGCGGACGTGCTCGTCCAGCGTGCGGTCGAGGACTTTCGGATCGTAGTAGCCGCGCGTGTGCGAGCGCGGCCCGCACAGGTGGTCCTGCACGAACTCGCGCATCGGCCCCTGGAACCAGCGGTTCACCGGCACGCGGAAGCCCACCTTCGGCCGCTCGAGGATCGCCTTGGGGATGAGGCTCGCCGCGGCGCGCCGCAGCACCCACTTGGTCGTGAACCCGTTCACCCGGCAGCGATCGGGCAGCCGCGAGACGAAGGCCGCGAGCTCGTGGTCGAGGAACGGCACGCGCGACTCGATGGACGCGGCCATGGTCATGCGGTCGCCGCGCTCGAGGAGGTTGTCCGGGAGCCAGCTCGTCTGGTCGGCGTAGAGGATCCTGCGGAGCCGGCTCGCGCGCGGGTCGCCGTCGAAGGGCGGCACGGCGCCGCCGAAGGCGTGGCCGTTCACGCGGAGCCGCGTGAGGCTCTCGCGCTCGTCGTTGCTGCAGGCGCCGAACCAGCGCGCGTAGCGCTCCGGCCAGTCCTCGATGTTCAGGTTCGTGATGGCCGTCTTCGCGCGGCGGAATCCGTACGGAAGCGAACGCGCGAGGGGCTGGATCAGGTTGTGCCGGATGGAGCCGGGCACGATCGACTGGTAGGCGCCCGCGAAGCGCTCGACCACGTGCTTGGGATAGCCGCCCAGGAGCTCGTCGCTTCCCTCGCCCGTGAGCACCATCTTCACGCTCTTCGACGCCTCGCGCGCGAGGAGGTAGATCGGGACGTCCGAGGGCTCGGTCACCGGCGCGTCGCGGAACGCCACGAGGCCGGGAAGGTGGTCCACCAGGTCGTCCGGGTTCACGACGAGCTCGTGGTGGTCCGTCGCGAAATGCCGCGCGACGACACCCGCATAGCCCAGCTCGCTGTAGCCGCTCTCGCTCCCGCCAAACCCCACCGAGAAGGTCTTCACCTTCCGGTTGTGGCGCGTCATGAGCGCCACGATCGCGGACGAGTCGAGCCCGCCCGAGAGGAAAGCGCCGAACGGGACGTCGCTCACCATCTGCAGGCTCACCGCCTCGTCCAGGCGCTCGAGGAAGGATGCGACGACGTCGCCCTCCGGAACGTCTTCCCCGAGCGGCGCCTGGTCCGGCGCCGTCCAGTACCGGCGCTCCGTGAGCCGGCCCGCGTGCCAGGTGCCGCAGGTGCCGGGTGCGAGCTTCCGGATGCCGGTCACGAGCGTCTTGGGGCCCGGCACGTAGCGGAAGGCGAGGTAATCCCAGACCGCGGACACGTCCACGGGCTGGCGCGCGCCCGGCACGGCGAGGAGCGCCTTGATCTCGGAGGCGAAATGGAGGTTGCCCGCGTCCTCGCGCAGGAAGAGCGGCTTCTCGCCGAAGCGGTCGCGGGCGATGAAGAGCTTCGCCCGCCGGGCGTCCCAGATCGCGAACGCGAACATGCCGCGCAGGCGCTCCACGCACGCCTCGCCCCACTGGCGGTAGGCGTGGAGCAGCACTTCCGTGTCGCTGTCGCGCACGAAACGGTGGCCCAGGGCCTCCAGCTCCGCGCGGAGCGTCCGGAAGTTGTAGATCTCGCCGTTGAAGGTGATCGTGAGGCCCGCTTCGGGGTCGCGCATCGGCTGCGCGGCGCCCTCCGGATCGATGATCGCGAGGCGCCGATGGCCGAGGAAGACGCGCGCGCCGTCCGGCCCGGCAAGCTCGGCGATGCCGTGCCCGTCCGGACCGCGGTGGGCGATGCGGTCGAGCATCGCCTCGACCGTACCCCGGTCGAACGCGCCTCCGCGCCCGCAGACGACCGCCCCGGCGATTCCGCACATGGCTCAGTCCTTCCTGCCGGCGAGCCTCGCCGGAGTCTCGCGCCGCGGGGCGCGCGGCTTGTCCGCGGGGGGGAGCGGCGCCCCGGCCGCGTCCGGCACCGCCGCGTTCCCGCAGAGGCTCGCGTAGCGCACGCCGAACTCGGCGGCCACGCGATCGATGGAGAACGCGGCGCGGATCCTGCGGCGGCACGCGCGGCTCATCCACGAGAGCCGCTCGCGGTCCCCCGCGATCACGGCGAGCGCCTCCGCGATCGCCTTGCCGTCGCGCGGCGGGACGAGGAACCCATGGGTGCCGTCGGTCATCACGTCCGGGATCGCACCCACGGGCGTGGCGATGACCGGGACGCCGGCCGCCATGGATTCGAGGAGCGCATAGGGCAACCCCTCGCTGTAGCTGGCGAGGACCATCGCGTGGGCGCCCTCGAGAAGGCGCACCTTGTCCACGCCGAAGACGGGGCCGGTGAACGTGACGCGGGTGGAGATGCCGAGGGCATGGGCATAGCGCTTGAGGCGCGCCTCTTCCGGCCCGCCGCCCGCGACCACCAGCCGCGCGTCGACGCCCAGCTCGTGGGCGAGCCGCACGCCCTGCAGCGCCTCGTAGAGGCCCTTCTCCCGCGCGAGGCGGCCGATGTAGACCAGCTGCAGCGGCATCTCCGGCGCGCAGTCGACGATCGGAAGCAGGCTGTACGGGCGGCAATCGATGCCGTTGGGGAGCGCCGTCACCTCGCGATCGGGAAGGAACTCGCGATACGCCTCGAGCTCGCTTCGCGCGAGGACCACCAGCAGGTCCGGGAGGCCCAGCGTCCACCGGAGGAACCGCGTGAGCGCGGCGCGGCCCGCGAAGAAGCGCCGCGGGAGCGCGCCCCCGTGCACCTGGTAGATCACACGGGCGCCCAGCGCCTTCGCGACGAAGAGATACGCGAGGTCGCGCCAGTACGCGCGCGGATTGAGCGACGTGTTGAGGTGGACGATCGACGCGTGGCGGAAGACGATCGTCGCGGCGAGCCCGAGGGGGCTCATGAGGAGGCGCAGCAGCCGCGCGAGCCCCCCCTCCTCCCGGCCCTCGCTCCCCACCTGGAAATGCACGAGCTCGAAGTCTTCGGCGAGGGCCGATTCCATGAGGAGGTTCACGTGCGTGCTCACGCCGCTCACCGCGGCGCGATGGGGTCCCAGGACGAGGACGACGGGGCGATTCATGACGTCTCCTGCAGCGTTCGGGCGGCCACCGGCGCGCGGGCGGTGCCGCGCGGCACGCCGAGCGCGCCGTAGACCTGTTCGAGGCGCTCGAGCGCCAGCTCGGGCGTGTAGCGCTCGGCGACCGTCGCGCGGGCATGGCGGCCCAGGCGCGCGGCGAGCTCCGGGTCGTCCAGCACCGTGCGAAGCGCCCGCGCGAGCGCCGCCGGATCGCGCGGCGGCACGAGGAGGCCGTTCACCCCGTCCTCGACCAGGTCCGGGATGCCGCCCACGCGGGTCGCGATCACGGCGCAGCCGGCGGCCATCGCCTCGAGGAGGCTCATCGGAAGCGCCTCGGCGTGCGAGGGCAGCACGAAGGCCGAGGCGCGCGCGAGGAGTGTGTCGCGCTCGCGCGCCCCGATCCAGCCGCGCAGCCGCACCCGATCGTCGATGCCCAGCGCCGCGGCCCGCTCCACCACACGCGTGAGGTCGCCGTCGCCCGCGCATTCGAGGCGCAGCGCCGGGTGCCTGGGCGCGATCTCGGCCATCGCATCGAGGAGGTCGAAGACGCCCTTCCCCTCGCGGCAGCGGCCGGCGAAGGCCACGAGCCCGCGCTCGCGCGCCCGGGTCCCGGCCGGGGGAAGCGCCACCGGATTGGGAACGCAGACGACGCGCGGATTCAGCGTGATCCCGCGCATCCAGCCCGCCCAGCGCTCGGAGACCACGACGATCACCGTCGCCCGGTCGAGGAAGAAGCGCACGGCGCGCCGGGCGAGCGGCCCGCACTCCTCGCCCACGAAGCGCGCGAAGCCTCCCCCGTGCAGGTGGAAGATCACCGGCCAGCCCGCGAGGAGCGCCGCGGCCATGTACGCGCTCTTCCGCCAGAAGCTCCAGCGTGAGGCCGCATGGACGTGCAGCACGCCGCGCCCGTGGCGCAGTGCCAGCGTCGCGAAGGCCGCCGCCGCGCGGGCGGCGGCCGCGAGCTTGTCGCGGCGCCGGCCCTCCCGGTGCGTCGCGATGTAGGAGATGGGCCAGCGCTCGAAGAGGCCGCCCGTGCGCCACGCCGCGAGCACCGCGGCGATGCCGCCATGGGAGCGCGGATCGGTCCCGACCATGACGATGTGCGTGGGATCGGCCGTCATCGGCGGTCCCCCATGCACTCCTCCAGGCTCGACCGGAGGTCCAGGTGCTGCACCAGCATGCGGGCCTTGCCGCGCGCCGTGCGCTCGATCCGGTCGACCCGCGCGATCGTCACGCGGCACCCGCCCTCCGTGCGCGCCTCGATCGCCTCCGCGATGAGGCGCTCGGCGCGCGCCCCGAGGGGCGCGGCGGCGACCACCTTGAGGACCAGCTCGCCGGGCGTGGATTGCTCGTACTGCATCGCCTCCACTTCCGAGAGCTCCGAGAAATGCGCCGTGCCGAGCGCGGTGACCGAGATCAGGCGCCCGTCCCGGCACGCGATGAATTCCTGCAGGCGCCCCGCGATCCGCTCCGCCACGGGGAATCCGGGGAGGTGCGGATCGCCGTCGCCGCCCGCCACCGCGAGGTCGCCCGTACGGTAGCGCACGAACGGCATCACGCGGTTGTCGAAGCTCGTTCCCACGAGGTAGCCCAGGCGGCCCGGCTGCGTCACGCGGCGGCCGCGCGCATCGACGATCTCCGCCCAGCCGTACTGCGGCCAGAAGAAGTAGCGGTCGTCGGCCGGGAGGGTCGCGGCCATCAGCACGCGCTCGGAATGGCCGTAGTGCCCGACGATCGGGCAGCCGAAGACGCGCCGGAAGGTCTCCATCTGGAAGCCGTAGGCGTTCTCCGAGAAGAGCATCACGCCCTTCACGCCGCGCGTGAAACGCGGCAGGGGATGGGCTTCCAGCCAGCGCGCGAGCGGAAAGAGCGCGGACGGGAACGCCTCGATCACCGTCGGCCGGTAGCGCTCGAGCGCCTGGGCGAATTGCGGCATCCACGCGCGCGAAAGATGCTCGCACGAGAGCATGAGGTGGCGCCGGATGGGCTCGTACGCCCACGGCGCGCGGCCGCTCCCGGCGCCGGGAATGAGCCGTCCGCGCAATGCCAGCACGTCCTCGCCCTCCTCGGCGCCCACGCGCCGGCGGAACTCGCGCATGAAGGCGTATTCCTTCGGGCGCGTCACGTGCTTCTGCAGCCAGAAGCGCATCGGCATGCTGGTCGAGCCGCCGGTGAAGGTCGCGAGCGCCGCCGAGCGCGGCATCGCCTCCGATAGGTAGCGGGCGGGATCGCGCTTGATGTCGAGCTTGCCGGTGAGCGGCAGCATCCGCAGCGCCTCGCGCGGATCGCGCCCCTGTGCCAGGAGCCGCCGGTGCGCGCGGTACGCGGGGACCGTCTCGATCGCCCACGCGAGGGTCTCGCCCAGCTTCTCGAGCGCATATCTCGCGGCGGCGTCGCCCTGGCGCGTGCGCTCGATCGCGGCGGTGAACTCGTCGTAGGCCCCGCCCAGCCGGAACGATCGCGGGAGGCAGGCGTACGCGAGGCCCACCGCCGTGCGCGCCCATCCCGGCGCGCCGAAATAGCGCCCGAGCAGGGGGTGAAGGAGATCCTCGATCGCCACGGCCGCCATGCCCGCGCGCTCCTAGGCCCCGAACCGCGGGCGCCGCAGGAACAGGTCCGTGACGCTCAACGCCCCTGCCCGGTTGATCGTGTGCAGGCCGATCACGGCGTCCGAAGCGGACGGCACGATGCGCCGCGCTTCCTCCTCCTCGTACTCGCGCTCGTCCAGGCGCGTCACGCGATTCAGCGCGATCGCGGAGCCGTAGATGGGCGTGCACACCTGGCCCGGCCGGTAGAGCGCGTCTCCCGCGCGGAAGAGGCGCCCGGCGGGACGCGCCCCGCGCACGTCCGACTTCACGGGATTGCGCCGGTGCGGCTTCCAGTCGCCCAGGAAGCGCTCGGCGTGGAAGATCGCGAGCTCGTCGTTGAGCTCCCCGCTGTCCCGGCCCATGCTCGTGAACATCCACCACCGGTCGGCTTCCCGGTGGAAGGTCGCGTCGGCGCAGCGCACGTCGCGGACCAGCACCTTCTCGAGCCTCCAGCGGTGGGGAAACTCCACGCACCGGTAGGCCTCGATCGTGCGGGCCTCCGCCGTCTCCGGGACCATGTAGAGCGCGCCGCCGTCCTCCACGAGGAAGGGATACGAGAGATGGTAGTCGCGCACCAGCACCGGAACCGGCTCCGAGACCCGTCCCGAGCGGTCGACCTCGACCACGCTGATGTGGGCCTTGTCCGCCGCGAACGGAAGCTCCTCGAAGAAGATGTAATGCCGCCCGTTCGCCTCGATGGGAAAAGGGTCGGCCCAGAAGCGGTCCTTGGGCGGCACCAGCCGGCGGAAGCCGTCGAGCGATCCCGTCCAGGGCTCCTTCTCGGCGAAGCGCCATGCGATCTGCCACTGGCCGATGGTGAGCTTGTGCTCGGCGGCGCGCTGGGCGACGCGGGCACCCAGGCGCGCGAGGCTCGCGGCGAGCGCCGCGCCGCGCGGAAAGGACGCGCGGCCCAGCGGCCGCGCGGGCACGGTCGCCTGCTCGAGCCAGGGCGCTCCGTGGGCGTGCAGCTCGCGCAGCGTCCGGGCGAGGAAATCGGCGCTCTTCGCGAGCATGTTGTCGCGGCTTCGGGCGAACGAGAACGGGACGATCCGCGACCAGGAGACGCTCGCCAGCCGGTCCGCCGCCTCGCCCGCGCGGTGGATCCGGATGCCGGAGCCGGTCACGGGCGCCGCTTCCAGGAGCTCGCGGACCCCCGCGAGCGGCGCTTCGATCACCTCGCCCGCGCCGAAGCAGTAGCGCCACGTGCCGTAGCGCGCGAGGCCCTCCGGCGCCGCGTCCTCCGCGCCGCTCGCGACGAAGGCCACGTCGACGGGTGTCGCCTCGGCGGGCGCGATCCTCCGCGGGGCGGGGACCAGCAGCGCGATGTCCGCCTCCGCGCAGGGGTCGCCGCCGGTGGCGAAGATCCAGCGGTCGACGGTGCGGTACGCGCGCCAGGGGAGCGGCTCGCCCGCGCGCGACGCGGCGCCCTCGCCCTCGATCGCGACGTAGGCCAGCTCCGCGAATTCCGAGGCCGCCACCTTCGCGAGCGCCTCGATCAGCCAGCGCGGCTGGCGCGCGCGATCGGCGAACACACCCACCCGCAGCTTCGCCCGCCCCGCGCGGGGTTGGGCGAAGAGCCGGATGTTCGCGCCGGGACCGGACGCCGGGGCTAGAGACGCCACACCCGCACCCCTTCGCGGCGGAACGCGGCGGGATCGAGCGCGGGCTTCACCTGCACGAGGCAACCCTGGCGGACGATCTTCTCCAGGTAGTCGGCGCTCGGGCGGGCGAGGAAGGACTGGTGCGCCACGGCGAGGATCACGGCGTCGGCCGCCGGCAGCTCCTCCCACGCCCGCAGGCGAATGCCGTACTCGTGGAGCGTCTCGTCCGGGTCGGCTTCCGGGTCGTGCACGTAGCACTCGCAGCCGAACTCCTCGAGCTCGCGGATCATCCCCACCACCTTCGTGTTGCGGATGTCCTTGCAATCCTCCTTGAACGTGAGGCCGAGGATGTTCACCTTGGAGCCGAGGATGCTGCGGCCCTGGTGGATCATCTGCTGCACGGTCTTCCGCGCGACCCAGGGACCCATGTTGTCGTTGATGCGCCGTCCCGCGAGGATCACCTCCGGGTGATAGCCCGCGAGCTCGGCCCTGTACGTGAGGTAGTACGGGTCGACGCCGATGCAGTGCCCGCCCACGAGGCCCGGGCGGAACGGCAGGAAGTTCCACTTCGTGCCGGCGGCCTGGAGGACCTCGTCGGTCTCGATGCCCAGCCGGTCGAAGATGATGGCGAGCTCGTTCACGAACGCGATGTTGAGATCGCGCTGCGTGTTCTCGATCACCTTCGCGGCCTCGGCCACCTTGATCGACGAGGCGCGGAAGACGCCCGCCTCCACGACCGAGGCGTACAGGCAGGCCACCTTCTCGAGGGTCCCGGCGTCGTCGCCGGAGACCACCTTCACGATCTTCGTGAACGTGTGCTCCTTGTCGCCCGGGTTGATGCGCTCCGGCGAGTAGCCCACGTGGAAATCCTGCTTCCAGCGCATGCCCGAGCAGCGCTCGAGGATCGGCACGCAGATCTCCTCGGTGGTGCCCGGGTAGACCGTCGACTCGTAGATCACCGTGGCGCCGGCCTTCAGGTGCTTGCCCACGATGCGCGAGGCCGATTCCAGGGGCGTGAAGTCCGGCTGCCGCGCGTCGTTCACCGGCGTGGGGACGGCGATGATCACGAAGTCCGCCTCGCGGATGCGCTCCGGGTCGTCGGTCACGCGCAAGTGGTGCGCGGAGCGCAGGTCGTCGGCGCAGAGCTCGCCCGTCGCGTCGTGGTGCTGCTTCAGGCGCCAGATCTTCTTGGAGGAAAGATCGTATCCCACGGTGTTCCGCAGCTTCCCGAACTCCACCGCGACCGGGAGGCCCACGTAGCCCAGGCCCACGACCGCGACGGTCGCGAGCGCCGGGTCGGCTTGCGGGGGCGCATCCCCGGCGTTCTCGGCGGGCGGAAATTGCTTCTCGAGTACGGGCACGTCGGGCATTGAGGGCCTCCGTCAATCCAGTGCGGAAAAGGGTTGGCCCATTCTGTCGGCGGAGTTTGAAACCGCTGCCGGGACCCCCCCTGCCGGAAGAACCACCGCTTCCCGCGGTTTCGTGACGGGACGCAGCCGGGAGATGTACCAATCGAGCGCCTCCTCGAGGCCTTCCCGGATCCGGTATGTAGGACGGAAGGAAAGGAGCCGGGCCGCCTTGGAGATGTCCGCGAGCGAGTAGCGCACGTCGCCCACGCGGAAATCGCGGTACACGGCGGGGGCCGGCGCGAGCTCGGGGTCGCGCTGTACCAGGAGCTCGCCCAGGAGCGCGTGGAGCTCGTTCAGCGTCGTCTGCTCGCCCACCGCGACGTTGTAGACCTGGCCCACCGCGGCCGCGTCCTCCACGGTCGCGGCGAGGAGGTTCGCCTGGATCACGTTGTCGATGAAGCAGAAGTCGCGCGCGGTCTCGCCGTCGCCGTTGACGTACACGGTCTCGCCGCGCAGCATCGCGGCGACCCATTTCGGGATCACGGCCGCGTAGGCGCCTTCCGGATCCTGGCGGGGCCCGAAGACGTTGAAGTAGCGCAGGCCGATCGCCTGCAGGCCGTAGCAGCGGCCGAAGACGTCCGCGTAGATCTCGTTCATGTGCTTGCCGGCCCCGTAGGGCGAGAGCGGGCGCCCGATCCGGTCCTCGACCTTCGGCAGGCCCGGCCAGTCGCCGTACGCCGCGCTCGAGGCCGCGTAGACGAAGCGGCCCACCTTCGCGTCGCGCGCCGCGACCAGCATGTGCAGGAAGCCCGTCACGTTGGTGTCGTGGCTCGTCACCGGATCGTCGATCGAGCGCGGCACGCTTCCCAGCGCGGCCTCGTGCAGGACGATGTCCACGCCTTCGCACGCGGCGCGGCAGGTCTCGGGCGTGCGGATGTCGCCCTCGATGAAGCGGAAGCGCGCCCAGCGCTCCGCGCCCACCTTCTCGCGCACCTGCTCGAGGTTGTGACGGTGGCCCGTCGCGAAGTTGTCGAGGCCCACCACGCGCTGGCCCAGCCCGAGGAGCGCCTCGAGGAGGTTCGAGCCGATGAAGCCGGCGGCGCCCGTCACGAGCCAGGTGCGCTCGGAGGCGGCGATGCGGGGGTAGAGGATGGCGAATCGGTTCATGGAGTGCTCCGGGTTTGTGGGTCGATGGGAAGGAAGGTCATGCGGCGGGCGCGCCGCGCGCGCGGAGCGCCGTGAGGAAGGTGGTGAGCTCGACGCCCTGCCCCGTGAGGAAGAGCGCCGCGGGATAGACGAGCGCGAAAAGCGCGGCGCCCGCGGACAGGCGCGCGAGGGGCCGCATCTCGAAGCCGTGGAGCGCCAGCCCCGCCCCGAGCGCCGAGACCGCGGCGGCGACGAGGATGCCCAGGAGCGTGGTCCAGTTCTGGAGCCGGGTCACGGGCGTGCCGGTGAGCAGCGCGATCCGCGAGAGCGAGAGGAGGCGCTCGCCGTAGATGGCGACGACACTCCCCAGCGCCGCGCCCTTGAGGCCCCAGTGGAGCGCCCCGTAGTAGCTCAGCGGAAGCGAGACCGCGAGCACGATGCCGTTCACGCGCGCGGCGAAGGCGCCCTGTCCCAGGACGAAGAGGACGCTCGTGAGCTCGACCACGAAGGCGACGAGGGCCACCACGTACAGGCGCAGCACCGGGACCGCGTCCAGGTAGGCCGGCGTGTAGACGAGCGTGATCAGCGGATCGGCGAAGACGAACGCGAAGCAGAGGAGCGGATAGGCGAGGAGCGCCACCATCGCGTTCGCGCGGTTGTTGAGCTCGAGCATGCCCCCGAAGTCGCCCGCCGACTGGAGCCGGCTCATGCTGGGCAGGAACACGTGGTTCACGGACACCCGGAAGATCTGCACCAGCGGGCCCAGCACGGTCGCGATCGAGAACGAGGCGAACATGGAGACGGAGAAGATCGCCGCGGCGATCCACTGGTCGGCCTGGTAGCGCAGGCCGTGGAGCGCGCCGGAGAGCGCGAAGGGTGCGGCCTGCTTCAACTGCGCGCGGAAGGTGTCCCGCCGGGCGATCGGCCCCTTCAACCCGTGCCGCGTGGCGACGTAGTGCATGAGGAGCGCCGCCTTCACGAGCGTCACGGCGAGGAGCGTCCAGAGCACGGGTGCCAGCTCCCGCGTCGCGAGCGCCGCGGCCGAGAGCGCCACGGCGCGCAGCGCCGACATCCCGACCACCGCCTTCGCCTGCCATCCCACGCGCTCGTCCGCCGTGGGGAGGACGTCCAGGGCGGAGGCGAAGATCCACGCGAGGGCGAATGCGGGCACCACCGGCCCGTGGCCGCGCGCGACGTCCGCGAGCGACGACGGGATGAGCGGGTTCCAGGCCGAGATCGCCCAGGCGGAGACGATCCCCGCGCCGGCGAGGAAGACGAGCGTCTGGTTGATGTACAGGCGCTGGGTCGGCCGGTCCGAGCGCGGGAGGAAGTAGTAGAGGGCTGGCGCCATGCACATGGGTGTGACGACCATGAGCGTGTTCACCGCGAGCCAGAGCAGGCGGTACTGGCCGAAGCCGTGCGGGTCGAGGGTGCGCGTGAGCACGATCGGCAGCAGGAACTGCAGCGCATAGTCGATCGCGTTGGCGCTCCCGAGGGAGAGCGCGCGGCGCGCGAGGCTCGCGGTGACGGCGTTCATGGACGGGCGGCCGGGACCGCGAGGACCCGCTCGTAGAGGTCGAGGACCGCGTCGATCGAGTGGCTCGCGCGGAAATGCGCGGCCGCGCGCTCGGAGGACGCGGCCCACCAGGCGTCGTCCGCCATGAGCCGGCGCAGGCGCGCGGCGGCGTCGTCCACGTCCGCGGGGACCTCGTAGACGGGCTCCCCGGCGTGGCGAGACCCGGTGTCGACGAAGCCCACGGTCGGGACACCGCGCGCCCACGCCTGGAGGAACGTGTTGGGGAAGCCCTCGTAGAGCGAGGTGTTCAGCACCACGCGGGCCCCGTCGAAGGCGCGCTCGGCCTCGACGAACGGCACGAATCCCCGGAGCTCGATGTTCGGCACCTTCGTCGCCCTCTGCGCGACCGAGCGCATGTACTCGGCCTCGCGCCGGCCCGGATCCGGCCCGCCGATCATCACGAAGCGCACGTCCGGGAGCCGCCGCGCGATCTCGAAGAGGAGCTCCGGCCGCTTGCTCGGCCGCACCGTCGCCGCCCAGAGGACGTAGCCCCCGCGATCGGCGCGCGCGCCCGCCGGCGGCACGTAGCAGCTGGGAATGACGAAGCCCTCGCGCCCGAAGTTCTCGCGAAGGGCCTCGCGCTGGACGGCGTTCTGCACGATCACGGCGTCCACGTTGCGCACGCCCCAGCGGAACATCGCGCGGTCGCGCACGAACGCGATGTCCTCCTCGCCCGGCATGAAGTCCACGTCGGACGCGCCCGCGTACACGGAGCGCCGCCCGTGCATGCGGCAGAACCGCGCCACGTAGGCGGCCTGGATGTCCGCGGTGCGCTGGTAGTAGACGTCCGCGTTCGCGCGCTTCATCGCCTGCCACAGGGAAGTGAGCCGCGGGTGGACGAAGCGCACGACCGGCAGGCCCGCGTCCGGCTTGTGCGTGCGGTGGACCGTCACGCCGCGCACGACGGCGCCATCCGGCTGGCCGTAGTCGAGCGAGATCATCGAGACGCGCCAGCCGCGCTCCGCGAGCGCGGGCGCGACCATCGACTGCTGCACTTCCGCTCCGCCCACGACGGGGATGTCGCGATCGCCGCTGAGGACGGGCCAGGTGGTGGGTGCCACGAAGCAGACGTGCGGCTTCCGGTCCCCGCGGCGGGACGCGTGGGGGACCTTCGGCGACGGATCCGCCGGTGGGGCGTCCGCCTCAGGCGGCTCGCGCAAGCGCAGGGGTTCGGATGTAGCGTCGATAGACACGCTCGAGCTCCAGGGTGGCGTTTTCGATGCTGGCGTGCGTCCGCACCCAGCGCTTCTGTTCGGCGACGATCGCGTCGCGGTCGCCGTACGCGTCGAAGACCGCCCACGCGAGGTCGTCCGCGTCGCGGCTCCCGACCACCTGCCCGGGACGCGGCAGGATGCGGCGGATGTCCGAGTAATCGGTGCTCACCACGGGGACCCCGAGGACCATCGCCTCCAGGACCACGTTGGGGAAGCCCTCGCGGCACGAGGTCATGTAGAGCACGTCGGCCTGCGCGACGATCGCCGGGACGTCCGTCCGCGCGCCCGCGAAGCGCACCCTGTCGTGGACGCCCTGGGCCTCGAAGTGGCGCATCACGGACTGCTTGTATTCGCTCGAGTCGGAATGGATGCCCGCGCGGTAGCGCCCGAGGGTCGCGAGCTGGTCGCCCACGAAGAGCACGCGCCAGGCCGGGTCCGCCCGCACGAGCCGCGCGGCCACGTCGATCGCGAGTTGGTAGTCCTTCGCCGGCTTGATGGCCCCCACCAGCACGGCGAGCCTGTGCTTGCCCGGGCCGAAGAACTCCGCCCGGTAATCCGCGCGGCTCCGCGCCTGGCGCTCGAGCTCCTCGATCCGCAGGCCGTTCCAGACCACGTGGCAGCGCTCCGCGGGAAAGCCGTAGAGGCGCTGCGCAAAAGCGCTCCCCGAGTGCGTGTTGGCGACCAGCCCGTCCGTGAAGGGGCGCGTGAGGCGGTGGGCGAGCTGCTGCGTGCGCGAGAGCTCGTAGTTGTCGCTCCGCTCGGAGTTGAGCACCGGGGTGCCGGTCCCGAACGCGGCGATCCGCGCGTAGATGTCGCCGTCGAAGAGGAAGCCATGGATGATGTCCGGGCGCCACGTGCGCACGTACCGGCGCAGGCGCCGGATCACGGCGGGATCGAGCTTCCAGCGCTTCTGGTCGACGATGAGCTCCACGCCCGATCCGTCGAGCTCCCGCGCCCGCGGCACCTCGCGGTTCAGCGTGTAGATGGTCGCCTCGTGGCCGCGGCGCACGAGCTCGCGGCCGAGCTCGACCACCTGCTTCTGCGCGCCGCCCAGCGTGAGCTCGCTAATGGTGAACAGCACGCGCATGGATCACGTCCTCCGCACGTCGCTCGTAACCGGTGTCCCAGCGGCTGCGCCACATCTCGAAGGCGAGGAGCAGCCAGACCTTCTTCACGTCCAGGCGGTCGTTCCCCGGGCCGCCCTCCCGGAAGTTCGCGACCGCGCGGCCGACCACCTCCGGGTCGAGGAGCCCGCCCGCGCGGATGCGCCCCGGGGCGAGGTACTCGTCGACGAGGGGCGAGAGCTCGGTGCGCAGCCACCGCGCGAGCGGGATCGCGAAGCCCTGCTTCGGCCGCTCGAGGAGCTCGCGCGGCACGTGCCGGTAGAGGATCTTCCGCAGGAGGTGCTTGGCACCCAGCGGCCCGCGCCGCATCGCGAGCGGAAGGCGCACGGCGAGCTCGACCAGGCGGTGGTCGAGCATCGGCTCGCGCCCCTCGAGGCCCGCGGCCATGGTCGTGCGGTCGACCTTCACGAGGATGTCGTCCGGGAGGTAGTAGCGCAGGTCCGAGTGCACCATCTGGTCCGCCACCGGACCCGGACCCGCCACGCGCTCGCGCGCGGTGGTGCCGCCGCCGAGGAGCCCGGAGATCTCCCACGGCGTCCAGAACGACATGGCGAGGTCGTAGACGGAGCCCGCCTCGAGGCGCGGCATCATCACCGCGAGCTTCGCCAGGCGCTCGAGGAGCGCGCGGCGCGTGCCGTGGCGAAGCCGCGCGGGAAGCGGCAGGCGATCGGCCAGCCGGCAGAGCGCCGCGCGGTCGAGCGATCCCAGGGAGCGCGAGAACGCCTCACGCGCCGCCCGCGGCCAGCGCGCGAGCGCGGCGTGCCGGTCGAGCACCACGGAGTAGTGCGAGTAGCCCCAGAAGAGCTCGTCGCCGCCGTCCGCGGAGAGCGCGACCTTCACGTCCTCGCGCGCGAGCTTCGAGACGAGGTAGGTGGGCACGCCCGAGGCGTCGCCGAACGGCTCGTCGAAGAGGTCCGCCCAGTGCGTGAGCACGTCCTTCATGTCCGAGGCGGTGACGATCCGCTCCGAGTGGCGCGTGCCCAGGTGGGCCGCGACCCGGCGCGCGTGCGCGGACTCGTCGAACGATTGCTCCTCGAAACCGATCGTGAACGTGCGCACGTCCCCGTCGCCGTAGCGCTGCAGGAGCGCCGCGACGAGGCTCGAATCGAGCCCGCCCGAGAGGAACACGCCGACCGGGACGTCCGAGACCATGCGATAGCGGAACGACTCCACGAGGAGCGCCTCGAGGCGGCGCTCGAGCTCTTCCTCGGTCTCCTCGAGCGGCTTCCCGTCCCCGGGCGGCGCCCAGTAGCGGCGCGCCACCGGCTCGCCTACCTCGCCCAGCTCGAGCCAGTGGCCCGGCAGGAGCTTCGAGACGCCGCGGTAGATCGAGCGCGGCGCGCAGATGTAGCCGTATTGCAGGTATTCGCCCAGCGCGTCGCGGTCGATCTCGGGCGCCCACGCGGCGAACGCCCGCAGGGCCTTCAGCTCGGAGCCGAACCAGAACGCGCGGCCGTCCCACGCGTAGTAGAGCGGCTTCACCCCCATGCGGTCGCGCAGCAGCACGAGCCGGCGCTCGCGCTCGTTCCAGAAGGCGATCGCGAACATGCCGATGAACCGGTCCGCCGCGGCGACGCCCCACTGCTCGTAGGCGGCGAGGACCACCTCGGAGTCGCCCGAGCTGCGGAACCGGTGGCCCAGCGACTCGAGCTCCGAGCGCACCGCGGCGAAGTTGTACACCTCGCCGTTGAAGACCATCCTGATCGACCCGTCCGGCGAGCGCATCGGCTGGTGGCCCAACGGGGAGAGGTCGAGGATCGAGAGGCGCGTGTGCCCCATCGCCACGCGCGCGCCGGGCCGCACCCAGACGCCGCTGTCGTCGGGGCCGCGGTTGCGAAGCGCCTCGACGGAGGCCGCGACGTCCGCGAGCCACGCGGCCGGATCGCCGCGACGCACCCAGTAGCCGGTGATGCCGCACATGTCATTTCGCTCCAGGAGGCGCGGCGGCGCGCAGCCGCTCGCGCAGGCCGTACATCACGCCCACGGCGAGCCAGGTGAAGCTCTGCTCGGGGACCGGAAAGAAGCTGCTGCCGGCGACGTTCGCGACGGTGATCGCGAGGAGGCCCGCGGCGGCGCCCTCGAAGAACCCGCGGAGCTCCGGCGTGAGCGAGGGCTCCCGCGCCATGCGCCGGAAGCCGCGCCACACGTGGCCGAACCAGAAGGCGAGGAGGAGGACGAGCCCGATCACGCCGGTGTCGAGCACCGCCTGCAGGAACGCGCTGTGCGGGTGCGTGACGGGGAGCATGTGGCCGCTCCTCATCCCGTGGGACCAGAGGATCGACTGCAGGCCGTGGCCCCAGACCGGGTTGTCGAGGAGGTCCGGGAGGAGCGGCTGCCAGATGCCGCTCACCCGCCCCGCGCTCACCGCGTTCACGCCCTGCCCGATCCCCATGTCCAGCCGCGACCACACGGCCCCCGGCATGAGGAAGAGGAACGGCGGCACCGCCATGAGGACCAGGACGAGCGTCTTCAGCTTGCGGCGCGAGACGAGGTATATCGCGTTGATGATGGCGAAGGCGACGAAGGCGCCGCGCGAGAACGTGAGCACGAGCGCCACGAAGAGGAGCCCCATCGAGACGAGGAGCAGCGCCTTCAGCGAATGCCGCGGCGTGCGGTCCCAGATGAAGAGGAGGAGCGCGTAGGCGGTCGCGTAGAGGCGCCCGAGGTCGTTCGCGTGCATGCCGAGGGGCGAGAGGAAGGAGCGCTCGTAGGTCCCCGCGAGCTGCGCGAGGCTCACGCCCGAGGCCGCGATGAAGAGGATCACCATGAGCCCCATCACCCACATCGAGACGAGCATCGGCGTGAGGAAGCGCCCCGTGTCGCGGCTGCGGGCGACGCCCACGCCCACCAGGAGCGCGTAGAGCACGAGGAGGAGCGGCTTGAGGACCAGGTCGCGCACGTACCCGCCGGGGCCGTCGTACTCGATCCACGACATCTCGTGGAAGATGGACGGGATCTGTCCCACGTGGCCGGCCCCCAGGACCGCCCCGGCCACCATCGGCACCACGTAGAGGAGGATGAGCGGGCGGCTCACGAGCCCCCGCACCGCGCCCTTGCCCGCGAAGTTGAGGAGGTACGAGAAGAGCGTGGCCACGAGGAGGAGGTTCAGCGGGTTCAGCCCGCCGATGCCGAACATCGAGTGCGGGAAGATGAAGCTCGCCGAGATCGGCATGATGAGGATGAGGAGCACCACGCCGGAACGGAAATCGCGCAGCACGAACACGCACGCGATGAGGGAAGCGCAGATGAGGACCGCGGCGAGCCCCGTCATCGCGACGGCGATCCCCCAGAAGGCGCCCAGCGCGAGGAGCCCCGCCACGATCGCCGTGCCCCGGACCGCCGGGGAGGCCCCGAGCCGCGCGAAGGTGCCGGTGAAGGCGGAAGGGATGGCGGCCGAGGTCACGGGCTACTCCTTCCGGGCGCCGGCGAGCCGTCGCGCGGCGCCGGGCGCCACGGCGGCGAGGAGCGCATCGGCGAAGCCGCGCTGCGCGGCGAACGCCGCGCGCGGATCGCTCGAGATGCTCGAGACGCGCACGAGCATGCCGTCGGGAACGCGGCCCGCGAATCCGGCGGCGAGCTGCGCGCGCAGGCGATCGAGCCGGCCCAGGACCACGCGGTCGCCCATCGTGAACCAGTAGGTCACCGGCTCGGAACGCTCGCCGCGCACGGCGAGGAAACGGGTGACCGGGATCGAGCGGCCGGCCGCCGCGAGGCGACCGGTCTCGAGGCCGCGGACCTGGAAGCCCTGCGCCGCATAGCACACCTCCTGGCGATGGGCCTTCAGCGCGTCGCTCTGGTCGCCGCCGTAGGCGACGGTGAGCATCATCCGCTCGCCCGCCGGGTTCACGTACGTGCGGCTCACCACCTGTCCGTAGAGGCGGTCGAGCTCCGCCTGCACGTCCGGCGCCGGCGCGACCGGCTCGGTGTCCGGATCGATCCGCCAGCCGCCGAAGGTGGCCGGGATGGCCTGCGCCAGGTCGATCGCGGCGGGCCGGGCGACCGGCACCAGGGAAGGCGTCGCGAGGGCCGTTCCGGCGATGGCGAGCGCGGCCACGGCGAGGAGCGGCCCGGTGCGCCACGGACGCGGGCTCGCGGGGGGCCGCGGCGCCGGCGCTCTCGCCGCGCGCGGGCCCCGGCCGCGCGGGAGCACGCGATCGACCCCGAGGAGGAGGAGGAGCGCGGTGGCGAACACCAGCATTCCCGCGAATCCGTGCACGAAGCCTTCCGCGGCGCCGGTCCCGTAGTGGTAGGCGACGAGCGCCAGGATCGCCACGCGGAGCACGTTGGCCGCGACCGCGATCGGGAGCACCGCCGCGAGGAGGGCCGCCGCGCGCGGCCGGCGCACGCCGCCGGTGAGGTGCGCGTAGAGAGCCGCCATCGCGAAGAGCGCGAAGATCGAGTTCAACCCCGCGCAGGCGTCCGCCACCAGGAGCTGGTGCGGCCCCACGTCGAGGACGACGCCGCTGCGCGAGACGGGATAGCCCAGCGCGTGGAGGATCGCGGCGACGCAGGCGGAGACGAGCTCCTTCAGCGGCGCGGTCGCGGAATCGATCACGAAGCCCGGC
>Ga0068855_100003022_pt1 | contig 20579 bp, 15 predicted proteins | sample KBSCornC52_FD_66592 | JGI IMG/M metagenome (GOLD analysis project Ga0068855, IMG submission 66592) | Corn rhizosphere microbial communities from Kellogg Biological Station, Michigan, USA - KBS Corn C5-2 | ecosystem: Host-associated > Plants > Roots > Rhizosphere > Soil ...
GAAGTCGTGCGTGGCCAGGTAGTTCAGCCGATCCTGCATGTAGCGCCGCTCGTTGATCTCCTGGCGCAGGTGGCGGTTGGCGATCGTGAGTTCGGCGGTGCGCTCGCGCACCTTCTCCTCCAGGCCGTGGTTGAGCTCGCGCAGCTGTTCGAGCAGGTTGCGCCGCTCGAGCTGGTAGCGCACGCGGGCGCGTACCTCGTCGGCGTTGATCGGCTTGGAGATGTAGTCGCTGCCGCCGACGGCAAAGCCCTGGCTGACGTCGTCGGTGCGGGCGGTGACGAAGATGACCGGGATGTCCGCGGTGGCCGAATCGGCCTTCAGGCGGCGACAGACCTCGAAGCCGTCCATGCCCGGCATCATCACGTCCAGCAGCACCAGGTCGGGGTGTCCGCGGGCCGCGAGCTCCAGCGCCCGGGCGCCGGAAGTGGCGGCCATCAACTCGCAGTGCTCGTCGGCCAGCGTGGCACTGAGCACGTCGATGTTGTGCGGCGTATCGTCGACGATGAGGATTTTCGACACTCTTGCGGACACTGCCACCCTCTCCCGCTTGATCCGCCGGGGGCCCCGGTCGGTCTGACCCGAGTGTAAACACATGTTCCTCGACCGGTCCGCCCGATTTGTACGCAGATTCGTGCAATGCGCCACGCCGGCGAGGGGTCGTCGCCAGGCGGTATCGGAAGCGCCGTCCGCGCGCCCGTGCGCCCGCGCCGCAAGGCGACCAACAGCCTTGCCGGCGAGCTCAGCGGGCGGCCGGCTGGTCGGCTGCCCGGTCGGCGTCGAGCTGGGCCATCAGCGCCGCGATGCGCTCCTCCAGCAGCTGGAAGTCGTAGGCCTGCGCGGCCTCGTCGAACGACTGCCAGCGGGCGCGCCCGATCGCCTCGGGCCTGAGCTGCTCCATCAGCCGCGCGACGGCCGCGAGCTGGCCGCTGGCGGCCGCCGTCGCGAGCGCGCGCAGCTGCTCGCGCACGCCCGGCGCCAGGTCCTCGGTGGGCATCGCCGCGGCGGTCGCGTCGGCCGCGTCGACCGGGCCGGCCGGCCGCAGCTTCACGCCGGCGTGGTCGACCAGCGCACGGTAGACGTCCTGGAACGGATAGGGCTTGCCGATGAAATCCTGGAAGCCGGCCTCGATGTAGAAGCGACGCTCGTGCTCGAGGCTGGACGCCGAGACCGCCACCACCGGCAGCGCGCGCGTGAATGGATCGGCGCGCAGCCGCTTGATCATCTCGACGCCGTCCATGTGGGGCATGCGGATGTCGCTGAAGACGATGTCGAAGCGCTCGGAGCGGCAGCGCGCGAGGCCTTCCTGCCCGTCGAAGGCCTGCATCACGGTGCAGCCGGCACCGCGCAGCAGGTTGACGAGCACGTCGCGGCTGTGCGGATCGTCCTCGATCACCAGCACGGTGCACGGCGTGGCGTCATCGAGCACCTGCGCGCCGCTGCCCACCGACGCGGCTGCCGACGACAGGCGCCCCGCCGGCAGCGGCAGCCAGAAGCGCACCTGCGTGCCCGTGCCGGGCGTGCTGGCGATGGTGAGATCGCCGCCCATCGCACGAACCATGTCGCGCGACAGCGCCAGGCCCAGGCCGGTGCCGCCCTTTTCCTGGCCGGCCGAACCCTGGCGGAACGGCACGAACAGGTCGGCGAGGTCCGCCGGCGCGATGCCCGGCCCGGTGTCGTGCACCTCGAACCAGAGGCGCTGTGCGTCCTGCGCGTCGCGCCACACGTGCAGCCCGATGTGGCCGCGCTCGGTGAACTTGAGCGCGTTGCCCAGCAGGTTGGCGACGATCTGCCCCACCTTGTTGCGGTCGCCCTCGACCACCGTCGGAACGGGCAGCGTGAGTTCGCTCTGCAGCGCCAGCCCCTTGGCGCGTGCGTGGGCGCCGTACAGGGCGTCGATGTCGCGCAGTTCCTGCAGCAGGTCGAACGGCGCGCTGAGCACCTGCAGGCTGCCCGATTCGATCTTGGCCAGGTCGAGCACGTCGTTGATCAGCGCCAGCAAGCGGTTGCCCGCGCTGTGGATCACGCGCAGCCGCGCCTGCGTCTCCTCGGGCAGCTTGCGGTCGGCCATCAGCAGTTGCGTGAACCCCAGCACCGCGTTGAGCGGCGTGCGGATCTCATGGCTCATGTTGGCCAGGAACACGCTCTTGCTGCGGTTGGCGCGCTCGGCCTCCTCCTTGGCGGCCTCCAGCGCGGCGATCATGCGCAGGCGCTCGCTGACGTCGCGCAGCACGGCCTGCAGCAGGTTGTGGCCGTTGTGGCGGAACAGGCTGATCGTGATCTCGGCATCGAACAGCGTGCCGTCCAGCCGCTGGCAGCGCCACTCGAACGTCTTCATGCCGCCGGCCTTGATGCCGGCCAGGTGCCGCGCCGCCAGCGTCGACGACACCTGGCCGTCAGGTTGCCGGTCGGGCGCGAACAGCGCCATGTCCTGCCCCAGCAGGCCGCCGCGGCTGCCGGCGCCCAGCAGCTCGGCCGCGCGGCGGTTGCAGTCGATGATGACCGCGTGGCGGATGATCAGGATGGCGTCGCCGGCCGTCTCGAACGTGGCGCGGAAACGCGCCTCGCTGGTCTTCAACGCGAGGTTGGCGGCATGGATCTCGGTCATGTCGCGCGCGATGCCGACCACGCCGATGACCTCGCCGCGATCGTCGCGCACGGCCGTCTTGGTGACCTCGAGATGGCGCTCGCCGCCATCGCCGCCGGCCGAACGCTCGGTCTCGAGGAACACCAGCGGCTCGGCGGCGGCCAGCGTGGCCTGGTCCTGCGCGGCGTAGTGCTCGGAGCGTTCCCACGCGCCCATCTCGAAGTCGGACTTGCCCAGCACCTCGCCCTCGCGGACGCCCTGGAAGCGCTCGAATTCCGCGTTGACCGCGAGATACCGGCCGGCGCGATCCTTCATCCAGACCTGCTCGGGCAGACTGCGCAGCAGCGCGCGCAGGCGTGCCTCGTGCACCAGCAGGTACTCGCGCGATTCGCGCAGCAGCACCTCGGCGCGCTCGCGCTCGGCCATCTCCACCGACAGCTTGCGGTTGGCCTGGCCGATGCTCTGCACCGCCTCGAGCACGCTGCGGCGCGAGCGCCAGCCGCCCAGGCCGGCGGCCACCAGCGCGATGGCGCCGGCCCCGGCAAGCGCCATCATCACGAAGTTGAAGACGCGCTCGCGCACCAGGTTCTCCACCTCGGGCACGTGCTCGGACACGTAGACGTCCAGTGCTTCTCGATCCATGTGCCGGCGCACCAGCACCTGCGGCGTCGCGTCGTCGCCGATGCGCCGCAGCGCCTGCGGCGCATCGGCGGACCAGGGACCGATGTGCAGCACCGGCAGCGTCGCGGAGCGATAGCGCGCCGCCCGCTCGGCGGGCTTGAGCTGCGACACCTTCGCGTCGTCCAGGGCCAGCAGCAGCAGCCGCGGATCCTGCGACATGATCACCACGCCCAGCGCGTCGACGACGAACGCGCCCTCGTGGCCCACCATCGCCGCCAGCGAGCGCGTGTTGCGCTTGACGACCACGATGCCCTTGAAGCGCCCGTCCTCGAAGATCGCCGCCGAGAAGTACATGCCCGGGATGCCCGTGGCCTTGCCGACCGCGAACGCCCGCGCGCCGTGCTCGTCGCGCGTCTGGTAGAAGAACGCCGGCTCGTTCAGGTGCTGGCCGACCACGCTGCCCGCGGCGCCGGCATTGCTGGCCGCGACGCAGTTGCCGGCGTCGTCGAGCAGGTAGATGAGGTCGGCGCCCAGTTCCTCGGACGACGCGGCCAGGAAGTCGTCGATCGCCGCCAGGTCGGGCTGCGCCTGCAGGCGGCTGCGCAGCGAGTCGACCGGCTCGTCGACCAGCGCCGCGCCGGGCCCGGCGGCGGAGACCGCGTGGCGCACCGCCGGCAGCCGGGTGAGCATGTGGGCGACGCCGTCCAGCTGGGCCAGGCCCTGGCGCAGGCCGTCCTCGACGAGCGTCTCGCTGGCGTTGGCCTGCGCGCTCGCGGCGGCGACGGCGCCGGCCACGCGCTGCTCGTAGTGGCGCGTATTGAGTTCCCACGCCACGGCCGTCCACGCCACCATCAGCAGCAGCACCACCAGCGCCCAGCGCCGCGCCCACGGCGTGCGCAGCACGGAGCGCATGTCGCCGTCGGCATCCGGCGGCACGTACGGCGGGATCGACGAATCGACGGTCCCGGGCGCGCGCGCGTCGGTCATGAAGCGACCTCCGCCCTGCGGGCTTCGGTGCGAGCGCCTTCGGGCGGCCGGGCGTCGCTCATCGACCCGCCTCCCTGGACACGCGGTCCTCCTCGTCGTCGCCGCCCGTGTCGTGGGCCAGCGCCTCGCGCACGCGCTCCTCCAGCGTCGTGAAGTCGTACTGGCGCAGGTCGCCCTCGAGCTGCGCGAGCAGGCCGTCGGGCAGCGCGCGCGTGGGCGCCGCGGACAGCATCGCCAGCTGGTCGCGCACCTGCGTCATCGAGCCCGACGCGGCGCCATCGGCCAGCGCGACGAGTTGCGCGCGCACGACGCCGCGCCGGACGACGCCCGCCGCCGCGATCGCTTCGCGCTGCAGCCGGTCGACGACCTCCACCGCGCTCTCGAGCGCCGCGGGCGGCGGTGCGTCGTCCGACGGCGCGGGCACCAACAGCGCCCCCGCGTGCTGCGCCAGCATCTCGTGGATCGCGCCGAACTGGTAGGGCTTGCCGACGAAGTCCTGGAAGCCCTGGCCGACGTAGTAGCGCTTCTCGTGCTCGAGGCTGGACGCCGACACCGCCACCAGCGGCAACGCGCGCGTGCGCTCGTCGCCGCGCAGCGCGTGCAGCAGCTGCAGGCCGTCCAGGCGCGGCATGCGGATGTCGGTGAAGACGATGTCGTAGAGGGCATCGGCGGGGCAGGCGCGGCAGGCAGCCAGGCCCGCCTCGCCGTCGACGGCGGCGTCGACCTCGCAACCCGTGTCGCGCAGCAGCGTCACCAGCACGTCGCGGCTGTAGGGGTCGTCCTCGACCACCAGCACGCGCAGGTGCGTGCCCGGTGCCAGCCGCTGCCCGCCTGCGAAGGCCACGGGCGGGAGGCCGGTGCGGTCGGCCTCGGCCATCGGCAGCCGCAGCCGCACCGTGGTGCCGCGGCCCTTCTCGCTGGTCACCGCGAGCTCGCCGCCGAGCGCCTGCGCGATGTGGCGCGACAGGTTCAATCCCAGCCCGGTGCCGCCCTTGTCGATGCCCGCGGCCCCCTGTCGGAAGGCCGTGAACAGGTCGGCCACCTCGTCGGCCTCCATCCCCGGGCCGGTGTCCTCGACCTCCACCACCGTGTCGCCGCCGGTGCGCCACGCGCGCAGACAGATGCGGCCGGCGTCGGTGAACTTCAGCGCGTTGCCCAGCAGGTTGAGCACCACCTGGCCGAACTTGGCGCGATCGGTGACGAACGCGGCGTCGGTGTCCAGGTCGACGTCCAGATCCAGGTGCAGGCCCTTGGTCCCGGCGCGCGGCTCGAACAGCGAGAAGATCTCGCCCAGCTCGTGGCGCAGGTCCATCGGCGCCAGGTGCACCTGCAGCGCGCCGGCCTCGATCTTGGCGAGGTCCAGCACGTCGTTGATCAGGCCCAGGAGCCGCTGGCCGGCGGCGTAGATCACGCGCAGCCGCTCGCGCGTCTCGGGCATCTGGCGCCTGTCCTCGATCAGCAGCTGCGTGTAGCCCAGCACGGCGTTCAAAGGCGTGCGGATCTCGTGGCTCATGTTGGCGAGGAACTGCGACTTCGCGCGGCTGGCGGCCTCGGCGTGCTGGCGCGCATCCTGCAGCAGCGCCTCGGTGCGGCGGTGGCCGTCGATCTCGTCGCGCAGCCGGGTGTTGGTGGCGGCGAGGTCGCGCGTGCGATCCTGCACCTGGGACTCGAGCTGGTCGCGCGCCTCCTGCATCACTTCGTCGCGGCGCCGGCGCGCGGCGAGCAGCGCGGTCAGCAAGGCGGTGAAGGCGAGGCCGCTCGCGAGCACGGACAACTGCAGCCACCCCGGCCGCGGCATCACCCCGGCCCAGGCCGGCCGCGCGAGCATCGTCCAGTGGCGATCGGCCACGCGCAGGTCCAGCCGCATCGACACCCCGCCCGCCATCTGCGCCACGAGCCCCGGGCGGGCGTCCGGCGCCACGATGCGCACCGGCTTCTCGTCGCTCCACAGCAGCGCGGCGCTGGCGGGGGCGTCGGCGTCGAACAGCAGCAGCGCCTGGTCGTGCGTGCCCATCTGGGCGACGGAGGCCTCCAGCAGCCCGGCCAGGTCCAGCGTGGCGGCAACCATGCCGCGCACGCGCGCCGGGTCGAACGGCCGGCCCGCGGAGATCGCCGCGTCCTCGACCGGCGCGTACAAGGTCTGCACCAGCCGGCCCTCGGGGCTGTTGGCGATGCTGGAGAGCGGCGGCGTGGACGTCATCGCATGGGTGGCCGCCGCACGCGCCAGCGCCGAGCCGCGCTGGGCATCGTGCGCGTGATCCAGGCCCACCAGCGCCTCGCGCCCGGCCTCGGGGTCCGTCCAGGCGACCGGAAAGTATTCGCTGCGCGAGCCGGCGCGCACCACGGCGCCGACGGCGTCGACCTCGCGGATCGACATGCCGTCCAGCGCCGACGGCGCCGTCTCGAACGCGGCGCGCTGGGCCAGCGTCACGCGCGGCAGCCACTCGAAGGTGGACTGCCACGGGCTGCGCAGGAGCAGCGGCGTGGAGACGGCGCGGAACTCGGTCGCGTCGACGTCCGTCTTGAAGAAGTAGTGCTGCAGCGTCTCGAGGTCGCGCGCCGTCAGCTCCACGTGGTTCTGCAGCGTCATCGCGAGCCGGCTCGCGTCGGCCTTGAAGCGTTCGGCCTGCGCGTCGCGCACGCCCACGCCCGTGGCGAAGGTGCAGAACGCCGTCAGGCCCAGGCCCAGGCAGATCAGCGGGAACGGCTGCACCGTCAGGCGGTCGTCGCGCAACCGGGCGTGGAACAGCATCAGCAGGGCCGGCGTGAGCACCAGCACGCCGGTGACGCCGCCCAGCCAGCCGGCCACCCAGCCGAACACCGGTTGTGCGTCCTGCGCTGGCGCGAACAGCCGCCATGCGAGCGTGCCCACGGTGGGCGCAACCAGGCCGCACAGCGTGATGACGAGCGCGAAGCGCAGCGTCTGGCGCACCGGATTGCGCGGCAGCTCGCGCGGGAAGGTGCGCAGCAGCGCCGCCGCGAGGCCGGCCTGCGCCAGCTCGCCCAGGGCCACGACGGCCGCCGCCGGCGCGTCACCGACATCGATCGGGCCGCCGTCGAACAGGTTGCCTGCGAACAGCCCCAGCGCGAGGCCGGCCACGGCGCGCCACCCGAAGACCATCAGCGCAGCGAGCGCCAGGCCCGCGCACAGCCAGTCGATGGCCGCCGGCCCCGGCACGATGGACAGCACCGCACCCACGCGCGCGACGACACCCGTCGTCCAGGCGAGGACGATGGTCAGCAGCAGGTTTCGTCGCAACGGCAACAGCAGCACCGCGCGTGTCCTCCCGGGGAGCGGGGCGGAATGCCCGCGGCCATGATAGCCCCGGGTACTCGCCCGCAAGAGGCCCCGCGCACGGGGGCGCGCCAGCCTGCGATTTATTGCCGTTTCGGCGCGGAACGGCACGCGGGATCTGCTACCTTGGCCGGCATCGCCCCCCGGGAATCGCCATGTCCGACGACTTCTTCGCCCCGCCGCCATTCAACCCCGAGACGGCCCGCGCCACGCTCGCCCGCGCCCTGCGCGACCTCAAGCTCGCCGAACGCGGCGGCGCCTTCGAGCTCAACGGCCAGCCGGTGGTCAAGGCGCAGGTCGACGGGGCCGCGCTCGCGCTGCACGTCGCCAGACGCCTGTCGCGCTCGCCCGACTGGGAGCACGTGCAGGCCGGCGACCACGCGCAGTTGCGGCGCTTCATCGACGACGTGAAGCGGCGCGTGGCGCGCTGGAACGAGGGGCGCGAGGACTAGCGCTGTTGGCGTCGGCGTGCCGCGCGCCGAATGGCCGGTTGCGCCTGCGGCCAACCGGCCCGACGCATCACGCCGGGTCCAGCGGCGGTGGCGGGCCGTCGCCCAGCGCCGCCAGCCGCGCCTCCAGCGCGTCGAACGCCGGCGTGTGCATCGTGCGCAGCACGTCGTGCATCGCGCAGAAGCTGAAGTCGGGGTCGTCGGCGTGCAGGGCGTCCAGGCGGCGCGTGAGATCGAGGTACGCGAGGTAGTCGGCGATCTCGGGCCCGGTGTAGCCGCGCAGGCGCGAGAAGCCGGCCACGTCGCCCGCGTCCCAGGCCCGGCGCTCGGCCGGCGACCAGGTCGTCCACGACGACACCTTCTCGGCGCGCGCCGTGCGATCCAGCGCGTGCACCCAGTCGCGGAACAGCGCGCTGCCGCGGTACAGCGCGGCCAACGCCTCCGGCAGCGCCGCGACGTCGAGCGCGGCCAGCACCTGGCCATAGGTGGCCGGCAGCCGCGTCACGGCGATCTCCAGGCGCGCCCGAGCCGCCCCGCCCGGTCGAAGACGCCGGCCATCCGCGGATTCAGGCCTGCGGCCCGACCACGATCACGAAGTGCTTGCGCACCCGTTCCAGCACCTCGAACGACCCGGCAAAGCCGGCCGGGATCACGAGCGCCTCGCCGGCCTTGGCTTCGGTGAAGCTGCCGTCGGTGGCGTGCAGGCGGCAGCGGCCGGCCAGCACCACCATGTACTCGTGCTCGGTCGGGTCCATCTGGATGCGCCAGCGGCCGACCTCGCATTCCCAGATGCCGGCCACCATGCCGGCGGGGCCGCTCTCGTAGAGCACCCAGGTGCGGCGCTCGGGGGCGCCGATCTCGCGCCGCTCCTCGCGCGGGAGGTCGATCTCGGGGGCGGTGGCGGGCGGGTCGAACTTGACGATGGAAGCCATGGGGATGCTCAGCGGATGGTCAGGGGAATCGTGACGGGGCCGTCGTTGACGAGGTGCACCTGCATGTCGGCACCGAAGCGGCCGCTGGCCACGCGCGGGTGGCGTTCGGCGGCCAGGCGCAGCACGCACTCGTAGAGGCGGCGCCCCGGCTCCGGCGGCGCGGCACCGGTGAAGCTGGGTCGGTTGCCGCCGCTCGTGTCGGCGGCGAGCGTGAACTGGCTGACGACCAGCAGGCCGCCATCGGGCACGTCCTGCACGCTGCGGTTCATCTTGCCGGCAGCGTCCGGGAAGATGCGCAGCTTGAGCAGCTTGGCGACGAGCCTGTCGGCCTGCGCCTCGGTGTCGGACGGCTCCGCGCACACGAGCACGAGCAGGCCCGGGCCGATGGCGCCGACGGTCTCGCCGGCGATGTCGACGCGCGCCTCGCGCACGCGCTGGACGACGGCCAGCATCTCAGGCCGCCCCGCGCGGGGCCGGCGCCTGCGCCTGCGCCGCGGGCTCGTCGACATAGGCCTCCACATCGGTGGGCAGCAGCTGGATCGACGTGCGCAGGCCGGCGACGTCGCGCATCAGGGCGCGCTCCACCTCGGCGCGCAGCGCGGCCGCGCGGCCCAGCGTCCAGGCGGAGGGCACGTGCATGTGCAGGTCGACGTAGCGGCGCTGGCCCGCGCGCCGCGTGGCGACGTGGTCGAAGCGGATCGGCTGGGCCTTGAAATCGGCCAGCGTGCGATCGATCTGCGCGCGCACCTCGGGCTCCACGGCCATGTCCATCAGCCCGTCGGCCGAGCGCCAGACGAGGGACACGCCCTCGCGCACGATGTTGCCCGCCACGCACACGGCCACCACCGGGTCGAGCCACAGCCAGCCGGTGAAGTGCACCCCGATGAGCCCGGCCACGACGCCGATGGACGTCCACACGTCGGCGATCAGGTGCTTGGCGTCGGCCTCCAGCGCGATCGACCGCTCCTGCGCCGCCTTGCGCAGCATGAAGAACGCGAGCCCGCCGTTGAGCACCGTCGACGCGAGCGACAGCGCCATGCCCAGCCCGATCGATTGCACCGGCGCCGGATGGAACAGCCGCTCGCCCGCCGCCCCGACGATGGCGATCGCCGCCGCGACGATCAGCACGCCCTCGAAGCCGCTCGAGAAGTACTCGGCCTTGTGGTGGCCGTACGGGTGGCCTTCGTCGGGCGGCTGCGCGGCCCACGTCACCATCATCAGCGCAAACACCGCGCCGACCACGTTGACCAGGCCCTCGATGGCATCGGACAGCAGGCTCACCGAGCCGGTGACGTACCAGGCGCCGGCCTTCAACGCGATCGTCGCGACGGCGACGACGGCCGAGACCTTGAGGTACGAACTGACTTTCATGGCGCGTATTGTCGCCGGGCCGCCGGCCTCACCCAGTCACGCCCCCACCGCCGCGCGGCCGCGCGGGGGCGCGCGCGCGAGGCGCGAGGCCGGCCGGGTGCGCGCGCACGTGGTCGATGAACGCGCGCAGCTTGGGCAGCACCTGCAGGCGGCCGGGGTGGTACAGGAACACGCCCGGCGTCGACGGCGCCAGGCCGGGCAGCAATTCCTGCAGTTGGCCCTCGGCCAGGGCCTTGGCTGCGACGGGTTCGGGCAACTGCGCGAGCCCGACGCCGCCGAGCACCGCGCCCAGCATCGTCGCGTAGTCGTTGACCACCACCGGCCCGTGGACCGCGAGCTCGACGGCGCGGCCGTCGTCCTCGACGCGCCACGGGGCGATCGCGCCGCTCGCGCGCCGCAGGCGGATGCACGCATGGCCGGCCAGGTCGCCCGGTGCGCGCGGACGGCCGTGGCGCGCGAGGTAGTCGGGGCTGGCCACGATCGCGAAGCGCAGTGGCGGGGTCAGGCGCACGGCGACCATGTCGGCCGCGATGAACTCGCCCAGGCGGATGCCGGCGTCGAAGCCGTCGCGCGCGAGGTCGACGAGCTCCTCGCTGGTGACGATCTCCACCACCACGTCCGGACAGGCCGCCGCGAACGACGCCAGCACCGGCTGCAGCACCAGTGGCATCACCGACGGCGGCACCGCCAGCCGCAGCAGCCCCGACGGCCGCAGCGCCTGCCCCTTGGCTTCCTCGGTGGCCGCCACGATCGCCTCGAAGGCCGGCCGCGTGCGCTCGAGGAAGCGCTGGCCGGCCTCGGTCAGCCCGACGCTGCGCGTGGTGCGCGTGAACAGCGCCACGCCCAGCCGGGCCTCGAGCGCGCGGATCGCCTGGCTCACCGCCGACGGCGTCACCGCGAGGTCGGTCGCCGCCTGGCGGAAGCTGCCGCGCGCGGCCACGCGCAGGAATGCCTCCAGGCCTTCGAGGGCGTGCCGTTCGACTGTGTAGCTGTACTTCATGGTTCATGCAGATTATGGCGACTGGTGCGATGAATGTCCCGCTCCTACGATCCTCCTCGTCGACGCGCGCCTTTCGCCCGTCCGCCGCATCGCAAGGAGTCCGCCATGCAACCCCAGACCCTGTTCCAGATCCACCTGGTCGCCGGCTACGCCGCCTGGCTGCTGTGCTTCGGTGCGTACCTGTGGCCCTGGCTGAAGTCGATGGACCGCGACGCCGCGCTGCGCGCCATCGCCACGCTGCACGGCTTCCGCTTCTTCGGCCTCGTGTTCATCCTGCCGGGCGTCGTCGGCGGCGGGCTGCCGGGCGCCTTCGCCACGCCCGCCGCCTGGGGCGACCTGGCCACCGGCGTGCTCGCGCTGCTGGCGCTGGCGCTGTTCCGCGTGCGGCCGCTGTTCCGCACGCTCGCCGTCGCGTTCAACGTCGTGGGGTTTTCCGACCTGCTGCTGGCCTATGCGCATGCCATCCAGCATGGCTTGCCCGAGGTCGCGGGCCAGCTCGGCGCGGCCTATGCGATCCCGATCCTGTACGTGCCGCTGCTGGCCATCACGCACCTGGCGGCGTTCGCGCTGCTCGCGCGCCGCATGCGCGCCCCCGCGCTCGCGTGAGGGGCGCTCAGCCGGGCTGCCAGCGCCGTCGGCGGCGCCACGCGTCGACGAGCATCGCCCTGCGGCGGGCGGCCCAGGCGGTTTTCGCGAACCTGACGTTACTGCAACAGCCGAGTCACGAAGCGGCCCGCGAGAACGCGGATTGCCAAGTGAACCTTCATGACGAGCCCCACCCGACAGTTGCCCTGGTCGCTGGATGACATTCCCTATGACGCCATCCAGATCGGGCACATCCGCGACGACGACGCGCTGTTCCTGCTCGTCTGCAGCGCGTCGTTCGTCGAGAGCGGCTCGGACACCTACGCGGGCAACCTCGTCGCGCAGTTCCACGACGACGACGAGGTCGGCACCTGGCTGCGCGAGCACTGGGAGCCCGAGGAACTGCAGCACGGCCGCGCGCTGCAGGCCTATGTGCGCCGCGTCTGGCCCGAGTTCGACTGGGATGCCGCGTACGCGGCCTTCTTCGCGGAATACGAGCGCGTCTGCACCGTGGAGGAGCTCGAGCCCACGCGCGGCCAGGAGATGGCGGCGCGCTGCATCGTGGAGATGGGCACGACCACCTACTACCAGGCGATCCACGCCGCGACCACCGAGCCGGTGCTGCGCGACCTCGCCTGGCGCATCCGCAGCGACGAGGTGCGCCACTACAAGCACTTCCACGCGTTCTTCCAGAAATACCAGCGCACGGAACGCCTGGGCCGCCACCAGGTGCTGGCCACCCTCGTGCGACGCGCGGTGGAGCTGCGCAACGAGGACGCAGCCATCGCGCTGCGCCACGTGGCGGCCTGGCGCCGCCGCAGCCGCCTGGACGACGGCGCGCCGGGCGACGTGCCTTCGGACAGCGAACTCAGGCACCAGGCCTACGGCGTGGTGAGCCGCCACCTGCCGATGGACCTGGCGGTGCGCATGGCGATCAAGCCGCTGCGGCTGAGCCCCGGCGTGCAGCGCTGGCTCATGAAGCCGCTGGCCACGATCGGCGCGGGCATCGTGCGGCCCTGAAACGGCCGCGCGCCGGTCGCCGCGGCCTGGTCAGTGCCGGTCGATCAGCGGCAGCGCCGTCGAGATCAGCGCCATGGTCACCGTCACGCCGATGAACAGCGGCAGCAGGCCGCCGGGCAGCAGGCGTTCGAACGCGGCGCGCAGGCGCGCGAGGCCCGTGCGCGGGGCGGCCGAACCGGTGGCCAGCGCGCCGTGGGCGAGCTGCTCCTCGGCGCGGCGCTGCGCGGCGATCACGGCGCGCGCCTGGTCGGCGGCCGCGTGGGCCTTGGCCTCCTGCGCCGCCACCCATTGCGAGGTGGATTGGGCCTGCTGCAATGCGACCGGGGACTGCGCGGAGGTCGCCGCGGCGCGTTCGAGCACGGAATGGGAGGTCGACGCCGCGGCATGCGCGGCGCCGGGAGCGGCGGGCTCGGACAGGGCGGCCATCTCGTCGTCGCCGAACATCTGGGTGGGTGCGAAGCCGCTGTAGTCGTCATCGCCGGCCAGGTGCAGGAACTGGGTCTCGGCGAAGCCACCGCTGGTCTTCGGCGGCTTCTTGGCAGTGCGGGTGAGTGGCTTGAACATGTCTATCCTCCGGCGGCCGGTTCGCGACCTGCAGCGGCGGCCCGGCGCCGTGATGGTGGCGGCGGGGACAGGACGTGCCGCCTTGGCGGTGCGTCCGCCTCTGCGGATCTGTCGGCTCTGGTGCCCGAATCGACGGCAGGCAAAAATTCTGACCTTGTCAGCGGATCCGCCGCGCGGGCGCTGCTGGAAGCGTCGCACGCGGCAGACGAGGCGTGTCGAATAACCGCTCGCTGCATCGGCTTCGTTGCGATCTTGTTACTAGGGATGGCGCAACCAGCCGACGTCTTGAAGTTTCGCTGAAGCGGGCGCCCGGCGCTTCCCCAAAAGGGGGGTCGCAGGGCCCCCTCGGATGCGGGGGGTCAGTCTTTTGGCCTCGCGGGTCAGTCCGCCTTGCGCGGGCCTGAAGCGCTGTCCGACGTGACATGCCCCGCCGCGAGGGCCACCACGCGATCGGCGGTGGCGATCGTCTCGGGCCGGTGCGCCACGATCACCCGCGTCAGCGCCATCGCGCGCACCGCGTCGTTGACGCTGCGCTCGTTGGCGAGGTCCAGGTGGCTGGTGGCCTCGTCCAGCACCAGGATGCGCGGGCGCCGGTACAGCGCGCGCGCCAGCAGCACGCGCTGCTTCTGGCCGCCGGACAGGCCGGTGCCCACGTCGGTGACCAGCGTGTGGTAGCCCATCGTCATGGCGCGGATCTCGGCATCGATCGCGGCCAGGCGCGCGCAGTCCTCGATGCGCTCGATGTCGGGCTGCGGGTCGAAGAAGCAGATGTTGTCGGCCACCGAACCGGAGAACAGGCGATCCTCCTGCATCACGGTGCCGATCAACGCGCGGTAGTGCGACAGTCCCAGCCGGTGGATGGGCGTGCCGTCGAACAGCACCTCGCCCTCGGTGGGCGGCAGCAGGCCCAGCATCACCTTGACGAGCGTGGTCTTGCCGCAGCCCGACGGCCCGGTGACGGCCACGCTCTGCCCCGCCTCGACGACGAGGTCGACGCCGCGCAGCACCCAGGGCTCGGTCGGGCCGTAGCGGTAGCCGACGCCACGCAGCTCGATGCGCGCGGGACGCCCCCCCAGGTCGACCTCCGTCGCAGCGGGCGCCTCGCCGGCCTCGGCCTGCGCCAGCGCGATATCGGCCACGCGTTCGCCGTGCAGGCGCAGCATCGCCAGTTCGGAGGCGGTGTCCACGAGCGCGCCGACGCGCTGCGAGAACAGCTCCTTGTAGGCCATGTACGCGAACAGCATGCCCACGGTGAAGCCGCCGGCCAGCACCATGCGCGCGGCCAGCCACACGACCAGCACGCGCTCGAGCCCGAACAGCAGGGTCTGCGCGCTCTCGTGCGCGACGTGCACGCGCGCCACGCGCAGGCCGGCGTTGAACTGGTCGGCCAGCATGTTCATCCAGCCGGCGCGGCGCTGGTCGCCGCGTCCGAACAGGCGCACGCTCTGGATGCCGCCGGCCGTCTCCAGGAAGTGCGTCTGCTGGCGCGCGGCGTGGATGATCTGCTCGGCGCTGGCCTCGCGCAGCGAGCGGAACACGGCCGCGCGCAACAGCGCATACAGGCCCGCCGCGACCACCGACACCGCCATCAGCGCCGGGCTGTACAGCCCCATCATCAGCAGCGTGCCGGCCACCATCAGGCCATCGACCAGCGCCTGCACCAGGCCGGTGGTGAGCGTCTTCTGGATCACCTCGATGGAGCCGAAGCACGACACGATGTGGCCGACATGGCGCTTCTCGAAGAATTCCAGCGGCAGGCGCACCAGGTGACCGAACACGTTGCCCAGCCATTGGAAGTTCAGCCGCGCGCCGAGGGTGGCCACCCACCAGCCGCGCACCGCGCCCATGCCCGCCTGCAGCAGCACCAGCAGGCCGAAGCCCAGCGCCAGCACCGCGAGCAACTCGCGGTCGGCGGCCAGCAGCGCCTGGTCGACCACCCACTGCAGGTAGAACGGCAGCGCGATCACCACGACCTCCAGCGCCAGCGCCAGCGCGAGGATCTGCGCCAGGCCGCGATTCAGTCCGGTGATGCGGCCCATCAGGTCGCGCAGCGTGAAGCGCACGCGCTCCGATTGCGGCGCGAAGCCCTCGCCCGGGTGCAGCTCCAGCGCGATGCCGGTGAAGTGCTGCGCGAACTCCGCGTGCGAGAACGCGCGCACGCCGACGGCCGGGTCGTGCACCACGACCCGCCGCGCCGACACCGCCACGAGCACCACGAAGTGGTTCATGTCCCAGTGCAGGATGCAGGGCAGCTGCAGCTCGCGCAGGTTGTGCAGGTCCAGCTTGAGCGGGCGGCTGTCCAGGCCCAGGGCCGCCGCCACGCGGACAAGGCCCTCGAAGTTGGCGCCCTTGCGCGAGACGCCGAAGCGCAGGCGCAATGACGGCAGGTCGGTGTCCAGGCCCTGCGCCACGGCCACCATCGCCAGCGCGGCCAGGCCGCATTCGCTGGCCTCGGTCTGCAGGATCACCGGCACGTGGCGACGCAGGCCGATGCGCCGCGTGACGCCGGCGGGCACCGGATCGTGCTCGATCCCCCCGGTCATCTCGCGGCCGCCTTCAGCGCCGCCAGCGGCTCGAGCGCCCATTGCAGCAGCGTGCGGTGCTCGGCGACCAGGCTGGCCTGCACGCGCATGCCGGCCTTGAGCGACGCGTGCCAGGCCAGCGCGGCATCGGCCGACGCAGCGGGATCGAGCGTGACGATCACGCGAAAGACGTTGCGCGGCGACGCCGCGGCGCCATCGGTGGCCTCGCCCACGTCGACGGCGCTCAGCGCGTTCTGCGACACCTCGCGCACATGCGCCGGCAGTTGTCCGTAGCGCGCGTACGGGAACGCATCGACGCGCAGCCACACCGGCGTGCCCGGATGCACGAAGCCGGCGGCGCGCGTGGGCACCCACAATTCGGCCTCCAGCACCGCGCCGGCCGGCAGCAGGGTGGCCAGCGTCTGGCCGGCGGCCACCGACTGCCCCGGCGTGGCCAGCAGCGTCGCCACCTCGCCCGGCGCGGGCGCCAGCACCTGCGTGCCGCGGTGCGACTCGTTCTCGGCCTGCGCCTGCGCGAGCGCCTGCACCTCGCGCTGCATCTGCGAGCTCTCGCGGCCGGCCTGCAGCGGCAGCGCCGCGCGGTCGGCGCGCAGCGTCGCCAGCTCGGCCTGCGCCGCGCCGCGCGCGCGCTCGAGCTCCGACAGGCGCGACTGCTGGTCCAGCAGCTCGGTCTGCTTCTCGGCCGCCTCCACCGGCGACACCGCGCCGCTGCGCACCAGGTCGGGATAGCGCCCGGCCACCTCGCGCACCAGCTGCACGCGCTCGCGCTGCAGCGCGATCTCGCGCTCCTGCTGCGCGAGGCCGCCCTGCACCGCGACGATGCGCGCATCCAGCGCCGACGCCTGCTGGCGCGCCTGCTGCCCTTGCTGCTGCAGCTCCTGCGCGAGGCTGCCCTGGCGCAGCGCGAGCGAGCGCGCGACGGCCTCCTGCGTCGGCCCCGTGGCGCTCGACTGCTCCGTCGACAGGCGCACCACCGCCTGCCCCGCCGCGACCCGGCTGCCCTGGGGCACCGGCGTGGCCACGACCACGCCGGCCTGCGGCGCCACCAGGCGCAGCACGCCGCCGGCAGGTGCCAGCACGCCGCCGACCGTCTCCTTGCGCGCGAAGCCCTGGGTGCCGGCGAACACCAGCAGCGCGCCCACCAGGAGCACGAAGAACGCCGCGATCGCCGTCCGCCACGGGCTGCGCGTCAGCACGATCGCGCCGTGGAACTTCTGGCGCTGGTAGTCGACGGCCTGGCGGCGGAACAGTTCGGGCATGGGGATGGCGGGGCGGCTTCGCGCGACCGCGAAGGGTAGCCTGAAAATGCAGCACGGCCATCAGCGATTGCCCGTCGGTGGCAGCGCCGCGGATGCCGCGGCCGCATGGTCGCCATGCACATTCTTCATCCGAGGTCGGGACCGGCGCCGCTACAGTCGCTGCTCCCGCCACCACCTGCCGCGTTCGCACGCGCATCGGAGCCCTGCATGAAGCTGTTGATCGGCAACAAGAACTACTCGTCCTGGTCGATGCGCCCCTGGGTGCTGCTGACCCAGTTCGACATCCCGTTCGAGGAGGTGCGCATCCCGTTCGAGAGCTTCGCCGCGGACTCGAAGTTCAAGGCTGCGGTGGCCGAGCGCTCGCCCGCGGGCAAGGTCCCGGTGCTCGTCGACGACGACGGCCTGGCCGTGTGGGATTCCCTGGCGATCGCCGAGTTCCTGGCCGAGAAGTTCCCCGCCCAGGCCCTGTGGCCGCGCGACCCCCGCCGCCGGGCCCGCGCCCGCAGCGTCTGCGCCGAGATGCACAGCGGCTTCGGCACGATGCGCGACGTCTTCGGCATGAACATCGAGGCCTCCATGCCCGAGATCGGCGCCCGCGTGCTCGCGGAGAACGCGGCGGCGCGCGCCGACCTCGCCCGCATGACGCAGCTGTGGCAGGAAGCGCTCGCCGAATCGGGCGGGCCGTTCCTGTTCGGCGAGTTCTCGATCGCCGACGCCTACTTCGCGCCGGTGGTCATGCGCATGCGCACCTACGCGCTGCCGGTGCCGCCGGAGGTGGCGGCCTACATCGAACGGGCCACGACGGCCAAGGGCACGGCCGCATGGATCCGCGGCGCGCTGGCCGAGCAGGAATTCCTGGCGTTCGAGGAGCCGTACCGCACGTCGCGCGACTGACGCGAAGGCGCGACGCGGGGCCTTTCCACCCGCCTTTTCGCGGGCGTGGCGGACACGTCCTTCGGTATATTGGCCGGACATGTCCGTTCCCCGTCATTCCGCGCTGGCGCCCGTCGCGCTGGCCGTCGTCGCGCTGCTGGCCGCCGGCCGCGCATCCGCCCAGTCCACCGCCGCGGCGGCGTCCGCGCCGTCGACCGCGGCCGCGTCGGCCGTGCAGCCGCTGCCCGTCGCCCCGGTCGCGGTGCCTGCATCTGCACCCGCACCCGCACCCGCGCCTGCACCTCCGCCCGCGCCTGCATCTGCGCCCGCAGTTGCATCGGCGCCGGCGTCGGCTCCCTCGCTCATGCGCGCGCCCCCTCCTGCACCGCCGGTGGCCGCGCCCGGCGTGGTGTCCTCGGCGGCGGCCGCCGCGCTGGCGCCCGTCGCGCCGGCCAATGCGCCGGCCTCCACCGCCGCCGAGCCGGCCGCGCTGCCGCCGGCCGCGACCGCCAACGCCCCCACCGGCAATGCCACGCACGCGGGCGACGACATCATCCGCGAGGCCCACGACGCCTTCCTGCGTCGCGACCGCAACCAGCTGGCCGCGCTGCGCGCCACCGCGCTCACCAACCGGCTGGCGCTGGCGCCCTGGGTCGACTACTGGGAGCTGACGAACCGGTTGTCGGAAGTCAGCGCCGGCGAGGTCGAGCAGTTCTACGCGCGCTGGCCCGGCAGCTACGTGGAGGACCGGCTGCGCAACGACTGGCTGCTCGAGGTGGGCCACCGCCACGACTGGGAGGCGTTCAAGCGCGACTACCCGCGCTTTCGCATGAACGACGACCGCAGCGTCACCTGCTACGCGACGCTCGTCGACCACCTGGCCGGCAAGGACGTGCACGACGCCGCGCTGGCGCAGTGGCTCGCCGTCAAGGACATCGACGGCGGCTGCCAGCTGCTGGCGCAGACGCTCTACGACGACCGGGTCTTTGGCGACGGCGACGTCTGGCGCCGGCTGCGGCAGGCGTCGGAACTCGGCGGCAAGCCCGGAGAGCGCGCGCTGCGCGGCGCGGCGCAGGTGCTGGGCAAGGGCGTGGCCAAGGAGATCAACGCGCTGGTCGACAACCCCGCGCGCTTCGTCACGCACAAGTCCGACCTGGGCACCGCGCGCCGCAACGAGATGGTCACGATCGCCCTCGCGCGCATGGCCGCGAACGATCCGGCCGCGGCCGCGCAGCTGCTGCAGGAACGCTGGCAACAGGCGATCGGCGCCGACAACGCCAGCTGGGCCTGGGCCGTGATCGCCAAGCACGGCGCGCAGGCGCTGATGCCCGAAGCCGTCGACTGGGCCGACCGCGCCTGGGCCGCGCGCAAGCCCGCGCGCAAGGGCGAGAAGCTCGCGGCGCCCGACTGGAGCGACGACGTCCTCGCGTGGCACGCACGCGCGGCGCTGCGGGCGGGCGAAGGCAACAAGCGCTGGAAGGACGTCGAGCGCGCCATCGATGCAATGAGCGAGCACGAACGCGCGCAGGACAACTGGGTCTATTGGCGCGCCCAGGCCGAGCTCGGGCTGTCGCTGGCGATGTCGCCCTCCGAGAGCGACGCCGCCGTGGCCGCGGCGCGTGGCCAGCTCAAGGCGCTGTCCTCCACCGTGAGCTTCTACGGCCTGCTCGCCGCCGAAGACCTGGGCGCGCAGTTCGCGCTGCCGCCCCGGCCGATCCCGGTCACGCCGCTGGAGCGCGGCCTGGCGCACGCCAACCCGGGACTGCAGCGCGGCCTGGCGCTCACCGGCCTGGAGCTGCGCGACGAGGGCCGGCGCGAGTGGAACTACACGCTGCGCGGCATGAACGACCGCGACATGCTCGCCGCCGCCCAGTGGGCCTGCGACATGAGCGACTGGCAGCTGTGCATCAACACCAGCGAGCGCACCAAGGTCGAGGTCGACGTCGCGCAGCGCTACCCGATGCCGTTCCGGCGCGACATCGTCGAGGCCGCCAAGAATGCCGGGCTGGACCCGGCCTTCGTCTTCGGCCTGATCCGCCAGGAGACGCGCTTCATGGGCAACATGCGCTCGGCGGTCGGCGCCAACGGCCTCATGCAGCTGATGCCGGCCACGGCCAGGTGGGCCGCCAAGAAGGGCAACATCCCGTACCGGCCCGAACTGATCACGGACGCCGCCACCAACCTGCGTATCGGCAGCTTCTACCTCAAGCTGGTGCTGGAGAGCTTCGGCGGCTCCGACCCGATGGCCGCCGCCGCCTACAACGCCGGCCCCGCGCGCCCGCGGCGCTGGCGCGGCGGGCTCATGCTGGCGCCCGAGGTGTGGACGGAAAACGTGCCATTCTTCGAGACCCGCGACTACGTCAAGAAGGTGATGACCAACGCTGCCATCTACGCCGCCCTGCTGGGCAACAAGGGCCCGCAGCTGCGTCCCCGCCTCGGCCCGCAGATCGGCCCGCGCGACGCCGAGCAGCCGCCGGCGCCGGACATGCCATGAAG
>Ga0068855_100003023_pt1 | contig 20577 bp, 16 predicted proteins | sample KBSCornC52_FD_66592 | JGI IMG/M metagenome (GOLD analysis project Ga0068855, IMG submission 66592) | Corn rhizosphere microbial communities from Kellogg Biological Station, Michigan, USA - KBS Corn C5-2 | ecosystem: Host-associated > Plants > Roots > Rhizosphere > Soil ...
AAACGCTCTAGCCGGTGGTGACCGCGGTCTCCATGTCGGCCGGATCGATCTGCTTGTTTAGACTGATGCGCAGCTTGTCCTGGTCGAGCTCACCCTCCCACCACGACACCACCACGCAGGCGACGCCGTTGCCGCACAGGTTGGTCAGCGCTCGGCACTCGCTCATGAACTTGTCGATGCCGAGCACGATCGCCATGCCGGGCACCAGCCGCGGATCGACCACCGCCAGCGTCGCCGCCAGCGTAATGAAGCCGGCGCCGGTGATGCCGGATGCGCCCTTCGAGGTCAGCATCGCCACCAGCAGAATGGTGATCTGCTGGCCGAGCGTGAGATCGAAGCCGAGCGCCTGCGCAATGAACAGGGTCGCCAGCGTCATGTAGATGTTGGTGCCGTCGAGGTTGAACGAGTAACCGGTCGGCACCACGAGGCCGACGACCGATTTGGAACAGCCGAGCCGCTCGAGCTTTTCCATCAAGGACGGCAGCGCGCTTTCCGAGGACGACGTGCCGAGCACGATCAGGAGTTCGTCCTTGATGTAGGCCAGGAACTTGAAGATCGAGAAGCCGACCATGCGCGCGATAAAGCCGAGCACGACGAAGACGAACAGTGCCGCGGTCAGATAGAACGTCGCGATCAAGCCCATCAGGTTGAGGATCGCCCCGGTTCCGAACTTGCCGATCGTGAACGCCATGGCGCCGAACGCACCGATCGGGGCGGCCTTCATCACGATCGAAATGACGCCGAACACGGCGTGCGCGGCGTCATCGATGAAGCTGCGGATCACGTGGCCGCGCTCGCCGAGCCCCATGATCGCAAAGCCGAACAGGATCGAGAACAGCAGCACCTGGAGGATTTCGCCCTGCGCGAAAGCGCCGACCACGGTGTCGGGAATGATGTGCAGGAAAAAGTCGACGCTCTTCTGCGCCTCCGCCTGCTTGGCGAAGCCGGCGACCTTGCCCGCATCGGCCAGAGCGCCGCCGAAGCCCGCGCCCGGCTTGATGACGTTGCCGATGATGAGCCCGATCAGCAGCGCGAAGGTCGAGACGATCTCGAAATAGACCAGCGCCTTGACGCCGATGCGGCCGACTTTCTTGGCGTCCTGGATATGCGAAATGCCAGATACCACGGTGCAGAAGATGATCGGCGCGATCACCATCTTGATCAGCTTGATGAAGCCGTCGCCAAGCGCCTTGATCCAGTCGTTGGTCGCGTAGGCAGGCTCGAGCCAGCCGAAAAGCGCGCCGAGCACGATGGCAATCAGCACCTGAACATAGAGAACCCGGTACCAGGGCTTTGCCGCACTCACCGGTGCGCCGGTCGCAATCGTTGCCGCCATGACGTTCACTCCCCCTCAGAAGTCACGGATTTTGCGCGCAGATACATGCGCTCCGCCGGACTACAGCCAAATCATTTGGGCCAGCGGAGTCAATGGCATTGCTCCGCCGGCCACCGGTTCTGAAGCCTTAGCCGAGCCAGCGCGCGATGCGCGTCACCGCTTCGCGCATCTCGTCGGCCGAGCGCGCGTAGGAGAAGCGCACGAAGGCCCGGCCGTGGATCGGATCGAAGTCGACACCCGGCGTTGCCGCGACATGGGCCTTTTCCAGCATGCGGCCTGCGAATTCAAAACTGTCCGACGTGAAGTCGGAAACATCGGCATAGAGATAGAACGCGCCGTCGGCCGGCAGGAATTTGGTGATGCCGGCTTTCGGCAGGCCCTCGATCAGGATGCGGCGGTTCACTTCATAGCCGTGCTTGATCGCCTCCATCTCCTCCCGCCCCTCGAACGCCGCTTCGGCCGCGATCTGCGACAGCGTCGGCACCGAGATCGACAGGTTCTGCTGCAGCCGTTCAATCGGCCGCACCAGCGGCTCCGGCACCACCATCCAGCCGACCCGCCAGCCGGTCATGCAGAAATATTTCGAGAACGAGTTGATCACGAGCGCCTGCGGCGACAGCTCGGCCGCGGTGACGGCCGGAAACGCGTAATCGAGGCCGTGATAGATTTCGTCGGAAATAAAACGGATGCCGGCGCCTTCCGCGGCAGCGATCAGGCCGGTGAGCGCCTCGCGCGACATCATCGTTCCCGTCGGATTGGCGGGGCTGCCGACCAGCACGCCCTTGAGCGGCGTCTTGCGGTGCGCCGCCAGCAACGCTTCGCCGGTCAGCGCATGGCGGGTCTCGTTCGAGGTCTCGATCAGCACCGGCTCGCAACCGAGCGCGGTCAGGATATGACGGTAAGGCGGGTAACCCGGCACGGTCACGGCCACCCGGTCGCCGGGTTCGAACATCGACAGAAACGCCAGAATGAATCCGCCGGACGAGCCCGTCGTGACGACGATCCGGTCGGGATCGACCGAACAGCCGTAAGTATCGCGGTAGTGTTTGGCGATGCGCGTCCGCAGCGTGAGAATGCCGAGCGCCGACGTATAGTCGATCCTGGCCTCGTCGAGCGCCGCATGCGCCGCCGCGATCGCGACCTTCGGCGCCGAAGCCGCCGGCTGGCCGACTTCCATGTGAATGACGTGCCCGCCCGCCGCTTCGATGCGTGCGGCCGCTGCCATCACATCCATCACCATGAACGGGGGGACGTCGCTCCGTGCCGATGGGGTCAGCAGGCTTTTCACACGGTCTCTAAGTGTCGCTTCGTGCATCGATTTCTGCTATTTGGGGGGCTATCGCCGATATCGGGTTCCCGAACCGGTTACCGCCCCAGACTGGCCGCATTCCAAAGCTTGTTATTTCATGGCTTGTTATAGCGTTTTCCGGCGAAGTGATACCGGTCCGCGACAAGAATCAGAACCGAACCGGATCCCGGCCAGTCCGGACGCCATCCAACCCGATCGCTCCGACAAAGACCGCTCATGCTGCTTCGCATCGACCTTGCCAAGACAACACTGAAAAGCACAACGCTGAAGCTGACCGCCCTGATGGTGGCGGCCGCGCTCACCGTCGCGCCGATGGCAGCCCAGGCGCAGGAGGGCAAGGGCCCGTCGTTCCTGCGCGACACCGAGTCCGAGCAATTGCTGCGCGAATATACCAGGCCGATCCTGCGCGCCGCCGGTCTGGAAAAGCAGAACATCCAGATGGTGATCATCAACGACAGCCAGTTCAACGCTTTCGTTGCCGACGGTCGCCGCATCTTCGTGAACTACGGCGCGATGATGCAATCGGAGACGCCGAACCAGATTATCGGCGTGCTGGCCCACGAAACCGGCCACCTCGCCGGCGGTCATCTCGCCAAGATGCGAGAACAGCTCGCACAGGCGCAAACCCAGATGATCATCGCCATGCTGCTCGGCGCCGGCGCCATGGTAGCCGGCGCGCGAAGCGGTCCCGGCGGCGGCCTGACCAATGCGGGCGCGGCTGCGTTTTCGGCGCCTGGCGAAATGATCAGGCGCAACCTGCTCTCTTATGTCCGCCAACAGGAAGAAAACGCCGACAAGGCCGGCGTGAAGTTCCTGACCGCGACCGGCCAGTCGGCCAAGGGCATGTGGGAAACCTTCAGGCGGTTTTCCGACGAGAGCCTGTTCGCGGCGCGCGGCTCCGACCCGTACGTGCAGTCGCATCCGATGCCGGCCGAGCGCGTGCGCGCGTTGGAAGAGTTGGCGCGCTCCAGCCCCTATTGGGACAAGAAGGACGATCCCGCCTTGCAGATGCGGCACGACATGGTGCGCGCCAAGATTTCGGCCTTCATGGAGCGGCAGGACACCGTGTACCGCCGCTATCCGATGTCCAACACCAGCCTGCCCGCCCGCTATGCGCACGCCATTACGACCTATCTGCACGGCGACCTGCGCAGCGCCATCGCCCAGATCGACGGGCTGATCGCGCTGCAGCCCGGCAACCCCTACTTCTACGAGGTGCGCGGCCAGGCGCTTTTGGAGGGCGGCAAGCCGGCCGAGGCCATAGCGCCGCTCCGCAAGGCGGTACAGCTCTCGAATAACGCACCGCTCATCGAGATGTTACTTGGGCAGGCGCTGGTGGCGTCTAATAATACCGCCAACACGGACGAGGCGATCGCGATCCTGCGTGCGGCGGTGGCGCGCGAGACCGAAGCGCCGATTGGCTACTCGCAGCTCGCAATGGCCTATGGCCGCAAGGGAGACTACGCACAGGCCGATCTCGCATCGGCGCAGGCGGCCTACCTTCGCGGCGACAACAGGACCGCGCGGGAACTCGCTTCGAGAGCGAAGACCCGGTTCGCGATCGGGACGCCGGGATGGGTCAAGGCTGACGACATCGTGAGTTCCAAGCCGCTGCCGAAATAGACTGCGTTAAGATAGACCGAGCTACAACCGAATCGAAACTGACACGTCAACAGCCGGCTTCACGACACCGCCGGGAACTCGCCGCAAAAGGATTTGCCGATGCCCTCGTTCCGTTTCCTCGCTCCCGCCCTGCTGACGCTCGCGCTTGGCAGCGTCCCGCTGGCCGCTTCGGCCCAGAGTTTCAACGACGCGCAGCGCGGCGATATCGAGAGCATCGTCCGGAATTATCTGATTGCGCATCCGGAAGTGCTCGAAGAGGCGATGACCGAACTGTCGAAGCGCCAGTCAGCGGCGGAAGCCGAGAAGCACGAGGCCGGTGTCTCCAAGAACGCGGATGCGATCTTCAACTCGCCGCGCGGCGTCACGCTCGGCAACAAGGAAGGCGACGTCACCTTCGTCGAGTTCTTCGACTACAATTGCGGCTACTGCAAACGCGCGATGGCCGACATGATGGAGTTGATGAAAGCCGATCCGAAACTGAAGGTCGTGCTGAAGGAATTTCCGGTGCTGAGCGCCGGCTCGGTCGAAGCCGCCCAGGTGGCGGTCGCCGTTCGCATGCAGGATCCGACCGGCAAGAAATATCTCGACTTCCACCAGAAGCTGCTCGGCGGCCGCGGTGCTGCCGACAAGGCGCGCGCTATGGCGGTCGCCAAGGAAGTCGGCATGGACATGGGCAGGCTGGAAAAGGATCTGGCGAGCCCCGAGGTGAAGAACACGATCGAGGAGAACTTCAAGCTCGCCGAAGCCATGGGCATGAACGGCACCCCGAGCTATGTGATCGGCAAGCAGGTCGTGATCGGCGCGGTCGGCGTCGACAGCCTGAAGGAAAAGATCGGCGTCGCCCGCTGCGGCAAGGCGACCTGCTAAGGCTTCGTCTGTCCAGCGAACAACGATCCAGCGAAACATCGAAAAGGCCGGCTCCCAAGCCGGCCTTTTTGTTTGCGGCAATCCTGGACACAGCGGTTCATCGCGCGTTCAAGAAACAAAGTCGATGGAACCGCAAATAAAGTGGAACATCGTCGATTTCCTTACGTTGTCGGGCGGGCAATGCAAATACGTGAGGAGAACTTCGAATGACTAATCGTTTTTTGATTTCGGTCGCTGCGGCGGCACTGATCGCCGGAACCGGTTTCGCCAATGCGCAGGGCATGAACCGTGAAGGCGGCGCGGCCGGTGGCGCGGCCACCCAGCAGACCGCGCCCTCTTCGGAACACGCCGCTCCGTCGGGCGCCATGAAGCACGACTCGGGCGCGTCGGGCATGAAGGGGGCCGAATCCCATGGCACAAAGGGCTCGGACTCCGGCATGAAGGCTGAATCCAGCGACAAGATGCCGTCCAGCAAGAGTGCGCAAGACACCAAGATGGACACCAAGGGCGAGAAGTCGAAGAGCATGAGCTCCGAGAACGAATCGTCCAAGGGTGGCAAGGACATGAAAGCGGAAGGCCGCGACAGCAAATCGGGCAACATGAGTGCGGAGGGTCGCGACAGCAAGTCCGGCAACACCACTGCCGAGGGCCGCGACAGCAAGAGCGGCAACATGAACGCTCAGACCAAGACCGGAACCGAAAGGTCGCAAACCACGACAGGCAACGCCGCCACCTCGGCGACTGCGGCCCCGCCGCCCGAGAAGCGCACCCAGATCGTTTCCGCCATCAAGTCGGAGAAAATCGAAGAGACCACCAACGCCAACTTCAACATTTCGGTTGGCGCCACCGTGCCCTCCACGGTTCGTTTCCACCCGCTGCCGGCCCGGATCGTCGAGATCTATCCGGAGTGGCGTGGCTACGACGTGATCTTCGTGCACGGCCGGTACATCATCGTCCGCCCGCAGACGCATGAGATCGTCTACATCATCGAAGGCTAACGGCTTTCGCGACGGCGAGGCTTTGGGGGTGGGCAGAAATGCCCACCCCCTTTGCGCAGCGGGGCCATCTCCAAATATTGGTTAATCAATGATTTCCGTAGGTTCCACAGGGGTTTTTACCAACCGGATGAGGCATTTGGGACCGCTTCCACAGGCCCACAAGGCTTCCCCTTGGCTCCGTTGTTACCTATAACCCCGCGACCAACCCGCCCCCATTCAACGGAATCCGATGGCCCAAGCCTCCGCCGCAAGAGCCTCCGTCGCGACGATCTACGTGCTCAACGGCCCGAACCTCAACATGCTGGGGACCCGCGAGCCCGCGACGTATGGACATGCCTCGCTCGCCGACGTCGAGAAGCTGTGCGCGGAAACCGCGGCGCATTTCGGTCTGCACGCCGACTGCCGGCAGTCCAACCGCGAGGGCGAACTGGTCGATTTCATCCACGAGGCGCATGCGAAGAAAGCGGCCGGCATCATCATCAACGCCGGAGGCTATTCGCACACCTCGATCGCGCTGCACGACGCGCTGGTCGCGGTACAGATTCCGACCGTCGAAGTGCACATCAGCAACATTCACGCCCGCGAGGATTTTCGGCATCATTCCTTCACCGCCAGGGCCGCCTTCGCGTCGCTGTGCGGCTTCGGGATCGACGGCTACCGGCTCGCCATCAACGGCTTGGCCGCCAAAATTGGCGCCAAAGCCAAAACCTGACTTCGAAAAACTGACAGAGAACCACCGCCTGACGCTTCAGCCGTCACCCACATCGAGAATTCCGGATCAAGAGCATGGCGCGCCAGCCCGAAAACAAAGCAGCGGACAAATCATCCGCCAACTCCATCAGCAATGACAGTGCGCTCATTCGCGAGCTCGCGCTGCTGCTGGACGAGACCAGCCTCACCGAAATCGAGATCGAGCGCGCCGGCCTGCGGGTTCGGGTGGCGCGCAACATCACCATGACGGCTTCGATGCCGGCGAATTTCCAGGCCCCGGCCTCCGTTGGCGCCGGCGCATCGGTGACGCCGGCAGCGGTCGCCGATCTGGCAAAACACCCGGGCGTGGTGCCCTCGCCGATGGTCGGTACGGCCTACTGGTCGCCGGAGCCCGGCGCCAAGCCGTTCATCGAGGTCGGCAGCAAGGTGTCGGCCGGCCAGACGCTCCTGATCATCGAAGCGATGAAGACGATGAACCAGATTCCCTCGCCGCGCGCGGGCACCGTGACGCAAATTCTCATCGAAGACGGCCAGCCGGTCGAATTCGGCGAGCCATTGGTCATTATTGAGTAGGCGAATAGCGAATGGAAAAGCATCTTCCCCATTCGCTATTCGCCATTCGCTGCTCGCGCCTTCGTTAGGACGCCATGTTCGACAAAATTCTCATAGCCAATCGCGGCGAAATCGCCCTGCGGGTTTTGCGCGCGTGCAAGGAACTCGGCATCTCGACCGTTGCCGTGCATTCCACGGCAGACGCTGACGCCATGCATGTGCGCCTCGCCGACGAGAGCGTCTGCATCGGGCCGCCGCCGTCAAAGGACAGTTATCTCAACATCCCGGCATTGCTGGCAGCCTGCGAGATCACCGGCGCCGATGCCGTGCATCCCGGCTACGGCTTCCTGTCCGAGAACGCCCGGTTTGCCGAAATCCTCGGCGAGCACAATCTGCATTTCATCGGTCCGAAGGCCGAGCACATCCGCCTGATGGGCGACAAGATCGAAGCCAAGAAGACCGCCAAGCGGCTCGGCATTCCCGTGGTGCCGGGATCTGACGGCGGCGTCGGCCCCGAAGACGACGCGATGGCGATCGCGAATGCGATCGGCTTTCCCGTGCTGGTGAAGGCCGCCGCCGGCGGCGGCGGGCGCGGCATGAAGGTGGCGCACACGGCCGACGAACTGATGATGGCGCTGTCGACCGCCTCCAACGAGGCCAAGTCGGCGTTCGGCGACGCCTCGGTCTATCTCGAGAAATACCTGCAGAAGCCGCGCCACATCGAAATCCAGGTGCTGGGCGACGGCCGTGGCGGCGCCATCCATCTCGGCGAGCGCGATTGCTCGCTGCAGCGCCGGCATCAGAAGGTGTGGGAAGAAGGCCCCTCGCCGGTTCTCTCCGCGGCGGCCCGCGCCAAGATCGGCGCGACCTGCGCCAAGGCGATGCAGGACATGAAGTACCTGGGCGTCGGCACCATCGAATTCCTGTACGAGGACGGCGAGTTCTATTTCATCGAAATGAACACCCGCATCCAGGTCGAGCATCCCGTGACCGAGATGATTACCGACATCGACCTCGTGCTGGAGCAGATCCGCATTGCTGCCGGCGGCGACCTGCCCGCGACACAGGATGAGATCGCCATCATCGGTCACGCCATCGAATGCCGCGTCAACGCGGAAAACCCGCAGACCTTCCGCCCCTCGCCCGGCAAGATCACCCAGTTTCATCCGCCCGGCGGTCTCGGCGTGCGGATCGATTCCGCCGTCTATCAGGGTTACGTCATCCCGCCTTATTACGACTCCCTCGTCGGCAAGCTGATCGTCCACGGCAAGACCCGCGCCGAATGCCTGATGCGGCTGCGCCGGGCCCTCGACGAGATGGTGGTCGACGGCATCGAGACCACCCTGCCGCTGTTCCGCGCCCTGGTCCGCGAGCCCGGCATCATCGACGGCGACTACCATATCCACTGGCTGGAGCAGTACCTTGCCGGCCAGGCGGCGGAAGACAAGATTTCCCAAGACAAGAGTTCCTAAGAAGGTCGGAACCGCGTGGAACCAATTGCCTGGCCCGAGCGTTAAGGGCGCAATCGGGGTCTATTCCACCAGGGGCATCTTGTTCTGTTTTTTCATGACGCGAGGCCATTGTGACGGCTGATGTCCAGCGCCGGCGCGCCATGGGACAAATCCTGCTGCTTGCGGCGGCACTATTGGTGCTGGTCGCCATCAGCGCGTCCTCGGTCCTGCTGGTCAACAAATCTCGGGAAGACAACGGCTGGGTCGTGCACACGGTCGAGGTGGAAAACCAGCTCTCCACCCTGCTGCTGCAGATCCGGCGGGCCGAGAGTGCCGCGCGCGGATATCTGCTGACCTCCGAGCCACGTTTTCTGGCGGAGCACGAAGCCGCCGCGGCAACCATCCTTCCCGACGTCGACAAGCTGACGCACCTGACCGGCGACAATTCGGCCCAAGGCGAGAACGTCAAACGGCTGCGACCGCCGGTCGAGGCGCGGCTGGCGGAATTCGCCCAGGCGATCGGGTTCGCCAAACGCAACGACATCTCGGGCGGCATCGCCATGTTGCGCGAGGCCGGCGCCAACGACAATGTCCGGAACATCGCCGAGGTCGTGGGCGCGATGCGCACGGAGGAAGACCGCCTGTTCGCGATGCGCACGGCGACGGCCGACCGTACCCAGCAACTGGCCTCGATCGTGACGGTGGCGGGTTCGGGTCTCGTGATCGCGCTGGCCGGCATCTCCATCTTGCTGGTGCGGCGCTCGGCGCGGGCGCGCGATGCGGCCGAAGGCAATTTGCGCGACAATAATATCAACCTCGAGAGCACGGTCGACGAACGGACCGCCGACCTGCGCGAAGCCAATGAGGAAATCCAGCGCTTCGCCTATATCGTCAGCCACGATCTGCGATCGCCGCTGGTCAACATCATGGGCTTCACCAGCGAACTGGAGGAATTGCGCGGTGACATCTTCAGGCGCATCGCAGCGCTTGCCCGCACTCAGGCAGCGGAGCCTCTGACGCCCGACAACGCGACCGACACCGCCGAACCCGAGCTTGAAGGTGCCGACAAGCAACTCTCGGAGGATTTCACCGAGGCGCTGGGGTTCATCAAATCATCCATCGGCAAGATGGACCGGCTGATATCGGCGATCCTCAACCTGACCCGCGAAGGGCGGCGCGAGTTCAAGCCGGAGCGCATCGATACCCGCGAACTGATCGAAGGCATCGTTTCGACGGTCGCGCACCAGGCGGCGGAAGCCGAGGCGCAGATACGGATAGACCCGCTGCCCAATATCGTCAGCGACCGGCTGGCGCTGGAGCAGATCTTCTCCAATCTGATCGACAACGGACTGAAATATCTCAGGAGCGGCGTACCCGGCGACATCCATGTCCGCGGCCGCACCAAGCTCGGCTTTGCGATCTTTGAGATCACCGACAACGGCCGCGGCATCGATCCCAAGGACCACCAGCGCATCTTCGATCTGTTTCGCCGTGCCGGAACCCAGGACAAGCCCGGCCAGGGCATCGGCCTCGCCCACGTCCGCACTTTGGTGCGGCGGCTCGGCGGCACCATGTCGGTCGCATCGGAACTTCATCAGGGCAGCACGTTTACGATCACGCTGCCGATCAATTGGAACACCAGTAACCGGAATCACGAGACATGGGTAATCCAGTCACCATCATCATGATCGAAGACGACGAGGGCCACGCCCGGCTGATCGAGCGGAATATCCGGCGATCCGGTGTCAACAATGAGATCGTGCCGTTCACGTCAGGTACAGACGCCCTGACCTACCTGTTCGGCAAGGACGGGACCGGCCTCGATCACAAGGGCAACGCGCTCTTGATCCTGCTCGACCTCAATCTGCCCGATACGACCGGCATCGACATTCTCAGGCGGGTTAAGGAAAACAAATACCTGAAGACGACCCCGGTCGTAGTGCTGACCACCACCGACGATTCCCAGGAAATCAAGCGTTGCTACGAACTCGGTTGTAACGTCTACATTACCAAGCCGGTGAACTACGAAAGCTTCGCCAACGCCATTCGCCAGCTCGGGTTGTTCTTTTCCGTCATCCAGGTACCGCCAACCGCCACATGACACCAGCGACCCCGACACTGCTGTATATCGACGACGATGCGGGCCTGGCGCGGCTGGTCGACCGCGGCCTGACGCGCGCCGGTTTCAAGGTCGTGCATGCGGAAGGTGGCGAGCAAGGGCTGGCGCGTCTGGCGCAAGGCGGTATCGACGCCATCGCGCTCGACCAGTTCATGCCCGGCCTCGACGGCCTGGAGACACTGGAGCGGATTCTCGCCATACCAGGCGCGCCGCCGGTGGTGTTCGTCACGGCCGCGCAGGATTCGGCGATTGCGGTCACCGCGCTGAAGGCGGGTGCTGCCGACTATCTGGTCAAGGATGTGCAGGGCGATTTCATTCCGCTGCTGCAGGTCGCCGTCAACGGCGCGCTCCGGCAGGCGGCGCTGCAGCGGGCGCGCGACGAGGCCGAGGCCGAAGTCCACGCCTCCCGCGACCGCTACGCGGCGCTGGCGGCCGAACGCGAAGTCCTGCTGCGCGAAGTCAACCACCGCGTCGGCAACAGCCTGCAGATCATCGCGTCGCTGTTGCACCTGCAGGCCAATTCCGCGACCCAGGACGACGTCAAGGCGGCGCTGAGCAACGCGATGGGACGCGTCGCCGCGGTGGCGCAGGTGCACCGCCGGCTCTACACCTCGCACGACCTCAAGAGCGTGCTGCTGAATCAATACCTCGAAGCCTTATTGGAAGACCTCAGGCGTTCGGCCGAAGGCAACAAGATGTCGCGACTGACGCTCACCGCCGAGCCGATCGAGATCGATCCGGACCGCGCGGTCGCAATCGGCATCATCGTCAACGAACTGGTGATGAACGCCGTGAAATATGCCTATCCCGACGGTGCCGGTCCGATCCATGTCGAACTCAAGACGCTCGGCGACGATCTCGAACTCGCGATCGCGGATGACGGCGTCGGCCTCAATGTCAAGACCGACCCACGCTCCACCGGCATGGGACAGCGCATCGTCAGCGCCATGGCGTCCAAACTGGAAGCCGATGTCGAACGCGATCCCGCCCATAGCGGCACAAGGATCGTGCTGCGCTTTCGGCGCGTGAATAAATCACCGGCGCCGAAATCGGCTGACGCCGCGGCGAGCTAGCGCGCGTATTCATAAACCGGCGCTGTTAGCACGGTTCAGCTGATATCTAGGCTTGGTTCCACGGCCGTTATCCAATTTATTCTTACATCGCGAACTTGGACAATGAAGCCTGCGCGCGACGTTCGAAGATGACTGCACCCTGGCGCTTGGCAATATCGGCGGCGGCTGCAAAGGCTGATCGTGCTTCAGCCTTGTTGCGACGGTCGAGCGCCAGCAGGCACGCGCCGCGCAAGCGATAGATTTCAGGCAGGTAGATGCCGACGCCGGCCTCGTCGATGCCTGCGATCGCGCGGTCGAGATGACCGAGCGCGTCCGCGGGCCGACCCGCGGCAAGCAGAACTTCGGCCGCGAGACCGAGGTAATATTGCGGCAGCGGACCGGCCGCCGTGGCATTGGCGATCTCGGCATCGATCAGCCGCACGGCGTCCGCGGCGGCGGCGCCGGTTGCCGTCGCCCATCCGACCAGAATAAGGCTGCTGGCGCGCCACGGTGGCAGACCGAATTTGTCGGCCAGCGCGGCCGCGCGATGGGCCGCCGCGTAGGTTGCTTCGCGGTCCCCCCCGAGCTGATAGCCGATACCGACGTTGTGCAGCCCGTGCGCAAGACTGTTCGGGTGATCGAGCATTTCGGCCAGCGCAATGCCTTGCGTGAAATGCGGCCTTGCCTGTTGTTCGTCGCCCGATAGCCGCCATGAGTTGCCGCACTGGATATGGGCGCAGACGGCGGGATCGTGGCCACCAAAGGCGTGTGCGAGATGACGATGCTGCGTCATGTCGTAGAGCGCGATGACGTGCTGGCAGCCCTCCAGCGCCCCGCCGACGTCGCCGCGAAAATATGCCGTTGAAAACTGGCAATGGTAGGCTTCGAGCAACAACTCGCGATCGCCTGACTGTTGCGCGAGCGACACCAGTTCGCCGGCGCGGTCGCGCGCCAGGGCCGTTTTGCGTCTTAAGTTGGCGTTGATCCAGAGGCCCCATTTGGCCTGGAAGGAAGCGGCGCCGTCGCCGAGCTGCTCGCCGATCTCGCCAGCTCTCGTATAGGCTATTTCGGCCTCGACGCTTTGCATGCCGTGCATGACGACCGATGCCGCACCAAGTTTGAGCCAAAACTCCAGCTGCCGGCGCAGGCCGATTTGCGGCGGCATGGTTTCGGCGAGCTTGAGACCCGCCGTGAAATGCGCGATCGCCTCCACATAGGCCGAGCGGCTCACGGCCTGGTTGCCGGCACGCATGCGGTAATCGCAGGCGAGAGAGAGCTGCCCCGCTTCGCCGAAATGGTAGGCCAGCAGTTCCGGTTCGTTGGCGGCGACATCGCCAAAACGCTGTTCCAGCGCAAGACCGACGCGCCCGTGCCATTCCCGGCGGCGAGTCAGCAACAGGCTTTCATAAGCGGCGTCACGCACCAACGCGTGCTTGAAGATAAAACTCCGCTCGAGGCCGCGCTCCTCGGGAAATACGATTCCCGAGGCAACCAGCTTTGCCAGCATGCCTTCGAGCTCACTGCTGCCCTTGCCGGAAACCGCTTCCAGCATGGCGAATGTGAATTGACGACCGATGACCGCGGCAATCTGGGCCATCTCGCGTGCGCCGCCGAGACGGTCGAGGCGGGCCGTTAACGAGTCCTTGAGCGTCGCCGGCACCGCAGAACCTTCGTCCGCCGATTCCATCACGCTTCGGGTCAGCTCCTCGACGAACAGCGGTATGCCATCGGTCTTGGCGACGATCGTGGCGATCGTGTCGGCCGACAGGCCGTGCGCAGCCGCGACACCCGCAACCACTTGCATGCACTCGGGGCGGCCGAGGCGTCCGAGCGTGACCAGCGTTGCGTGAGGCCTCGCCAGCCAGGGTGGCACGAATTCCGGTCGCGCTGACACTACCGCAAGCAGCCGCGCCCGGGCGATGCTGTCGGTCAACCGCGTCATCATCTCGAGCGTGGTGGCGTCGATCCAGTGCGCGTCTTCCAGCATGATCACCACCGGATCGCCGTCGCCGGTCCGCGCCATGATTTCGACGATCAGGGCGAGGGTCGATGCCTTGCGTTGCGCCGGCGATTGAGCGGTGGCGGCTGTCTCGGCCAGCGGCACCGACAACAGTTCCGCCAGCAGCGGCAGCGCTACCGGATCGGCGATGCGCCGCGCCGCGAGCAGAGCGCGAGCTTTCTCGGCGCGCGCATCCGCTGGATCGGCAGGCACAAAGCCGGCGACGCGATTGAGATACTGGATCACGGGGTAAAGCGCGCTATCGCTGTGATAGGGTGAGCATTGCAGATTGATGCGCGCATGCGCTTCGCCTGCGACCTCCTCTTGCAGCGCCTCGATCATGCGCGATTTCCCGATACCGGCTTCGCCGATCACGGTCACGATCTGGCCTTCGCCTTGCCGCGCCAGATGCCAGCGTTCGCGCATTAAGCCCATTTCATGCGCCCGGCCTATCAACGGCAGGCCTCCGGTGCGGATCGCGGCGAACCGGCTTTCGACCGAGGCTTCGCCGCAAACCCGCCAGGCCGGAACAGGGCGGGCAAAGCCTTTCAGTTCGTGCTCGCCGGTGTGGCTGAGTTCGAAATGGCCGCCTGACAATTTTTGGGTCGACTCGCTGATGATGATGCAGTCCGGCTCGGCCAACGCCTGCAGCCTGGCGGCAAGGTTGGGCGTTTCACCGACGATGGTCCGCTCCTGTGCCATGCCGGTGCCGATGATTTCGCCCACCACGACGAGGCCGGTGGCAATGCCGATCCGCGCCTGCACGCGCGTTCCGTCTGGCGTTTCAATTGCGCCGACCTCCGACAGGATTCCAATGGCGGCGCGAACGGCACGTTCCGCCGCATCCTCAAAGGCACGGGGAAAGCCGAAATAGGCCAGCACTCCATCACCCATGAATTTGGCGACGAAACCACCATAGCGCCCGATCGCACCCGCCACCGCGTCCTGGTATCGCCGGATAAGAGCGCCAAGTAGCTCCGGATCGAGCTTCGCCGACAGCGCCGTGGAACCGACCATATCGGCGAACATCACGGTCACTTGCCGCCGCTCGGCGTCGCCGGACCCCGCCTCGTCCGGGGCGGGTGATTTTTCGCCGGACGAGAGCGGGTTGGCAGAAGAAGATTTGTCGAGCGATGAAGTCTTGTCGGAGGAGGAAGTTGGGGCCGCGTCGGTATTGCGCGCTGCGATGGCCTTCAAGAGGCGGCGGCGATTACCCAGGGACAGACCCAATTGCGCGAGATCGTTGTCATCGAGGTCCGTCAGGATATCCAGGTCGATGTCGTTTGCCTCAAACGCGTCGGCGTATTGCTCCAGATTGTTCCCACGCAACCAGTCGCGAAGATCGCTCATGCAGTTTGTTCCCCAGCCTCCTGAATAATGCACATTGGCACATCTATAGAATTTGGGCACAGGATTTCGAGGAGCAGACGCGACTTGCCTCAGTTCCGAATTGGGAAATTTTCGACCGATTCAGCAAATTTGTCCGCTAGTTTAAGTCCGCTTTGCCACAAGAGCGCTAGTGCCGGGACAGGGCCGGGAGCGTTTGCGTTCGGCGGGACGCCTGTGATTCAAACTCTTAAACTAAGGGGCCGAATCATGCGCTACGAACTCGACGATTACGAGGGGGCCGCCATCAAGTCCATGCTGCCTTACAAGCCGCGTGGCGTCGAGTGAATGACCGCCGTGTTCTCAACGGCTTTTTCTGGATCTTGCGAGCGGCTGTCCAGATGATCGACACCTCCATTGTCCGCGTGCATCAGCACGGAGCGTGCTTCACCTGGAATCGGAGGCAGTCGATGGGACGGTCACGGGGTGAATTGACCAGCAAGATTCATGTGCTTGTGGATACAAACGGATTGCCGATACGTCTGGCCCAGGCACCCGGTGAGGCCCACGACATCGGCTTGCTGGCAAACTCCTGTCTCGCCTGAAGGCATGGTCAATGCTGCTTGCCGACCGAGGCTACGGCGTCGATGAAACAGTGTCGTCGCGTCGCAATGCGCTACGATAAGCTCGCCGCCAACTACCTCCCCTTTGTTCAGCTTGCGTCAATCAAGCCGTGGCTCCGCGTTAATGAGTCCACGCCTAGTTTAGACCCCTTTTATTTTGACGCGCTTTCTTTGCGCGAACCGGCGGCCACCCACGGACCAAGTCCGAGGGCATGCTTCGCTTGAAAACACTACGGCCCTACCCGATCACCTGCAGCCACGGCATCACGATCAGCAGCAAGCCGGCGAAATAGACCACGCCGAAAATCAGGCCGAACTTCCAGAAGTCGCCCTTCCCGATGTAGCCGCTGCCGTAATACATCGGCGCGGGTCCGGTGGCGTAGGGCGAGATCACCCCCATCAGGCCCAGCGAGTAGACGCACAACAGTGTCAGCGTCGGTATCGACAGGCCGGGAATGCTGGTGCCGACGGCGAGCACCACCGGCAAGACGGCCGCGGTATGCGATGTGATGCTGGAAAAGAAGTAGTGCACCCAGAAGAAAAACGAGACCAGCAGGATCATGCCGGTCAGCGGGCTCATGGTTGCCAGCGGTTTAGCAAATCCCTCCGCCACCCATTTGATGAAGCCGATTTCGTTGAGGCCCGACGACAGCGTCAGCAGCGAGGTGAAATAGAAAAACACCTCCCACGCGGCTTTTTCGCGGACGATGTCGTCGAAGTCGATCACGCCGGTCAACAGCATCAGCGAGATCACGACGAACACGACCATGGTGGCATTGATGAAGTTGGATCCGAGAAACGGCAGGCTGATGGTCGGATTGGAGCCGCAGATCCACAGGAACATCGCCAGCAGCACCAGCACCGACATGATCCGTTCGCTGCGCGACATCGGCCCCATCGCCTTGAGCTCGCCCGCGCTCCACTCGACGATTTCGGGGCTTTCCTTCACCTCCGGCCGGCACACCAGGTAGCTCAGCAGCGGCACCAGGATCAGCAGCAGGATGCCGAGCGGCGCGAAGCCGATGAACCATTGCGACCAGCCGACATCGACATTGACGATCTTCCTGGCGATGGAGAGCGCCGCCGCGTTGGGCGCCAGCGCGGTCAGGAACAACGAGCTCGTCACGGCGGTGGTCGCGAACGCCGTCCACATCACGTAGGTGCCGATCTTGCCGGCGGTCGGCCCGGGTTCCGAACCGTAGATCCGCGGAATGTTGCTGACGATCGGATAGATCGTGCCGCCGCTGCGGGCGGTATTGGACGGCGTCGCCGGCGCAAGCACCAGGTCGGAAAAGGCCACGGCATAACCGAGCCCGATGGTGCTGCGCCCGAGCTTGTGGACCAGGAGCAGCGCCAGCCGCCGGCCAAGGCCGCTCCTGCGGTAGCCGATCGAGAACACGAAGGCGCCGACGATCAGCCACACCGTGCTCTCGGCGAACCCGCCCAGCATCCAGCGCAGCGACTTGTTGGGATCGTGTTCGACATAGCCCATCACGCCGGCCGCCGTCAGGCCGATGATGCCGACGGCGCCGACCGGCATCGATTCCAGGATCAGGCCGGTAATTACGGCGGCGAATATCGCAAAATAATGCCACTGATCGGCGTTCAGGCCGGCCGGCACCGGCACCAGATAGATCGCGAGCCAAACCACCAGCGGCGCGAAGGTCTTCCAGGTAATTTTCACGAATCCCCCTCTAGTTTCCCCACCGGCCGGCGTTCGCGCCGCCCCGATGTTGGGGCACGCCGCCATTTTTTGGAAACGTAGCATAGGCCCTCAGCGTCCTGCTATCCTTGGCCCATGACATCGCACGACTCCGCCGCTTCCGAAATCACGCCCGAGGTACTGCTGCGCGCCTATGCCTGCGGCATCTTCCCGATGGCCGAGAGCGCCGACGATCCGACGCTGTTCTGGGTGGAACCGGAACTGCGCGGGGTGATCCCGCTCGACGACTTCAACATCGCCTCACGGCTGGCCCGTACCGTGCGTTCCGAGGCTTTCACCGTCACCGTCGATACCGCGTTCAAGGCGGTCATTGCCGGCTGCGCAGCACCGCAACCCGGCCGCGACGACACCTGGATCAACAAGCGCATCCGCGACCTCTATGTCGGGCTCTACGAGCTCGGGCACTGCCACAGCGTCGAGGTGTGGCAGAATGACGCGCTGGTCGGCGGGCTCTACGGCGTCACCCTCGGGCGCGCCTTTTTCGGTGAGAGCATGTTTCATCACGCCCGCGACGCGTCCAAGGTGGCGCTGGTGCATCTGGTGGCGCGGCTCGAAGCCGGCGGGTTCGAACTGCTCGACACCCAATACGTCACCGAGCACCTGCGCAGTTTTGGCGCGATCGAAATCCCGCGGCGGCGCTATCGCGCGATGCTCGACAGAGCGATCGCGGGCGAGCCGGCGGATTTCATGCGATTGCCTATCAGCATCAGCGGCGCTGAGGCGCTGGCCATCATCGCGGACAAGAACTGAACACACTCGCGACCGTCACCCCCGCGCAACGGCTCCGCCGTTGTCGCAGAGGTGGCCGGGCGCAGCGCGGCCCTCGAAGGGCGACGGCCCGTGGCCGTTCATCCTTCGAGGTTCGCAAGTGCTCGCACCTCCAGCAATAACGGCGAAGTCGTTATGCAGGGATGACGGTCGATAGACTGTGTTGGTCGTTCAATTATTCCCGAACAGCCCACCGAACAGTCCGCCCGGCCGCTGTTGCGGCGGAGGTGGCGGCGGCGGTGGCTGCTGCTGGAATTGCGGCTGTGGCGGCGGTGACGGGCGTGGTGCGGCCTGCTTCGGCGGCGGACGCTTCTGCGCAACCGGCGCCGGTGGCGGCGGCTTCGGCGGATCGGGCTGCGCGCTGACGATGGTCTGGTCCGGGACTTTGCAGTCGGTCAGCCAGATATCGTAGATCGGATGCTCGACGCCGTGCAGGCCGGGGCTTGCGGCATACATCCAGCCTGAGAAAATCCGCTTCACCTCGCCCTGCAGCGTAATCTCGTCGACCTCGACAAAGGCGTCGGTGTTGGCGGCTTCGGTCGACGGGCGGGTGTAGCAGGCATCGGTCTTCACCCGCAGCGCGCCGAACTGCACGGTCTCGCCGATATCCTCGTCGAAATTGATGATGCGCCCGGTGATCTTGTCGAGACCCGAGAAGTTCGCCTTCTTGTTGGTGATCTTGGTCGCCGGCGGCTCGGACACGACTTCGTCGCCGGGCTGCAAGGTCGCCGGTGCGCCCGGCACGCTCTTGGGCTGGCGTTGTCCGGGCGGCAGTCCCGGCAACGGATTCGCTCCTGGCGGCGCATTGGCAACGGCCGGCGCGCCCGGCTGCGGCGGCGCGACCGCGATGGCGGGCGGCGTGTTCTGCGGAATGATCGTGGTGCCGGGCGGCGGCGCCAGCGGCTGCGATTGCACGCTTCCGGGGGCCGGCACGCCCATCCCTGGCGGCGGCCGGTTCGGGGTCGGCAACAGGCGACCGCGCGGCAACTCCGGCACTTCCTCGTCGTCGTCGGGGGCTTGCTGCGGCGGCTGGTTGCCGCGGGGAATGGCGCCGGGCGGGCGCAGTGGCGGATCGGAAAAGATATTGCCGATCTGCGCTCGCGCCGGCGGCGCAAACGAGATGGTCGAGGCGGCCAGCAGGGCCGCAAAACCGGTCAGGGCAATGGTTCGAAACATTCTCGCGCGGCTTTAAAGGCGAATCGGGCTCGCGACATAGTACAGACAATATCCGCCGCTCGCGTACCCACCGGTTAACACGGCGAATACGGCGGGGAAAGGGCGGCTTCCCCACCCTTTCCGACCTCGTCGGCCGCGCCTGTTCGCCTCACTAGCCAGCCCTGTTCACAAATGAAATAGTTGGCCTGCGTTCTTGCGGGGGCCTCCTCGCGCGAAAACCACCAAAAACCGGGATAACCGGACGATCCAGAGGAAACCCCTGCAATGACCGATCGAATTCGCCTGGATGGCCGGGTGGCCGTCGTCACCGGTGCCGCCGGCGTCATCGGAACCGCCACCATCCGCCTCCTGGCCGAGCGCGGCGCCCGCATCGTCGCCGTCGACCGCAAGGCGCAGGATCTGGCCGACGCCATCAAGGGCCTGCCGGCCTCCGCCGAGGCGCTGGCGGTCGCCGCCGACGTCACAAAAGAAGACGAGGTCGCCGACTATGTCCGCGCCGCGGTCGACAAGTTCGGCACCATCGACGCCTTCTACAACAACGCCGGCATCGAGGGCGACATCAAGCCGATCCCGGAATATTCGCTGGAGAGTTTTCGCCGCGTGCTCGACGTCAACGTGGTCGGTGTCTTCCTCGGCATGAAGCATGTGCTGCCGGTGATGCTGAAGCAGAACAAGGGCAGCATCATCAACACCGCCTCCATTGCCGGCCTGATGGGATCGCCGATGATCGCGGTCTACAGTGCCAGCAAGCACGCGGTGATCGGCCTCACCAAGAGTGCGGCGTGGGAATGCACCGGCACCGGCGTGCGGGTCAATTGCGTCTGCCCCGGCCTCATCGACAGCCGGATGCTCTCCACCATCCTGCAGGGCCGCAATCCCGGCAACGAGCCGCCGCCGAACGAGCGCATCGTCGACCGGATTCCGGCGCGCCGGCTCGGACAGGC
>Ga0068855_100003028_pt1 | contig 20568 bp, 27 predicted proteins | sample KBSCornC52_FD_66592 | JGI IMG/M metagenome (GOLD analysis project Ga0068855, IMG submission 66592) | Corn rhizosphere microbial communities from Kellogg Biological Station, Michigan, USA - KBS Corn C5-2 | ecosystem: Host-associated > Plants > Roots > Rhizosphere > Soil ...
GCACGCGGGCCGCTTTGCGGCAGCGTGGCAGGGCCAGCCCCCGCCGGCCTGCGCAATGAACCCCCGGATCAGCTCTTCCGTTTCAGGCTTTCTCACCGCACGTATCGGGCTGCGCATCTAGCGCGGAACACGACCGAATGCGCTGTCAAAGCGGACGCGCGCGGCATGGATGTCGGGATAACGACGATCGGCCCAATCGATGAGGGCCGCCATCGGGTCCAATAGGGATTGGCCCAGTGGGGCTAGACGATATTCGACACTTGGCGGGCTGGTGGGAAAAACATGGCGGGTGATGAGCCCGTCGCGCTCCAGATCGCGCAGTGTCTGGGTAAGCATGCGCTTGGATATGTCCGGGATGGCTCGGTGAAGCTCACTGAAGCGCTGCGATCGCGTCGCGAGTTCCATGATCATGAGCATGCTCCATTTGTCGCCGATGCGGTCAAGCACATCACGAACGGCGCAATGTGCGGGCTGGGCGTCGCCCAGTTGACCTTGATATCGGCTGAATCTCTCGATCGCATCCTGAGCGGCGCTCATTCGGGTTCCCTTTAACTCTTCTGGTAACAAAAAACTGCCTCCTTCCGGCGCGAGGCATAGGTCTCTATGATAGACCTGCCCTCAAACAAAGACCATTTCTCAGGGCGCGCGAGTGCCGAACCGTGCTCCCGGTCGCCTTCTGTACCGGACTCGGGCGAACATCTGGGCCGACGGGTGGAGGAGTCGCGGGTGAAAACCGAAGATTCCGATATCACCGCCCCCGGCCGCAGCCGCAGCCGCAGCCGCAGCCGCAAAAACATTGGCGTTTAAGGGCAACATTAATTTAAGGAGAAACACATGTTTTTGGTACTGGGAATGACAGGACGCGTAGGCGGCGCAACGGCCCGACATCTGTTGGCACAAGGCAAGAAGGTACGTGCGCTGGTTCGCGATCGCGAGAAAGCGACGAATTGGGCGGATCAAGGTGTGGAACTGGTGGGCGGCGACTGGAATGATGCGGCTGCCGTAGCGAGGGCGCTCGAAGGGGTCGAAGGTGCATTCGTCATGCTGCCGGCCGTGTGGGCGCCCTCGCCTGATTTCAGCGAAGCAAAGAGCGTCATCGCGACCTATGTCGCGGCGCTGACCCGCGCAGCGCCGCCGCGGGTGGTTGTGCTGTCGTCGATGGGTGCGAACAGAACCAGCGGGCTGGGAATGATCACGGCCCTGTCGCTTCTGGAACAGGGACTGCGCCATCTGGCGTTGCCGATCGCCTATGTGCGAGCCGGCGGGTTTTTCGAAAACTTCCTTTACGGCTTGCACGTCGCCCAGGGCGGCACGCTACCCGTCTACTACAACCCGACGAGTCGGAAGTCGACCATGGTCGCGACCGACGATATCGGCGCCGAGGTGGCGACGCTGCTGACCGGGCCGGCGTGGTCCGGGCATCGCGTCGTCGAGCTCGGCTCGATGGTCAGCGCGGACGAGGTCGCGGCCCAACTGGGCGAAGTCATGCAGCGCGACGTCAAGGCCTTTGCCGTCCCACGGGCCGGCTGGCCGGCAGCGTTCGAACAGCTCGGCATCCCGAAGGGCCAGACCGGCCCGGCCGAAGCGATGTTCGATGCCGTCAACGCGGGCTGGATGGACCTGGGCGTTGCAGGTACCGAGCACGTCGAGGGCAGGACGTCTCCTTTCGATGTCTTTACGGCGGCCCACAAGCCCACGACGGCATGAACAGCGGAACTCGGCCGGCGTCGTCGCGCGGGCGGCCACACGGGTCTTCGGCAGCACCCTCGTCAGAGAAGGTAGAACGAATGTCCAAGACGTCCTGGCGCCAAGTATTACCTTGGGTTCTCGCCGCCTTTTTCGTCGTGGGATCGCTCAGCAACATCGTCGCCCCGCGATCCATCTTTGAGGAATACCTGAAGTGGGGATATCCGCACTGGTTCCATTTCGTCACCGGTTCGCTGGAACTCATGGCCGCCGTTCTGCTGGCGCGAGCACGAACGCGACTGTGGGGCTCGGCGCTCGGCTGCACCGTGATGTCGGCTGCGCTGGCAACCGTCACAGTCCACGGCGAATACGGACATGGCGTGGCACCACTTGTCGTGGCGATACTATCGATTGCGGTGGGATGGATGGCTTGGCGCAAGCGGCCGGCCATTCAGGGTCGACTCCTGCCCAACATCGCCGATTGACGGCGAACCGCCGCGCCGACCCTGTTTCGCGCGAAGTTCAGCCAAGAAAGGCCTTCGTCTGATTCGTCGATGCGCTGTTCAGAGGGCAGCTCCGCCTAAAACCCGGTCGCCTCAACCCGAGCCGGTCACCGACAGAGAACGCCCGCTCGGTTTTGCCACCCATAAAGACGAGCGGGTTTTCGATTCAATCGATTCAATCGACTCAAGCACCATCGCGAAACAAGCTATCGAGCTGCGCGCCGGACGCAGCATCGGCAAATCCATCGAAGCGCCCCTCGGCCAGCAAACTCGCCGCACGCATGAAGCCTCCCCACGCCGCGCGTGCAAGCGCGCCGCCCACGCTCACGCGCCGCACGCCCAGCGCCGCGAGATCGTCAAGCGTGAATTCGGAGGTCGAACCGATCAGCACGTTCACCGGTTTCGGTGCAACGGCTGCCACGACTGCCGCAATCTGCTCCCGGGTCTTGATACCGGGCGCATAAAGGCAGTCCGCACCGGCCTGTGCGTAGGCACGCAACCGCGCGATCGCATCATCGAGGTCCGGCACACCCACGATGAAGTTTTCGGCACGGCCGATCAACAGTGCATCGCTACCTGCTTCGTCGATTGCGCGGCGCGCGGCTTGCATGCGCTCGATCGCCACCGGCAATGACAGTAGCGGCGCGCTCGGGTCTCGCGTCGAGTCTTCAATCGACAGGCCCGCGACGCCTGTATCCAATGCCAGCCTAACGTTTCGTGCAACGCCGGCGGCGTCCTCGGCAAAGCCGTTTTCGAAATCGGCGTTGACGGGCAGGCTGGTCGCCGCCACGACGTGACGAAGATGCTCGAGTACGCGCTCGAGCGCCAGCGTGTTGTCGGCGTGACCGACAGACCAGGCGAATCCCGAACTCGTCGTTGCAACCGCTTTGAAACCGAGGCTCTGCAGATATCGCGTGCTGCCGACGTCCCAGGCATTCGGCAGTACGAAGCATCCCGAAGCGTGCAAGGCACGAAACGCGGCGCGCTTTTGCGCGACGGTAGGAACCATAAAGGACTCCTCGATGGACAGTGGAAATGTCGATAGACCCGATGCAACGCGTTTCGACAAATGATACCTGGACCGGCATGGAACGACCTGCCGCATCGATCTCCATCGCGTGGTCTGCCAACGCATCGCGCTCTTGGAGATATCGACAAGGCAAAGCTACTCGTACTTAACCGATCCTTACGGGACTCTTCCAAAGCATCGACCGGCTTTGCGTAAAGAGATCGCGGCGTGGGCAACCGGGCAGTTATAGGCAATTACTGACAGAACGCGATGCCACGTCGCGCCGCTTTTTGCTGAGCAAGCGTGCGGCGAGAAGACGCTCCACCAGGTGAAGGCGGGCGCAATGACGGTTCGCCGTATACGAATCGCTCAAGCAGATACCGATCCAAAGGCTACCGAATCGAACCGAGGTCGCCGTGGGTGGAGGCCGTCTCGAGAAGTCCCGTCGCTGCGTTCGGGCGTCGTTCGCGCGCAAACCTGTCCCAGCGCAAATCAGTGAAACACGGTCCTTGCGTGGCCTCGCTGAACTTGATGTCGTTGTGTGCCGCATTCCACTCCATCAACTTAACCGCTTCGTCGTGGCCGATCGCGACGTCCCAGCCGACGCTGCGTGCAAGAGGGATTTTGCGGTGATGCGCGAGCACCATCGCGACACATTGGGCAAAAGCCGGAATCTGGGTGCCGGAGAACTCGACGTTGGTGTCGGGGTGGGCTGGAACCGTCAACCAGTTCGTCAGATAGCCTTCACGCGCAAGCTCGCCACTCGCCAGGTCGACCGCGACGCGAACCTGACTCTTCGACTGCACATGGGTATCCTCCGCCCGCCCCAGACGCAGATAACAAGCCCGCAGCGCGATCTGCCCGTTGTGGTCGACGGCCGTGGTCATGCGCAGCGTCGCCACCGAGCCGGGCGCGAAACGATTCAGCACCTCGTGCTGAACAATACGCTCCTGAAAGACACCGTTGCCGAGCGCTTCCACCTTTTGCAAATCGAAGCTGTCGCGCTGAAAAAAGAAAACGCCCCTGCCCTGCAGCGAATTGTCGACCTTGAAGACGATTTCATCGCGATCGGCAAAAAGCAGTTGTTTGACGCTGTGCGGCGCGATCGGGGTGTTGTCGGGAGTGAGGAACAGGCCGTTGACGAAATACGCGAGATCGGGAAAAGCAGCGCGCCCAAAAATCGCGCTCTGCAGGCACCTGAAGTCGGACATCTTGCCATATCCGCCTTTGATTGCCGGCACCACCACGCTGCCGTAATAGTTGTCCGGAATCCAGCCTTCCTTGAACACCCCTGAAACCGCCGAGTAGACGTAAAGCCATGGGGCATAGCGCGCGTGCCCAAGCACATCGTGCGCATAAGCATCCGCGAGCTTGATATGCGCCGGGTTCATCTTCCCGTATTTTTCCTGAAGTGTGCTAAGCACGGATCGGACTTGCGACGCGTGATGTCGATGATAGCGATAGGAACCCAGCCGTTTCAAAACGGCCCTGGCCAAATGCTCTGTGTCCATTTGCATTAGTCTCCCCGTCCTTGTTGGCGTTAGCGTATGACAGCGAAGGTCGCAACAGCCAAAATCCCGGCGAATGAATCGGTACGTTGCCGCAGCATGGGTCGTTTGCACTAATGTGCGGCTCACTAGCGCGTACGCAAATCATAATCCGGTTCGACGCCCTTAATAACGCGGTAATCGGCCAAACACTCAGCATCTTCGGTCAGTAACCGTTCGATGCAACCGCTGATTGGGAACGCCTATATCGGTGGTATCCGCGAGCGAACGTTGCAAATGCCGACTGCCGGCTAAGGGGCGCGATGCAGACGATTACATAGCGCCCCTTTTCCGAAGCTCGCCCTTCGCGTACGCGTGGCAGCTGTTGGTTGCGGCCCGAACATTGCGAACCGGCCTAAGGCCGATAACATCGGATTCAGGGCGTGGTCATTGTCAGCCGCGCAATACCCGGTTCAGCACAAAGTCGGCGCTTGAAATCGCTCGCAATCAACTACGTTGTACACGGGGCACAGGACGTCGACGAGTACATCAATGAAGGTTAACTGGACGCTTGTCCTTACCACTGCGGCGCTATCGACTGGGGCCGGCCAGGCATCGGCCCAGGAGTTCGGGCTGTACAGCGGACCGTTGACGGGTGAGCATAGCCATTCCTACGCGTGGTCGCTCGGGTACACGGAGGGATTCGGCCAGTACCTTGCCGGCAGCATTACATGGCTCAACGAAGGCCACATTCCCGATCATCACCGCGATGGGCCGCTCGTGCAGATGTGGGGGCGCTTTCCCGTTGCGCAGCGGCGGTTCGTCGTAGCGCTTGGCGTGGGCCTGTACCGCTATTTCGATACCGAAGCAGCCGAGCAAGGCTTGGGCTATTCCAATACGCATGGGTGGGGCGTCGTCTACAGTGCGCGCACGACGTGGTATTCATCGCAGCGCTGGACGGCGAATTTGCAACTCAATCACGTCCAGGTAACGAACGGGCCATCGACCACCGCGGTCATGCTCGGCGTCGGCTATCAGCTGGATGCGCCGGACACGCCCGGCCCACGCGACTTCGCCGTGCCGCGCACGCAGCAGGTCACGAACAATGAACTCACGCTGATGGCGGGCCTGTCGATCCTGAACAGCCTCGATTCGCAGACATCGGCGGCGCAGTCGATCGAATACCGGCGCGGACTGACGAACTATCTCGATGCAACGCTCGGCTATCTGCACGAAGGCAACGGTCTGGCCGTGCGGCGTGACGGCGTGACCGCGCAACTGTGGCTTACGCGGGCTTTTTTCAGCGAGCGTCTGACGTTGGGCGTCGGCGCGGGCGCCTACGCGGCGATCCATCATGGCGAGTCGAACGAAAATGGCGCCACGGGGGGCGACGGCATTTTGTCTGCCCTAGTGTCGGTATCGGCTTCATATCGCTTCACACGGCACTGGTCGGCGCGGGCCACTTGGAATCGCGTCGCCACCCGCTATAGCCACGATACCGATGTCATCTTGGTGGGCATCGGCTACCGGTTCTAGCGGTCAACCGTCCGGAGTGTGGATGGGAGCGGGCTGAGCCGGCTGGCATTCCGTTTCGAACCAATAGTTGACCACGCGCTGCGCCGCCTCTAGGTCCTCTGGATAATACGGGTCGTCGTACCACGGTGACGGGTCGTAGCCGGCTTCCCTGAGGGCCGCCAGCTCGCTGCGGTGCTGCGCCATCGTCGGAGAAGCGTTGCGCCTAAGCGCAGCCAAGTCGCGGCACTGCGTCGGGCTCAGGTGCCGCCCGCTTTGCGGCATGCCGGCGGCGACGCATCCCGTCAGCAACAGCACCGACACAATAAGCGTCGGACCGCTTCGCGATAGGTTTACCATAGCGTGTCTCCCTAAGGTCCCTTTGGCGCAACCAAGGTGTACCCCGAGGGTATTTCGCCCTTCGAACGATGTAAATGCTCGAGCGCTTCAGGCCTGAACTATGCAATATGTCTAGACAGGTCGGGCAGCCATGATGACTTGCGACGCAAGTAGCGCTCGATCATCGCCGGCACATGTCGGGTCTCACCAGACGGGTAACAACATGGTCATTGCAGTAATCGTTTTTTTTGTAGCCCTTTTCATCGTCATCGCGGCGACCCACCGCGCCGTCAACCGCCGAGCAGATAAGCAACTTCGCAAACAATTCGATGCGCAAGGCAAGGACAGTGAGACGTCGCGCAAGTCGATGCGCGATTCGGGATATGACGTCTAATTCGCGGAGTGTTCGAGGGCGACAGCGCCAACGAACACCGGCTAACGCACGGTCACCCGTGCGCACGCACTAGGTTACCGCGCGACGAACGTCCTGACATTTCGCGCAATCAATCCGGTCAGGCCCTTGCGCAGCACGACGGGTACGACACGCCTGGGTCCGACCAGCAGCGAACCGAGGACGACTGTGCCAAGCAGCGTAACCGTCGGCGCGGCGCTCAACGCTCGGCCGATATTCCAAAGCGTCAGCGCATTATCGCCATGCTTGGACGCATGATCGCTAATGCGCAGACCCACGTTGGCAGCGAGCAATTCCGCGCGGGTAGCCTCCATGCGGGCCAGCATGGCCGATTCGAGTTGTTGGCGTTGAGCGCCCCGGTTCATTTCAGCGCCTCACTGACCGTTTCAAAGTCCGCCTGCAGTTCGTCTTTCAGCACGCGGAAGGACTGCGCCGGCCGTTGCGCTCGAACGATCAGCAGCGCCACGATCGATGCGATCAACCATGCCGCTGCGATAGCCCACACCACCGCAAGAAAGTAGGGCGTGTTCCACGCGGTCGCAATCAAGGCAATGCATACGAATGACAGCGTAAAGAGACCGGTAACCGCAACCGCGACGAGCGCGATGATCTCGCGCACTAGACGTACACGAGTCTGCGCGAGTTCAATGGAGACGAGCTGCGTGTAGTCCGAGACACGATCGACGACGAACCGCGACACATTGCGCCAGCGGTCGAGCTTCGAATGAATCGACATGACCCCCCTCCCGCGATGATGTTGCCCTTCATCGCCGTGATGCCTCATCCACTCATTCGCGGTTCCAAGCCCACAGCGTGCCCAGTGCGAAGCCGATGCCGATCGCGGCGCCCAGCACCGCCAGCGGCTTCTCCGCCATCGCTTCACGCGCGACCACCGCCGCGTCGGCCACGAGCTGCTGTGACTTTCCGCATAGCGCCTTCGCCTTGCCGGACAGTTTCATACTCGCGTCGCCGAGCATTTCGCCGACCGCTTCCTGCGCCCCGCCCGCCGCTTCGCGGATGCCGCCCACCATCTTGTCCGTTTCCATGTTGCGCTCCCGAATATGCCGCTCATCCGCCTGTGCGAACCGAGCATGGACCGGCTGTGCGGTCGTGAAAGATGACTACCCTCGTGCGCACGCAAAGCCTTCGGCGCACGCACGCGGGAACCAGAGCAACGCGCGTTCCAGACATTTAGCGGACCTGCTTCAGACGATGCGGACAGGAATCGATTTCGCTGCCGGCACCATACTTTCCGTTGCGTAATGCCACAGCGGCAGCAGAACGTTACATTCGGGGTAGTAGCCACCGATGCAGCCTTCCGGAATTTCATACGCCTTGATTTGCAGCCCATCCAGGCGTCGATCGATCCCGTCGTCGGCGATCGTCTGCAACGTGACCTTCTGCCCTTCGATTAGGTGACGTTTCTCCATGTCGGCCTTATTCATCAGGATAACCATGCGCGTGCCCTTCACACCACGGAAGCGGTCTTGGATGTTGTAAATCGTCGTATTGAACTGGCTGTCGCTGCGCAGTGTCATTAAACGTAGCGCGTCCGGAGATTGCTCGGGCATGTCCGGGTCCTCGCCCAACGAATGCGGTACCAGAAACTCGGCTTTGCCGGACTTCGTCTTCCAGTGTCGTTCGCGCGCCGGAAGCGGGCGGTGAAAGCCCCCCGGGGTCCACATGCGCGCGTTGAAGTCGTGGAAGATGTCGGGATAGGTCTTCTCGATCTCGCCACGCACCCGGGCGTAGTCGTCGCGCCAGGCGTCCCAATCGATGGTCGAACGCTCGCCAAGCGTCGCCTTGGCAATACCTGCGACGATGAACGGCTCCGGCCGTGCTTTGTCGCTGGCCGGTTCAGTCACCCCTTTGGAGCCATGCATGCATCCTGTGCTGTCTTCCATCGAAACCGCCTGGTCGCCGAGCGCGGTGCGATGAAACTCTATCCGGCTCAGACAGGGGAGCACATACGAAATCTCTCCGTGCACGAGATGACTCCGATTGAGCTTGGTTGCGACGTTGACCGTCAGACGCAGGCGGCTCCAGGCCGGCTCCGTTTGCAGACGGTCAGGCACCGAGCGCACGAGGTTTCCACCCAGGTTGAAGACGGCCTTGACGTCGCCCTTCACGATGGCCTCGAATGCCTCAACGGTGTTCAAGCCTTTCTTCCTCGGAGGCTCGAACGAGAACTGCTTCGCAAGCTGGTCGAGGGGTGCGAGCTCCGGCTTTTCCGTGATGCCGACGGTACGTTGGCCTTGGACATTCGAATGGCCCCGTATCGGCGACGGGCCAGCCCCCGGCTTCCCGACGTTTCCGCGCAAAAAGAGCAGGTTGCACAGCATCCGGACGTTCTGAACACCTAGGCGGTGCTGGGTCAATCCCATCCCATAGTGGGCGATCACGGCGGTAGCCCGCATATATTCGGCGGCGGCATCGAGCAGCGCCGCGCGCCCCAAACCACTGGCTTTCTCGATGTCGCTCCATTCGGTTCCGCGCGCATAGGCGGCGAATTCCTCGAATCCCGTTGTGTGTTCTTCGATGAACGCGACGTCGATCACCCGCGGCAGCCCTTGCGCTTTGGCGTCGTCGTCCGCTTCGATGACTGCCTTACAGATACCGAGGATGGCTGCTGTGTCTCCACCGGTTTTGACCTGATGATATTGCGTGCTGATTTGCGTTTGCGCGGGCGTGAGCATTTGCACAGGGGATTGCGGATTCGCGAACGAAACGAGCCCCGGCTCGCGCAGCGGATTGAACGTGATGATCGGAACACCTCGCTTGCGCGCGTCTTGCAGATGGTGAAGCATCCGCGGGCTGTTGGTGCCGACGTTTTGTCCGAAGAAGAACATAAGATCGGTCTTTTCGAAGTCATCGAGTGTAATGGTGCCGACACCGACGCCGATCGCTTCTTTCAATCCCACGCTTGAGCTCTCATGGCACATGTTCGAGCTGTCGGCCAAGTTATTGCAGCCGTACATCCGCGCGAAAAGCTGATACATGTAGGCGGTTTCCAGCGAAGCACGCCCGGATGCGTAGAAGACGACCTTTTCAGGATCGAGCGCACTCAGTTCCCTGCCGATTTCCGCGAACGCTTCCTCCCAGGTCACTTCCAGATACTTGTCGGCGGCGGCGTCGTATCGCATTGGAGCGGTGAGCCGGCCGGCCTCTTCGAGATCGTGGTCGTGCCATCTGAGCAATGAAGTCACCGTATTGAGTTTGAAAAACTCGGGTGTCATGCGCTTCGCTGTCGTATCCCAGGCAGTCGCTTTTGCGCCGCTTTCACAGAACTCGAACGTGTGCGGATGGGCCGGCTTCGCCCATGAGCAGCTTACACACTGGAAGCCGTCGGGCTTGTTCTGCTTAAGCAGAATGGCGCTGTCTTTGAGCGGAACCTTTTCTTGGGTCAAGATGGTGGCCACTGCCTTCAGCGACCCCCAACCGCCGGACGCGAAGGGATATGAAGGGGCTTTCGTATCGTTGCTCACGGTCGGCATCCTCGGGAAGAGTCGAACACGGATGGCGGAGCATTTTCTGTTCCGCTCTAAAGGCGGAGGCGCGCCGAGTCCCTGCGCAACGCCGTTATTGCCGTGGTCGCGGCTGGGCGGGCGGGCACACGGAATGCAGCATGCGGCAACCAACCCCGCAACCCGTGTGCGTCCATCCGCCGCGCGCCGGCTTCCTGGAGAACCGACATGTCAGATAACGCCTCAAAGCTGTCGCCGTCGATCACCGCCATGATCCGTCTCGATCACATGCACGTCCTCGCGGCATCGCACCGTTACCATGCGTTCACACCGTGGTGGCGCAAGCGTGCAATCGTCGACGGGGTGTGCGCCGCCGTGGAAATTCATGCGCAACTCGAGGAAGAGATTTTTTACCCGGCGCTGGATCGCGCGCTCGGCAACGAAGAGACCCTGACCAAGAGCCGTCCTGAGCATGACGCGATGCGCGCGACAATCGCGAAACTTCGCTCGACGGGCCCTGAGGATGCAGCGTATGACGGGCTCTTCCATCAACTGATCCGCGAAGTCGTACACCATGTCGCCGATGAGGAGACGATCCTGCTACCCGACGCCGAGCGCCTGCTGAAAGGCGAACTGCATTCGCTGGGCGCCGAGATGACACGGCGCCGAATGGAATTGGTGGGCGAACGTCCCGGGGAGATCGCGCTGAATACTGCCAAGACCTTCCCGGTTGCAACGGTGCTACTCGGCGCCGCCGCAGTGTTCGCGTTGCGGCACTGCTTGCCGAAAGCGCGCCGCAGAATGCGCGCCGAGCAACGCGGTTGATGCGGCGCGCCCCGATAGAAACAATTAGAGCGATAAGTTAGCGCGAGAGGCCCGTTAAAGAATGCGGTCCAATGCGTTGGCGAGCCTTGAGACCGCGCCGTCGATATCATGCAGTTTGTCCAGGCCGAACAATCCGATGCGGAAGGTCTTGAAGTCTTGAGGTTCGTCGCATTGCAAGGGAACGCCGGCCGCGATCTGCAAGCCCGCATCGGCGAATTTCTTGCCGGACCGTATGCCGTCATCGTCCGTGTAGCTGACCACAACGCCCGGTGCCTGAAACCCTTCGGCCGCCACGCTTTTGAAGCCTTTGCCGACCAAAAGCGAGCGAACGCGCTGGCCGAGTTCGAGCTGCTCTTGTTTGACCTTGTCAAAGCCGTAGGCCTGCGTTTCCTTCATCACGTCGCGCAGCGTCGCGAGACTGTCCGTCGGCATCGTGGCGTGGTACGCGGACCCGCCGTTCTCATAGGCTTCCATGATTTGCAGCCATTTGCGAAGATCGCAAGCGAAGCTGGTGCTGATCGTTCCCTCGATTCTTTCGCGCGCGAGCGTACCGAGCATGACCATGGCGCAGCAGGGCGACGCGCTCCATCCTTTTTGCGGCGCACTGATTAGGACATCGACGCCCGTGGCCTGCATGTCGACCCAGACCGTACCGGAGGCGATGCAATCCAACACGAACATGCCGCCGACCGCATGCACCGCATCCGCCACTGCCCGCAAATAGGCATCGGGCAGCATCATGCCGGATGCCGTCTCGACATGCGGCGCAAAGACCAGATCCGGCTTGTCTTGCTCGATCGCAGCGACGACCGCTTCGATCGGGGGCGGAGCATAGGCGGCCTGCCTTCCTTGTTCGACCGGACGCGCCTTCAACACGGTCGTCCCGGACGGAATTCCGCCCATATCGAAAATCTGCGACCAGCGGAAGCTGAACCAACCGTTGCGGATGACCAGACATTTCTTGTTCGTCGCGAACTGCCGGGCAACGGCTTCCATGCCGAACGTCCCGCTGCCGGGGACGACAACAGCCGACTTCGCGTTGTAGACGTTTTTCAGCACGTCGGAGATGTCGCGCATGACGCCTTGAAAGCGTTGCGACATGTGATTGATCGAACGGTCCGTGTACACGACCGAATACTCGAGGAGCCCCTCGCGGTCGACCTGGGGAAGTAAACCTGGCACGCTCGCCTCCGATAATGGATGAACAACATGAGCCGTATCGGAGATTGGATACGGCCGACAACAATCCTATTTTTCCTGCACGAAAGCTGATTCTAACGAAAGCCGGGCGCGAAGGCCCTCATGACTTGCCCACTGGTCGGGGCATGACTGAACCGAGCCCTCGGTTTCAACGTCGCTGTAGGCGGCTGCGGATTGTTGGCTGGGTCGGGGTTTTGGGCATTGTCGGACGCCGTAGTGAGCGAAACATGGCGCTCCGATTTCGCTCAGCCGCACGAACCGCGGTATCGCAGTATCGCGGCAAATGGGTGCGCGCGACGCGGAAAGTGAAACGCCGAGTCCAGCCTCAGTGCTTGCCGTGGTGCGCGCTGCGGCTGGACAACCGCGAGTTCAAATCAAATTGGGTGATTCAGGTCGGCCGCAAGTTGCGATGCGATGTCGTTGGCGCCTTCCGTCAAATCTTGTTTGATATCGGTGGCTGACACATTCAACTTTGCGTAGTTGAACGTTTTCCTGTAGATGGCATTGCCAGCGTCGAGCGGGTCCGAATCGCTCGGCTTTTTTCTGAATTGCAGCAAGTTATTTGCTTTCGGATACATTACGGCATTAGCGGAGATATAAAGATTCCCCGACTGCAACCGGTAGCCTACATCCAGGAACAGGACTGCGCTTGCTGACGCATTGTCGAAGACGATTCTTTTCTGCGTGTTCGAGTCGACAGTCTCGACATCGAGTGGTGCGGCAAATTTGACGGTCTGAAGCGTGTCGACTGCGCTGTCGGACGCCTGCTTCATCACGGCGCGGAAGTCATAATCGTGGAGTTGCTCCAGTATCGGAGCGGCAGTGCTTTCCGCCGCAGAGCGCCGGGCCGCATCGATGCCCGCTGCAATCAAAGCGCCGAGGAGGCCCGTGGCGCCAGCATTGGTCGGCGTTACCGTCACCAATAAGCTATTCTGGGGAATGAATAGCGCACCGGTTACCGGTCCAAGTTCATGCTGCTCCTGCTTCGTGACCGACATAGGGGGTGTCGTCGCACATCCGGCCAGCGCTGCGATAAACAGCAACAGAGAGACATTTCTCAGGTTCATATTTATGTGACCAATTTCCAAGTTAGCGTGTGATCAAGATGGCAGCACCCGTAAGCCATGTCGCCTTCCCATCAGTCGTTTCGGCAAATGCAGCGCGGCCGGACAGAGAGCTGAATAGAGGAAGTCAAATGGATCGCGCCTGCGGTACCCTTAACGGCAGATTCATCATTAACTTTAGGGAATGGGGACATTGAGCCGTCGTCGAGGATCGCAGTGGCTGAGTCGAAGACACCTGAGGCGGTGAGACACTGTCACTGGACTTTTTATGGGATATGCGGTATTGCCACGCGGCATTGATCGGCACGAGTCCGCGAGTTGCGCGACAGCGTTCATACCACCGTTGCGCCCCGGCCGACTTGTTTAATTTTCATTAGCAGTGATTCGGCCTCCCTGTTGCAAGGCGCGTGACGCTTGTGCTATCTATTTTCCCCTCAATATACAAGAGGCTACCGAGGGCATCCGCTAAAGGGTAATCCGGCGAGATGAGCAATAGCATTGCAACGACGGCAACGGACCAAGGTTGGCGGAGGACTCAACGTGTTCGCTTTTGCTAGGAGAGATTGGCTCCCAGCGGAGCACGAATCGTTGTCTGAGCAAGCCGATGTCGGTTGAGCGCCAAGCACTGACTTCGTTCGGCAATATCTGGAAAGACCGCAACCGGTCGAAGACGACCCGCGACAAGGGGTAGCCGCGGCACAAGCCTCCTTCCCTCCATCTCCAAAGCAACATCGACAGCTGTGGCGATAGAATGCACCGATGACCAAATATGTTGCTCTTTTGCGAGCCGTGAACGTCGGCGGCACGGGCAAACTCCCTATGGCCGAGCTGCGGGCGATGTGCGAGTCCGTCGGCTTTGCCAACGTGCGCACGTATATCGCCAGCGGCAACGTCGTCTTCGAAAGCGACCTATCGGAAACCGCGGTGAAGACCCGGCTGGAGCGTTGCCTTGAGACATACGCCGGCATGCAGGTAGGCGTCCTGATCCGAACCGGCGCGGAGCTGGCCGCGGTTCTCGCTGGAAATCCTTTCCGGTCGGCTGCACCGAATCGAACGGTCGCGATATTTCTCGATGCGCCTCCACCCACCGATACCCTGGCCGGCGTGAGCGGCCAACAGAACGAAGAGATCGCGCTCGGAAAGCGTGAGATCTATGTGCATTATGGAGACGGAATGGCGGAATCGAAACTGAAGATCCGGGCCGCCAAGTCCGGAACCGCCCGCAACATGAATACGGTGGCAAAGCTCGCCGAATTGGCGGCAGCGTAGCCGGCTCTTTCTAAGGCATCTTCGCTCGACCCATTTTAGCCAAGCGGCAACCTAGCGGAGTCATTTTGCCGGGCACATCGATGAGCCGCGATGAAATGAGCCACACGTTGAAAATGCGTTTCGTTCCCGTGCTCGACGAACGGCCACTTGGGGTGCCGCGCACGAGTCGCCGTTCACAAAACTGTGCGGCCCAACCATGCGCGGCCCGATATTCCACACGCAATCACGCAATTGAGCGAACCACGCCCCCGTCGACGCGCAACGCTGCACCCGTCGTGGCGGACGCCTGCTCCGAGCATACATACACAACCATGTTCGCCACTTCTGTCGTACTGGCGAAACGGTTGATCAGCGAGGTGGGCCGTGAGGTTTGCAGGAACTGTTGTTCGGCCTGCTCCTGGGTGATTCCTTGCTCTCGCGCGGTCGCCTTCATCCAGTTCGACAGAATTTCAGAGTTGGTCGGGCCGGGCAGGACTGCATTGACCGTCACGCCCGTGCCGGCAACACGTTCGGCTAGCCCCCTCGATACCGCGAGCATCGCGGTCTTCGTCACGCCGTAGTCGATCATTTCTTTCGGGATGTTCAGCCCTGACTCGCTACTGACGAACACGACCCGTCCCCAGCCCTGCCGCGCCATTTCTGGCACGTAATGGCGAGCAGTGCGAACGCCACTCATCACGTTGAGTTGGAAGAGGTCGAGCCATTCGGTATCGTCCTGTGCGAAAAAGTCGTTCAGCCGCGCTGTCCCTGCGTTGTTCACGAGAATGTCCGCCACCGGCGCTTGTGCGAACAAGGCCGCGCAGCCTTCGGATGTCGCAACGTCGGCGGCAACGCCAGTCAGTTCTGCATTCGGCAGGGCCTCGCGCATTTCGCGCAGCGCGGCATCGACCCGCTCCTGGGTCCTGCCATTCAGTACGACCGCAGCGCCTGCGCGCGCCAGCCCCTCTGCGATTGCGCGGCCGATGCCCGCTGTAGAGCCTGTAACGATTGCCTTGCGGCCATTGAGTTCGATGTTCATGGCGCTTATCTCCGTGCTACTTCTGCTTCGGCGGCTCGGGCTAGGCATTCGACCCATTCCTCGTGATAGCGATAGAGCGCGCCAGGATTCCTGCTGCCGATCAACTCCACGAAAAACTGGCCTTGCTGTGTCTCTTCTGTCAGCAGATGGCAACCCTCTTTCGTCGGCGTGATCACCCAGCCGTGATAGGCGCTCGAACCGGTTTCATCGCCATCGACGGTCGTCGCCCACGCCAGCCGGCGATCCGGCACGCACTCTGTGACGACGAGCGACATGGGGTATCCCACCGTCACGCGACTGTAGCGTGTGCCGAGCGCGAGTTCGGCCTCGCCGGACGTAATTCTGACTTGATCCTCGGCGGGAAAGTAGCGCGACCAGCGCTCGGCGTCGACGAGCAGTTTCCAAACTACTTCTGGTGGCGCTTTCACGTCGGTGTCGTTGAGCGCGTAAATTGCCGAGCGACGCGGGTCATAGCGTTCCGGCCAGTTGACTTTGTCGATCATGTATCGAATCTCCGTTTTTTCGGTTTGGCTAGCCGTGGGAACGCTCATGCGCTGCGGCGACTTCGGCGAGCGTTCTGAGCAGCTTCTCGTGGGTGAGCCAAAATACGTCGGGTGCCTGCTTCGCGAGTTCCAGCCAGTGCGGTCCCTGCATCGTCTCCTCGGTCCACAGATGGCAACCACTTGCCGTGGGCGTAATGATCCAGGCGTGGTAGGCCTTGGACGTTTCGGAAACCTTTGGATAGCCGCCCCAAGCGATGCGCGTCATCGGCTCGAACTCCTGCACGGACGCGAAGACGTCCTGGCCGGCGAGGTTCGTCTCGAATCTCGTACCAAGCCCAAAGTTCGCGTCGCCGTCAAGCGGCCGCACGTGTTGGACACCCGGATAGAAAGCTGGCCAGGACTTGAAATCGGTTAGCAGGGACCAGACTGTTTCGACGGATGCCAGGACCTCGAGCTCGTTGGTGAAATGGATCGGAGAGCGGCTCGGTTTCATCTCCTCGGGCCACTTGATTGCTTCGTACATGGTGGTTCTCTAACGTGATAACTGGCAGATTCGGATGCCGCCGCCGGACGCGGGACTTACGAGGGTTTGACGAGATCCTGGAAGATAAGTGGTGCCCACTTGCGTCCCCTCGCCTGAACGAGTGAGCCGCCTTCCCGCAGTGAGCCCAACCAAACGGGCGCGAAGCCGAGCCGTTCAGCGAGGTGGGCCACCGGTGTCACCGCTGCGTCGTCGTCACTGGATAGGAACACGACGCGCCGGCCGCCGCCGGTTTTAGGATCGGCGGCTAGCACGTCAGCCGGCAGGTGATTGAATCCCTTGACGAAGCGCGCACCGGGGAAGGCCCGAGCAATGACGGCCGATGATGGCAAGTCCCCCAGTTCCTCGACGGGTACGCCGAATGCGTTTGTCGCGTCGATGAGCGTTTTGCCCTGCCAGTGCGGCAGGACCGCCGCGACATTGCGGTGTTCCCAAAACGGCACCGCGAGAATCAGCGTTTCGGCCTGCACGGCTTCCTGAAGGGTCTTCGGGCTGACCGTCGGGCCTATGGCGCGTGCCTGCTGCAGCAGCGCGTCGGGCGCTCGCCGGCTGGCTACGGCCACGTCAATGCCCTGGCGGGCGAAGGCGCGCGCCAGCGCCTGACCCACCGCGCCGAAACCGATGATCGAATGACTCATGGTTATTCTCCCGCTGCAAGTTAGTGTGTGGAGAATAGTAATTCCGGCTCAATCAGATGATAATCTCGCTAATATTCATAGGACCTATTCCAAACTGGAATTAGTTTATCGACTGGACTGGACGTAGCCGGAGCCGCCGGATGGATCGTTTTCACGAATTGAAAGCATTTATCGCCGTCGTGGAGGCAGGCGGCTTTTCCGCAGCCGCGCGTAGGATTGGCGAGTCGCAGTCCGCTATCAGCAAGGCCGTGAACGCCCTCGAGAAACGCCTCGGCGTGGCGCTGCTCCATCGCAGCACGCGCAAGGTGACGATGACCGATCAGGGGCAGCTGTACTACGAGCGTACGCGGCCACTGGTGGACGAGATCCAGGTGGCAGATAGCGAATTGACCAGCACCGCGCTCGCCGTTTCGGGCCTCATCAGGATTGCGGCGCCCTCGACGTTCGGTCGCCTGCACGTGCTGCCGCTTATTCCCGGATTGCTGGCGCGACATCCTGGCTTGCGCATCGATATGGTGCTGTCGGACGCCGTACGGGATATGGTGGAAGACAGGATCGATCTTGCGATTCGCGTGAGTCCCGTCGAAGAGCTCGATTCGGTGGTACGTCGGGTGGCTGCCACCACGCTCGTATGCGCCGGATCACGCCGTTACTTCGAGCAGCATGGTGTACCTCGGACTCCTGCCGAGCTCGTGGATCACAACTGCCTGGTCTATGGCGAAATGACGGACTGGCCGTTCGTCGGGCCCGAAGGTCAATTCAATCTGCCAGTGCGCGGCAATCTGTCGTCCAATAGCGTCGAAACGATTCTCGCGGGCGTACTGGCCGGTGTCGGCATCGGCATGTTTCACCGCGCTTCGCTGGTGGGTGAGTTCCAGCACCCGGACATCGTCACGGTACTCGATGATTTCGTGCTACAGCCAAGGGAGGTCAGCTTGATCTGGCCCAAGCGACGGTTTGTGCCGGCCCGCGTACGCACTGCGACGGATTTTCTGGCAGGGGCGCTCGCGCAGCGGATTTAGCCGCCATGACGCGTTCCACTGCCGGGCTGCTGAACGCGTCGGGCAGCAGTCGGCCACTTCCGGTCACTCAACTTGTGGGGCTAGATTGTCGATAATCGCCCTTTGCAATCAGATCCATCCCAGGGTGCCTGGTATGCCACATATCGCAGTCCCGGCCTCTCGTCGGCGCGTCACACACGGATGGCCCCAGTAGAATCGCATTTTTGTGCGGAGAGGACTTAAATGTTCACACCGGAAATGGTAAGCGCCGAGTTGGGCGAGTTCGTGCTGGTAGCCAGCCACAGCTTGGAATCAGCTGAAGCCGCGCGGCTCAGCGTCGAGTACAACCGCGCGCGAATTCTGCATGGTCGACCGCACCTACCTTCAGGCTCTTGGAAATGTAGACTCGTCTACGATATCCGTGGGCAATCGGTGAGCGAGCCAACAATTGATCAAGTCAGAGCGCGACTCTGTGATGCGGCCACGGTGGAGTTCAAGCGCTGATGGGCATTCAGGTAGTGGTTGTGGCAGGGAGCCACGGGGAAGTAGTTGAGAAATTGGGCAGCGTGGCTCCGTTCGCCGAGATCTTTCCCCTGTCGGAAGGAAATTTCGGAATATCCGTCCCGTTCAACGTCGTCGATGACATCGGCGAGCAAGTTGTGCTTGGCCGCATCTCCGGCTTTAGGTATTTCGACCTCTGGGTGGGCGAGTGGAAGTCGCCCACGTAGACGCTACGTCAGGAAGCGGGGGCGCCAGGTACAGGGCCGTCGGCATCGGTCGCTAGGCGGCCACAGACGGACGTTCGACGTGTGAAGCGGGATTGCTGACAATTCGGCCAGCCCGAGGGAGAATCGACGGCCTTGTGTGTAAGCGCCGGTCGGCGCGTTGCACCGTTCTTCCTTCCAAGGTGGGGATCAAGAGTGTCTTTACATAACCTCGTGTCGCTTCCCTTCACGTTACTGAATCGCGGTCAACTTGGCGGCGCAGGCGTACTTTTCTTCTTCTACGCGGTCATCATCGCCTGCATCGCCAAAGCCTTGTTCGAGACTGCCAATTTTGCTGGAGTGAAAGCACAGACTGGGAGCGCGACGGTCATAGCTAAACGAACTGTGCCGGCGCATTGGGAGTGGCAATCTCGTGGACGATTTTTAACGCGTGCCTATGTGGATGAATACGAGATCCTGGGTTTAATTATCAATGGTCAGACGATAAAGTATCGACCGATTCCATGGATTATGGAGCGCACAACCGCAAACTCGACGGAGCCAGTTCAGTTCAAAGCTGCCCGATTCAATAACAAAGTGCAGATCATAAAATTCAAGTACCTTTAGCGCTCTGCGGTCCGCTGGCCGGCTTGATCAACCGTCTTCGAACGGCTGCTCTTGAGAGAACCGAAGGTCCGCTCCGGGGGAGGTCGGCCACCAAATGACGCTTGCCGCCATCATATAGAGCGTAGACAATCAGCCTGGCATTGGTGTAGTAGTCTTTGTTGTCTCAAATCGATCAGATGCGAAAGTAACGTGTGGATTGCGACGGCGGATTGACCTGGGCACGAGAGCCCGACTTATACAGGACGCGACGGAATGAAAATGGATGCATTTGCCTTCGGCACGACCAACTGGGGGGAAGTCGAAAGAACAGAGCACCGGGGGGAGACTGGCGTAGCTTATTGGCGCACACGGTTCTTTGGTGAGAAGCCGAATCAAATCCGCGTGAGGATGGTCGAATATGCCCCCGGCTACCTCGCAGATCACTGGTGCCAAAAAGGACATATTCTTTTTTGTACGGAAGGCGAATTGGAAACGACGCTCGAGGATGGGCGGAAGTTCGTTTTGACCGCGGGTATGAGCTACCAGGTTGGCGACAACGCGGAGCCGCATCAGTCCTACACCAGGACGGGTGCGAAGCTCTTTATTGTTGACTGAGCTGGGCATTCGAGTGATTGTGTGCGGCCGCTTTCAGGCAGAGCGGACGTCCCTAACGGGTCGATAGCAGGCCGAGGATCCAGCGAAGCAGAGCAGCGCAGGGCTACCGCTCACGTCCGGCCCGGTCATCAAAAAGGACGCTCGGTCTCGTTCTGCACTTCAACGCCAGTCG